>CDYX01006141.1_pt1 | contig 14161 bp, 10 predicted proteins | sample 554871 | NCBI WGS metagenome assembly CDYX01 (sample SAMEA3182061, study PRJEB8094) | gut metagenome | biome: human; feature: gut; material: Stool; isolation source: human stools | place: Canada | collected 2013-01-14 | reverse complement strand
TGAAGGATAAGACCTACAATGTCTATCTGGATCAGTACGGCTACATGATCGGTATTGAAGAGGTTGACGGTGTTGACAACTATGTCTTCATCACTGGTGTTGATCCCAACGGCAGCAACCTGACCACCAAGAGCTATGATGCTAACGCCATCTTTGTTGATGGTACCAGCAAGGTCATTGAGGTCAAGAACACCGATGATGTTCGCGACCTGAACAGCCCCGTTGTGAACAAGTGGTTCACCTACACCAAGAACAGCAGCGATGTGTACACCCTGAAGCCCGTGGGCAACGACATTGACAAGGACGTTGACCTGGCTCAGAGCCAGCACAACGCTACTCGCAGCGGCTCCACTCTGACCGATAACGTGATCGACTCCAAGCACATCTCCCTGAAGAGCGAGAAGGACGGCAAGGTATACGGCAATGATGATTCCATCTACCTGCTGGCTGATCTGGACAAGGTTACCAAGAGCAAGACTGACTATGCTGTGATCAGTGGTACCAGTGAGGTTGTGACTGGTGTGGACAATGCCAGCTTCAAGATCTACACCCGTCAGGACGCTTTTGACGAGGTCAAGTGCGACGGTACTGCTAGTGCCGATAACACCTCTTCCGGTGTTTATGTTCTGTATGACGATGACAACTATGTGATCGCCGCTGTGGTCGTGGGCGAGAGCGACAGCGTCTCCTCCAAGATTGCCTATGTGAACAGCGATGACCTGAAGGACGAGAGCTACGACAAGGCTTCCGGCGAGTGGACTTGGACCCGTGAGGTCATCATCAACGGTGAGTCCGTGATCCTGACTGAGGTTGGCGACGATGACAACAGCGTCCTGGAGAACTACAATGTCACTAAGGATGGTCGCTGGGTCACTGTGAAGTACGATGCCAACGGCAATGTGAAGGACATTGAGCCCTTGGAAGGCAAGGATTACTATGTCGACGACATTCAGGAGGCTGTAGCCCTGATCGAGGCCGACGATGAGGATGTTATCGTTGTTGCCGATTCTGCTGAGAAGCAGTACAGCCTGAAGGGCAAGACCCTGTACGATGAGACCGAGAATAAGGAAGGCTTCCGCATCGCTGAGGATGTGAATGTTGTTCTGACCCAGACGGTCAAGAACAAGGAGACCACCGAGTACTACACCGGCGTTAACTCCCTGAAGTCCATCCTCGAGGATCTGAACGAGGATGCTGACGGCAAGAACACCTATGAGTTCTACGCTGTGATTGAGGATGGTCGCGCCACCTCCGTGATCATTGTTGACGGCAACAAGGACAATGACTATGAGGGTCCCGATGGCGGCAGCAGCGATGCCAATGTGATCAAGCTGTCCAGCCGGAACAATGCCAAGGAAACCGGCGCTAAGATCGAGCTGAAGAGCGCTGTCTCCAAGGACACCACCTATGAGGTGCAGCTCCAGATGATGAACAATGACGGCGATTGGCGCACTGTCGATACCATCAAGGTTCTGGTCAAGAGCGGTGATAAATATGGCTTTACTCCTGTTACCGGTATCTCCGGCAACCAGCAGTATCGTCTGGTCTATGGTGAGCTGACTGCTCTGCTGAGCAAGTAATGCTCTTAAAAGACCATTAAGGCTTAAAAAAGGTCCCCGAGCTTTGTGCCCGGGGACCTTTCTCTCATACGACATTTCGCTTTAAGCCCAAAGCCCAATATTGCTTGGATTTGCTGTTCATCTGATACCGGGCGTCCACGCCGTTGACCAGAGATAACTGGGCATCATTCCATGTGACATTTGTGTCATCGACAAAACTTTCGTTATAGGTTTTATCCTGGGCCACCATCAGCGGAGTTTTATTTCCTCCCAGTCCGGTTACTAAGGCCAGATCTCCGACGATAAAATAGACATCCGGGATCTGGCTAAAGGTAATTTTTGTGGCCTTGCCTGTACCATATGTGCCCGTGCCGGTGTAGGTAATCAGCTCCATCTGACAGTTGCCTGCCGCTGCCGCTACGGCCGCTACTGCACGCTCCAATGTAATGTCCTTGTCAGCCAAAGTTTTTAGGATTTCATCCATCTTTGCATTATCCTGATTGAATTCCTCCCTCCTTACCTGGTCCGTGGCCTCCCACTGGCACAGACCGTAGTGTTCTGTATAATTGCTCGCCATAGGTACTCCTCCTTAAAAGTAGCGTTCACCTATGGTAGAAATCCGCCTGCAAGTGCACAATCTTATACAAATACTGGTAATTATGCCCCGCCATGCCTGTTTCCATGTGTGGGGTTACTGTTTTCTTCCAGGAAACTTGTTTGGTAGCACAAATCTCTCCCCTAGAAAGAATTGTGCAAATGCAATAAAAACATTGAAAAGCATATGGAAAGTTTATGGTCAATATGATATAATATCCACAACAAATAGAAAGAAGGTCCTAGCTTTATAACTGGTTATGGTTCAAAAAGGAGGGGCGTAGGATGGGTGGATCCTGGTTCGCGCACGGAGCAGATGAAGTTCGAGAGTTGTCGTTCTTGTTTTGCGGCCGCCAGAATTGTCAACCTGGAGAGGCGGTTGGCCCCGCAGTGCGGGAGCACTATGTGATGCACTATTGCTTGTCGGGACGGGGAGTATACCGGGCTCAGGGAGTAAAGTATGAGATCGGTCCGGGAGATGGATTTTTGATTCTGCCCGGTGAACTCAGCTCCTATCAGGCAGATTCCCAGCAGCCCTGGAACCATATTTGGGTAGGCTTTACCGGAAGCCGGGCGGCGGACTATCTCAAATGCTGCGGCTTGGGAAAGGAGCGGCGTACCTTCCAGTGCGCCCAGTCCCAACAGCTGGAGGACTGTGTGCAGGCCATGCTGGGCTTTGATACCGCCGGAGCGGGCAACGAATTGCTGCTGTTGGGAGAGCTGTATGTGTTTTTGGGTTGGATTGCCCAGTCGGCGCAAAGCTCCGTCCGGCGCAGTCGGGAGACAGCGTCGGAGTATGTGGAGCTGGCCATGGAGTATATCCGCAACCATTTCCAGGAGGACCTCACGGTGGCTAAGCTGGCCCAGTATGTGGGGCTTAACCGCAGCTATCTGACCACAGTATTCCAAAACACCATTAACATGTCGCCCCAGCAATATCTGATGCGGTTCCGCATGGAATGGGCAGCCAACATGCTGAGTGAAAACAAACTGACGGTAGGTGAGATCGCACGCTCCTGCGGCTATCCCGATCCCCTTACCTTCTCTAAGGCGTTTAAGCGCACTTTGGGAGTCACCCCCACCCAGTATCGTCGGGAGCATGAAGAACAGCCCTAGAACGGCTTATCGTGCGGGGACAGGTTTTCATTGTCATTTTCCGGAAGAGTCGCTATAATATGAAATATACCCTGCATGAAGGGCCGGCCTCCGCCGGTCCCCCCGCGAGGGAACAGTCCAGACAGGAGGCGCGCCATATGAGCAACTATGTTATTTCCATCAGCCGTGAATTTGGCAGCGGCGGAAGATTGATCGGGAAGAGGTTGGCCGCCCGGCTGGGAATCCCGTGTTATGACCGTACTTTGATCCAGAAGACTTCGGAGAAGAGCGGCCTTTCCCCGGAATTCATTGCTCGGGCAGAAGAACGGGCAAGAAGCCGCTTTCACCTTACCTTTACGCCCATTGGTATCGGAATTCCCACCTACACCCAGCAGGGAGTGCCGGTAAGCCTCCAGGCCTTTTTTGCCCAGGCCGAAGTGATTCGGGAGCTGGCTGACCAGGGACCGTGTGTCATTGTGGGCCGCTGCAGCGACTATGTGCTGGGAGAGCGTCCGGAGTGCCTGAAAGTGTTTGTCCATGCACCCCTGGAGGACCGGGTGGTGCGGTGTGTGGAGGAATACCACATCCCCACCAGCAACATGTCCGAACGGATTCGGGATATGGACCGGGGCCGGTCGAACTACTATAACTACTACACCGGTCACACCTGGGGCGAGATGCGCCGGTATGACCTGACCATCAACTCCAGCGTGACCGGCATCGAGGGAGCAGTGGATCTCATCGCCGCACTGGTTCGTCTGCGTACCGCCCAGGCGGAGATGGCCGAGTGAGTTTTCAGAAGTACCAAGGAGAAAAGCATATCCCAAAGGTCCAGATTTCCGGCCAAGCGGGCGGACTGGAACGCTATATCCGCGCAGTAGAGCGAGTAGGAGCGATTCCGGTGCCTGGGATTTGTCCCATACCTGATCCCAGCTGCGATGCTTTGGTGCTGTGCGGCGGAGGCGATATGGACCCGGTCCTGTTTGGACAGGAGAACCGGGGTTCCAATCCACCGGACCGGGAGCGGGATCGGGCGGAGCTGGCTCTGGCGGAGGCTTTCCTTATCTGGGAACGCCCGGTGTTGGGAATTTGCCGGGGGATGCAGGTGCTCAACGTGTTTCTGGGAGGCACGCTGATCCAGGACCTGCAGCCCGCTTGGCGGGTGCGCCACCAGGGAGAGGAAGATGTCTACCACCCGATCCACTGTCAGCCGGGAAGCCTGCTGGAGCGGCTTCTCGGGCCTTGTCCCGTGGTCAACAGTGCCCACCATCAGGCGGTGGACCGTCTGGGACATGACCTGGAAGCCACCGCTTGGGCGCCGGAGGGATTTACAGAAGGAATCGAACATAGCTGCCTACCTGTGCTGGGGGTGCAGTTTCATCCGGAACGTCTGTCCGGGCCGGGCCGGGGCGAGGGAAGCGCCCTGTTTCAATGGCTCATTTCTTGTATTGAAGCATAAAAATGGAGGAAACCATTTGGTTTCCTCCATTTTTCTTATTTTGCAACCACAATGCGGATGCGTCCGCCGTTGCTTTCTGCCTTGTCGTACCAACCGGTGAGGCTCAGTCCCTTCTCCTGGACCCGTTGAGCGGAGGAGAGGTAGTAGGAGCCGTTGCGGTATTCGTAGACCACCACGTTGTCTGCCATGGTGTAGGAGCGGTTGCTGGCGATGAGCTGATTTCCGCTGATGCTGGTGGCAGTCACCTTGGTGAGGTTGTAGATCTTGTCGGGGTTGGTAAGGTCGCCCTTGATCATCACACCGCCGGTGCTGACGGGGAAGCCGGTGGTGATGTTGGGCAGGGTGTAGGTGGTGCCGCCCACATCATACACATAGGTGTAGTAGTTGGTCAGGCCGCCGGAGGGGAGTACATCCATCCGGGTCAGCAGGCCGTAGCTGTAGTTATCGCCGGTAACATCGTTCAGAATCAGACGGTCGATCTCACCGCTGCCGTTCATGGTGTAGTAGCTGACCATATCCTGGGTGAGATTGATGCCGGCCAGGCGGCTGGCAAAGACCCGGGTTCCGGAGTTCTCGTACACGTCCAGAATTTCCACGCCGTCAGCCAGAGGGGTGGAGCCGATTTTGCTGCCGTCGCTGCTGACCTTGCCGGAGAGCTTTGCAGCCTGCAGGCGCTTGAGGGAGACGGTGCCATCTGCGGCAATGTTTACTCCTACCAGATCGCCTACCTCGTAGGTGTGGGTGGTGCACTCATAGTTGTAAGAGTTGCCGTCGGTAGCCAAAAGGGTAATGGTATCGGCGGTGTAGGAGGAGTGGTAACCGTCGGAGTAAGATTCCCGGGTGACCTTGGTGACCACACCGCAGCGCTCCGAGGTGGTGGCAATGGGGTCGGTGACAGCGGCTACCTTGCCCTGACGGCCGAGGAGCAGAGAGACTGTGTCGCCCAGGTCATAGGTGCCCAGATCGGACAGAGCATAGACGGCAGCCGCGCTGTCCAGCTCATAGGAGTGTCCGCCGATGGTCACTGCAGTGGGAGCAGCGGTGTTGGGGGTAATGGCCTGAATGGTGCCCACCACCTTGTCCGAGTAGACCCACAGGGTGCGCATGGACTGGCACCAGTAGACCACATCGTACTCCTGTACCTTGCTCAGGGAGGAGGCCTCGCCGTCCCGGGTCACGGTAACGCCCGAGAGGGAGAAGGGAATGGAGGACTGCCAGTTGCCGGTGGCTACCAGGGGACCGTCCATCACGCCGTTGATCAGAGCAACCAGATCCACCTCACCGGCGGCATTGAGGGAGTGTCCCAGAGAATTGATGTATGGGGTGCCGGATTTGGTGTTGGTGGAGAGCATGTTGTAGAAGAGATACATGGCGTCGTAGCGGGTGAGCACGTCGCTGCTGTTCTGGGCTTTGAGTCCCCGGTCCAGCTTCAGGCTGTGGTAGAGAGCCATCTGCGGGGTGGGGTAGGCGCCGGAAAAGTCCTCGTTGCTGTATCCCAGCAGCTGCAGGATAATGGTCACGCCCTCGGCCAGGGTGATCTGATTGGAGGGGCGGAAAGTGCCGTCCGAGTATCCGGTGATAAGCCCAGCGGCTACGCCGGCCTCTACAAAGCCAGCCGCCCAATGGGTATAGGGTACGTCAGGGTAGGGGGAGGTGGAAGCCTCTCCCACCTGGTCTCCGTTGGGGGAGGCCTTGACCGCCATGGTGATAAACTCGGCCCGGGTGACGGTGCGGTCCAGCTGCATGTTGCCCTGGCTGTCGCCCACCATAATACCCAGGGCGTTGACTACCTGGGTCACCTCCTGCTGGGCAGGGACCGTGGCGGAGCGGGCGCCGGCCGGCAGTACCAGCATCCCCACAAGCAGGGCAGCGGCAGTGCCGGCGGCGAGAATGGATTTTAACTTCATAAGAGGTCTACCTCCTTGTTATTCATAGCGCAGCGCGTCGATGGGATTGAGCTTGGCGGCCTTGTTGGCGGGCAGGTAGCCAAACAGGATGCCAACGCCCACCGATACGCCAAAGGCCACGGCAATGGCACCCAGAGAGACCACGGCGGTAAACTCTGTGGAGCCAGAGCTCATCATACCATCGATGAGGGTGCCCGCTAGCTTAGCGAGCACAATGCCAAGCACGATGCCGATCAGGCCGCCGATGGCAGAGGTGGTGCCAGCCTCGATGATGAACTGTCCGCGGATGTCCCGGCGCTTGGCGCCCAGGGATTTGCGGATGCCGATTTCCCGGGTGCGCTCCGAGACGGATACCAGCATGATGTTCATGATACCGATGCCGCCTACCAGCAGGGAGATGCCTGCAATGGCCACCAGTACCACCATCATGGTGCCCATCATGGTGTTCATCATGTCCAGCATCTCAGCCGAGGTGACCACCATGTAGTTGCCGTCCTCGCCGTACACTTTATCCAAAAAGGTTTCGATGATGCCGCGGGAGGCGGTGGCGGTGTCCTTGCTGGTGCCGCTGAACATGTAGTTGTCCATGCTGAAGGACATGCCGCCTGCTCCGGCGCCGGCAGTGTCACTGCTTAAGGCGCTGTTAAGCTGCTGGGCGTTGGTGTAGGGAATGATGATCACGTCATCCGCAGAGCTCTTGCGGGACTCCGCGCTCTCGGACAGAATGCCTACAATGGTGTAGTTATAGCCGCTCAGGCCGATGGTCTTGCCCAGCGCATTGCCGTTATAGTACTCCTTGCTGATGTAGGAGCCTATCACGCATACCTTCTGAGAGCGGAGTACGTCCACATACTGAAGGAAGCGTCCCTGCTCCACCGTGAGCGCCCGAATTTCGTCATAGTCCTCGCTGACACCTACCACGCTGTAGGGGGTGAAGGTGTCGCCCGGGGTACGGGCAGAGGCGGAAGAGACCGTAATATAGGGGCTGACGGCGGTGAGGTATTTGGGGTTTTTCTCCACCAGGTCATACATGTCGTCCGTGTCTACCTCACGGGAGGAGCCGCTGGACTGAACGGTGACCTGAATGAGGTTGGCGCCCAGCTCGTCAAAGGAGTCGCTCATCAGCTTCTGCATGCCGTCACCCAGAGAGATGATGATAATGACTGCGGCCACGCCAATGATGATGCCCAGCATGGTGAGCAGAGCACGCATCTTGCTGGTGGCCAGAGACTTCAGGGCCAGGAAGAAGGATTGCTTCACACCCATCAGGCGTTCACCTCCTCGTCCAGATCCTCGTCCTCATCCTCGTCCAGTTTGGGCTGGACCACAGCCTGAGGATCGCTGGAGTCGCCGTCGTAGATGATTTTTCCGTCCTGAAGGCGGATAATGCGCTTGGCCCGCACGGCGATGGAGTTGTCGTGGGTAATAAGTACCACGGTGTCGCCCTCCCGGTTGAGCTTTTTCAGGAAGGAGAGGACCTCGCGGCTGGTGTGGGAGTCCAGTGCGCCGGTGGGCTCGTCGGCCAGAATGACTGAGGGGTTGCCTGCCAAAGCCCGGGCAATGGATACACGCTGCTGCTGGCCGCCGGAGAGCTGGTTGGGACGGTTTTTGTATTTCGATGCCAATCCAACCCGGTCCAGCGCGCTGAGAGCCCGTTCCCGCCGCTCCCGTTCCGGAACTCCGGCATACAGAAGGGGAAGCTCCACATTTTCCAGCACGTTGAGCTTGGGAATCAGGTTGTACTGCTGGAAGATAAAGCCCAGCATCTTATTGCGGATCACCGCCTGCTGGTCATCGTCCATGGTGGATACATCCACGCCGCCCAGGAAGTAATGTCCGCTGGTGGGCACGTCCAGACAGCCAATGATGTTCATGGCAGTGGATTTACCGGAGCCGGACTGGCCTACGATGGCCACAAACTCGCCCTTGTCGATGGAGAAGCTCACCCCATCCAAAGCGCGCACCTGGGTATCACCCATGGGATAGATCTTATAGACCTGCTGAAATTCGATCAGGTGTCCCATGGCTTACATCCCCATCATAGCGGCAAAGGGATTGGAGACCTCGTTGACCCACACGACAATTTCTCCCTCGCTGAGACCGCTGGTAATCTCAATGTTGTCGTTATCATTGCGGCCCAGCGTGACCTCGCGGGTCTCCAGCTTGGAGGGATCGACCACGTTGCCGTTTTCATCCAGAGCGCCCTCCTGGGCCACCTGGACGGTGGGCTTATCGCTGCCTCGGTTCACGGCATCTACCGGTACGCACAGAACCGTGCCGGCCCGCTCCACAATGATGTCGGCGGAGACGTTCATTCCCGGCTTGAGGTCCTGAGGATCGTTGATGACCACCGTAACGGGATAGTTGGTCTGGCCGCTGACGGTAGTACCGTTGATGTTGACGGTGTCCACCACACCGGAGAAGGTGACGCCTTCCACCGCATCGGCGGTAATGGTGACCTCCTGGCCGACCTGGACCTTGTTGATATCCTTCTCATCGATCTTCATTTCAAAGGTCAGGGTAGACATGTCATAGAGAACGGCCAGGGTGCCGCCGGCGGCGGTGAGGCTGTTGTTGTCAATGGTGTCACCGGCCTTGAAGTTCTTTTCGATCACGGTGCCAGAGATGGGGGCGGTGATGGTGTAGTTGTCCAGCGCGTCCTGGGCGTTCTGCAGAGAGAGCTGCGCATTCTGCAGGGAGATGGAGGCGTTCTCCAGAGAGGTTTGCGCGGAGAAGCCGCCCAGCGTGGCCAGCACCTGACCAGCCGATACCCGGCTGCCCGCGGAGACGTTCAGACTGACCACCTCGCCGCTGCCGGTAGCGACGACAGTCTGGGTGAGATTGGCCTCAAAGGTGCCGCTGCCGGCGCAGGCGATGCTGCCCACCTTGGCGGTGGCTGTAGTAGAGGTGGTGAGAGCGCCGGGGTTCTGTACCCGGATCTTTACCTGGCGTACCAGAGCGCCGCCGTTGCCCACCAGGTCGGCGTTGGCCACCGATTCCACCGTGCCGGTGAGTGTCTCCAGCGTGCCGGCCAGCGTGACCTGAGCGGAGGAGCCCACGGCGATGCGCTGAGCGTCGGCGGACTGGAAGGGGACGGTAAAGGTCATGGTAGAGGTATCCGAGATATCCGCGATGGGGGAGCCGGCAGATACCAGATCGCCCTTCTTCACGTGCAGCTTCTGCACAACTCCGGCGCCGGAGGCCTTGGGGTTGAGACCGTCTACGATGGAGTCGTAGTTGAGCTGGGCCTGCTGCACCGACAGCTGGGCCTGCTGCAGAGCGGTCTCGGCACTGCCGGGATCGATGCGGTAGAGGACGTCGCCCTTTTCCACCTGGTCGCCCACCTCAAAGGGGGCCTCCAGAACCTCGCCGGTGACCATGCCGCTGACGTTGTAGGAGTCGATGGGTTGGATGGTGCCGGTGCTGGAGACGGATACAGTCATCTCCTGCATCTGGGCAGTGCTGGTCAGGTAGGCGCCCGCCAGCAGTTCTTTTCCTGCACCCAGCATGGGCCGGATGACGAAGAAGAACAGGGCGGCCAGCACCAGGAGCACCGCGATGACCACTTTAGGCCAGCGGCGCTTTTTCTTGGGTGCTTTCCAGGTCGGGGTGCTGTCCTGCTCGGGAGCATCCGCGATGACGGGGACCTCGGGAGCGGTTTGCAGTTGTTCTTTTGTTTCCATTGCAGTGAACTCCTTGCTGTATGTTAAATTGAAGGGGTGACAGATCAGGTAGCCTCATGGCGGGCCAGCATTCCCCGGCGGAGAATGTCCAGCTGGGCGCAGAAGCGGGTCCATACAGGCTGAGGGTCTGTATGAGACAGGGCGGCGCACAGCGCCGGCGCGGTCACGCTGATAAGAATATGGAACATGTCCTCCAGATCATCCTCACGGCGGATGGACAGCCGGGATGCATCGATGTGGTCAGACAGGGCGGTAAACAGTGAGTGGGTGCCTGCCGAGCGCAGCAGTGCTCCCTGCTGGACCCCGGCATTGCGGTGCAGGATAGCCTGAAACTGCTGTGCGGCCAAATCCTCTCTCCGCTCCACCAGAGCTTGGAATAGGGACTCAAAGGCGGCAAAGAGGTCGCCCTGTTCCCGGTCCAGCAGCTGGACCATCAGCTGGGTAAGATCGTCCAGATAGCACTGCAGCAGATAGCGGAACAGGTCCGCTTTGTCTGTGAAGTACATATAAAAGCTGCCCCGGGAGATTTCGGCCTGATGGACGATGCGGTTGATAGAGGCCTCATCAAAGGGCACCCGGGAGAACTCATCCCGGGCACATTGAAGGAGCTTTTCCCGTTTGGCCTGGGGCAGATGGAAAAATGTTGTGCTGGGCACGGTGTACATACCCCCAAAAAACACAAATATGACAAGTTGTCATATAGTATAATCGCCTGTGTTTTCCCGGTCAAGAGGCAACGGAGCAATTCATAGTTTGTTCATACTTCCAAGCTGCCGTGCTCCGTCTCAGTGTAGCGTAGGCAGGTGAGAAATTTCAAAAAAATTCCTTAAAATTTCATAAAATCTTAGCTCAGCATATACCCTCCACCAGGGGGAAGGTCAAGGGAAAAAAGAAGACGGCGCGGAATTTTCCGCGCCGTCTGGGGATCGCATTTGGTTAAGGCTGTTCCATGGCCCAGCGGATGGCATGAGCCACGCCCTCGTGGGCGTTATCGGGGGCAACATGGCGGGCAGCCGCTTTCACAGCTTCGCAGCCGTTGCCCATGGCGATGGGGGTGCCTACCGCCTGGAGCATAGCCAAGTCGTTTTCGCTGTCGCCTACCGCGGCGCACTGGTCCAGAGGAATCCCCCACAGCAGAGCCAGCAGGGCCAGGGTGCGGCCTTTGTTGACTCCAGCGGGTACCAATTCAAAGTCGTGATCGTTGGAGGAGGTGAGTTCTACGCCCTGGAGCTGTGAGAGCTCCTCCAGGGGGTAGGCCGGCCGGTTCCAGTCTCCGTGGATCTTGGTCAGCGGAAGGTCGTGCTCCTCCAGATAGGCGATGGGATCCTCGGATACCACCGCCGCGTTATGAAAGACCGGATAGGGGAAGGTCTTGGAGAGGGACTGCTGAGAGAAGGGGTCCAGTACGATCTGCTCCCCGGCAAAGATCATCAGTTCAATGTCCCGATTCAGACAAAGCTCCAGGGCCTTTCGGCTGACGTCCGCCGGAATATCCCAGCGCCGCAGGTGGGCGCCGGTTGCGTTATCCGACAGCACGGCGCCTCCCAGGCAGACAGACAAATTGTCACACCCAGCCTGGGCGGAAAAGTCGGCAGCTTCTTGCACGGAGCGCCCGGTGGACAGCACCACCTTGATACCCGCCTGGCGGGCCTGGGCAATGGCGGCTTTTGTCTCGTCGGTGATCTGGCCCGCCGGGTCCAGCAGGGTCCCGTCCAGGTCCAGGGCGATGAGTCGGATCATGATAAGGTCCTCCTTAATATGGTGTGTATCTCAGCCCAGTCCAAGCAGCACACCGATGGTGTGCACCAGCAGGGAGGCCACATAGGCCACGCCAAGCTGCCAGGCGATGGAGAAGAGGGTCCACTTGGTGCTCTGCATCTCCCGGGCCAGGGTGGACACCGCGGCCACACAGGGGACATAGAGCAGGATAAATACCAGCATGGAGAAGGCAGCCAGAGGGGTAAAGCCGGTCATAGCCGCGGCTACCTGGGCGCTGGTAGCGGTCAGGGCAAAGCCGTAGAACATAGACAGGGAGGAGACCACCATCTCTTTGGCGATAAGGCCGGTGAGCAGGGCCACTGCCGCCTGCCAGAAGCCAAAGCCCATGGGAGCAAAGATGGGGGCGATCCACCCGCCGATGATGCCCAGCATGGAGGCGGAGGCGTCATCCACCATGTGCAGGGAGAAGTCGAAGGACTGCAGCAGCCACAAAATCATGCTCATCAGCAGGATGAGGGTGCCCGCCTTGATGAGGAAGCCCTTCACCTTCTGCCACACATGGGTGGCGATGTTTTCCATGGAGGGCAGGCGGTAGGGGGGCAGCTCCAGTACGAAGGGAGCGGGTTCTCCGGCAAAGAGGGTGTGCTTGAAGAAGATGCCGGAAAGAATGCCTACCAACATGCCGATGACATACAGGCCAAAGACCACCAGACCTGCCCAGGGGCCGAAGAACGCTCCGGCGATCATGCCGTATACCGGCAGCTTGGCGGAACAGGACATGAAGGGGATGAGCAGGATGGTCATACGTCGGTCCTTCTCATTTTCCATGGTCCGCGCGCCCATAATGGCGGGCACTGAGCAGCCAAAGCCCATCAGCATGGGAATAAAGGCCTTGCCGCTCAGACCAAACCGCCGCAGCAGTCGGTCCATGATAAAGGCGGCCCGGGACATGTAGCCCGAGTCCTCCAGGAAGCTCAGGAAGAAGAACAGCAGGGCGATCTGGGGCAGGAAAGAGAGCACTCCGCCTACGCCGGCGATGATGCCGTCACACACCAGGCTGATGAGCACGGGGGAGACATTTCCGGCGGTCATGGTGTCCCGCAAAAAGCCGGAGAACAGATCAATGAGGGCGCTCACTCCGTCCTGAAGCCAGGAGCCGAAGGGGCCGAAGGTAATAACGAACATTACCAGCATAGCGCACAGGAAGAGGGGAAGGGCGGTGTATTTTCCAGTGACGATGCGGTCGATGCGCTGGCTGAGGGTGGGCTGGCCGCTGGCCTGGCCTCTGACCACAGAAGCTTTGACCACCCGTTCAATGTACTGGTAGCGGCTGTCTGCGATGAGAGTCTCCCGGTCGCCCAGATCGCTGGAGGCCTCATACTCGGCGATGATCTGGTCCAGCTTTTTCTGGGTATCCTGAGGCAGATTCAGGGCCTTAGAGACAATCTCGTCGCCCTCCAACAGTTTGATGGATGCCCAGTGGGCGGGGAGATTGGCGGCATAAGCCGCGTCGTGGATGAGCTCGCCCATCCGGTGGTGGATATCGTGGGTGAATTCATCATAGAGGTCGTCCGGCTCAAAGGTGTAGCCCAGGTGCATCTGCCGGTGGGCCACCTCCAGCAGCTCGTCCAGACCTTCGCCGGTGCGGGCGGTGATGGGTACCACCGGCACGCCCAGTTCCCGGGACAGGCGCTCGATGTCGATTTTATCGCCGTGGGCGTGGACCTCATCCATAAAGTTCAAAGCCAGCACCATGGGGCGCTCCAGCTCCAGCAGCTGTACGGTGAGGTAGAGGTTTCGCTCTAGGTTGGTGGCGTCTACAATGTCGATGATGGCGTCAGGGCCTTCGCCGATGATAAAGTCCCGGGCCACGATTTCCTCCATGGAGTAGGGGGACAGGGAGTAGATGCCGGGCAGGTCCACCACGGTCAGTTCCCGGTCGCCCAGATGGGCAATGCCCTCTTTTTTCTCCACGGTCACTCCGGGCCAGTTGCCAACGTACTGGTTGGAGCCGGTGAGGGCATTAAACAAGGTGGTCTTGCCGCAGTTGGGGTTGCCCGCCAGAGCCACCTTCATGGGGCGGTTGTCGTGGGCGTTGTGGTCGTAGTCCCGGCCGTGATGTTCCAGCTCGTGGACGTGATCCAG
>CDYX01001315.1_pt1 | contig 14385 bp, 12 predicted proteins | sample 554871 | NCBI WGS metagenome assembly CDYX01 (sample SAMEA3182061, study PRJEB8094) | gut metagenome | biome: human; feature: gut; material: Stool; isolation source: human stools | place: Canada | collected 2013-01-14 | reverse complement strand
CTTTCTGCCGCTATTGGCAGAAAGTTACCCGCCGGAGACACGAAAAGACTGCTGGGAAAAAGCATGCCGTCGGAGACAAAAGAGGAAAGAACTGCCGGAGAGTAGGGTGCCGACAACATACCATCGATGAACAAGGGCAAGTACGCCTGCCACTGATGGCAACAAAAGGGGAGGAGAAAGGCGCAGACATTCTCCTCCCCTTGATCTATGAAAGCGTTATCTCTTCCAGCGCACACCACCGGTGATGTCTGTGATCTCCACGCCCATGGCCTTCAGATCGTCCCGGATGCGGTCCGCCTCGGTGAAGTCCTTGGCCTTCTTGGCGTCGTAGCGGGCCTGCAGCAGAGCCTCCACCTGAGCGTCCGTCTCGCCGCTCTCGCTGACGATCTGGAACCCGCCGGAGGCCGGAGCGGTCTGCTTCTGCTCTGCCTTTTTCCGGGCGGCATTCTCCAGCAGATCCAGACTCAGCACCCGGTCAAAGTCCGCCAGCACATACCGCTTGGTGGCCCCGTTGGTCTTGGCCTTCAGCACGTCGTACAGCACCGTCACCGCCATGGAGGTGTTCAGGTCGTTGTCCATGGCCGTGCGGAACTTCTGCTGCAAAGCCTCTGCCGCAGCCGTATCCACCGCACCGTCCTCCTCCGGCAAGGCGGCGATCCTGGCGATGAGCTTGCCATAGGCCACGGCGGCGTTGTCCAGATTCTCCCAGCTGAACACCAGGCTCTTGCGGTAGTGGCTCTGGAGGCAGAAGAACCGGTATACCACCGGCGCATAGCCCTTCTCCTCCAGCAGGGACACCGTCAGGAACTCGCCCTTGGACTTGCTCATCTTGCCGCTGCTGGTGTTGAGATGGGCCACATGGCACCACTGGGGGCACCAGGGGTGGCCCAGATAGCTCTCCGACTGGGCGATCTCGTTGGTGTGGTGGGGGAAGGCGTTGTCCACGCCGCCGCAGTGGAGATCCAGATACTCACCGTTGTACTTCATGGAGATGCCGGAGCACTCGATGTGCCAGCCGGGGTAGCCCACGCCCCACGGGGAATCCCACTTCAGGGCCTGATCCTCGAACTTGGACTTGGTGAACCACAGCACAAAGTCGTTCTTGTTGCGCTTGTTCACGTCCTCCTCCACGCCCTCCCGGACGCCTACGGCCAGATCCTCCTCGTTGTGGTCGTTGAACACGTAGTACCGCTCCAGCTTGCTGGTGTCGAAGTACACGTTGCCGCCGGCCACATAGGCGTAGCCTTTCTCCAGCAGGCGGGAGATGATGCGGATGTAGTCATCAATGAGCCCCGTGGCGGGCTGCACCACGTCGGGGCGCTTGATGTTCAGCTTGCGGCAGTCCTCGAAGAAGGCGTCGGTGTAGAACTGGGCGATCTCCATGACGGTCTTGTGCTCCCGGCGGGCGCCCTTGAGCATCTTGTCCTCGCCCTCGTCGGCATCGGAGGTCAGGTGGCCTACGTCGGTGATGTTCATGACCCGGTTCACATCGTAGCCCACATAGCGCAGGTACTTCTCCAGCACATCCTCCATGATGTAGCTGCGGAGGTTGCCGATGTGGGCAAAGTGATACACCGTGGGGCCGCAGGTATACATCTCCACGTGGCCCGGCGTGTGGGTCCGGAACTCCTCCTTCTTATGGGTGACAGAATTATACAGATACATAGTCAAGCTCCTTTTGGCTGCAAATTTTAGCTGCAAAATTCGGAAAGCTCCGTGCAGAACAGAAAACGCCTCCCATGCCCGCAGGCATGAGAGGCGAAGCGGCTGCTCCACGGTTCCACTCTCGTTTATCGCTCTATGGCCGGTGACGGCGGCCTGCCGGAGGGCGTCTGCATCCCCCGCACTCCCGGACGCACTTTCGGCCCTTGCTCCGCAGGACGGCTTGCAGCCGGTGGCCATCCCTCTCTGCCCGGAGCGCCGGGCGTACTCTTTCCGATCAACGTGCTATGTTACGATGCTTATGGTATCAGGATTTCCCGCCGGTGTCAAGTACGGCTTTTCCCGGCGGGGTACGGTTGACGCTGATCCGTCAGGCCCAGCAGATAGTCCGTGCTCACCTGATAGAGCTTGGCCAGCCGGATCAGAACATCGGTGGGGATATCCCGTTTCCCCGATTCATAATAAGAGTAGCACACTTGCGTGCATTGCAGATAGGCCGCCAGATCCTTCTGAAGCAGATCGGCGTCCTCCCGCAGGTCCCGGATCCTTCGATACATATTGCACCTCGCTTATGGGAGATACAAAGAAGTATATGTAAAACATTTTGTTTTATTGACAAAAATAACAAAATGTTATATAATGGCGACAACATGAGAAAGGAGAGACTCTATGAAAAGACTATTTGCAGCGCTTTTATCGCTGGTGCTGGCCCTCTTGCTGATGGGCTGCAGCAGCGCCCCGGCCAACGATCCCACACCGGGGCAGGCGGACGCTCCCGTGGAGGACAAGACCGACCCGCCTGCCGGGGAGCAGAGCAATGACAGCACCGGGGGCAAAGAGGACACCAATGCCGACGATACTGGCCGTGATGCACAGAATACCGGCGAGGGGCAAGTGGGCGATTACGCCGTGAAGATCACCGGAGTCCGCTTGGGCAAGGACTACGACGGGGCAGATGCCATCATTCTGGACTATGATTTCACCAACAACTCCGACGAGACCACGTCTGCCATGGAGAGCCTGTATTTTCAGCTGTTTCAGGACGGCGTTGAACTGGATTTCACCATCATAACGGGGGACGATAACTATGATTCAGACAGTTATATGAAGGATATCCGGCCCGGTGTGACCCTGTCGTGCCAGTGTGCATATGTGCTGGGCAACACCACCTCGCCGGTGGAGGTGGAGGTCAAGTCCATATCCGATTCTTTCAAGAGTAAGGTGCTCTACAATGTGGATCTGAGCGCACTGTCCTGACCTGCTTACAAAAGAACCAGAGGGGACGCAGCAACAGCTGCGTCCCCTCTGGTTTTTTGGATGAAACGGTTGGTGTTCCCGATTACTTCTTCTCCTGAAACACATCCCAGTTTTTGGCGAAGTACTCCACGCCGGAGTAGACGGTGGTCACCAGAATGACACCCTGGCACACCAGATTCAGCCAGTGGGGGATGCCGAAGAGCATCAGGCAGATGCACACCATGGTGCTGGCGGTCTTGACCTTGCCGGACCAGCCTGCGGCGATGACCCGGCCCTTCTCCACGGCAATGAGCCGCATCCCGGACACGGCGAATTCCCGCAGCAGCACCACAGCCAGTACCCAGCCCACCATGTCGCCGGTCTCCACGAACCAGCACAGCGCCGCCATCACCAGACACTTATCCGCCAGCGGATCGGCAAACTTGCCAAAGTCCGACACCTGATTATAGTGTCGGGCCACATATCCGTCCAGCAGGTCCGTCAGGCAGGCCAGAATGTACACCCCCAGCGCCACATAGCGGCTGCCGGGGAAGCCCCAGTATGCGATCACAAGAAACAGCGGGATCATAAACACCCGTGCAAGGGTCAGCTTGTTGGCAGTGTTCATAGGCATAGCTTTATTCCTCCTCAGAAAGTTCCTCCACCGCTTCGCCGGTGAGGTCGCCGTCCATGGCGCCGGTGATACGCACCATGACAAAGTCTCCGGGCTCCACATCCCGCTCCGCCGTAAAGAAGATGCACCCGTCGATGCCGGGGCTCTCGGCGTAGCTGCGGCCCACATAGCTCATGGCCTGAACGTCATAGCCGTCGCACAGCACCTCCACGGTGTCGCCCATGCGGCTGTCGTTGAACTCGTCCATGACCTGTGTTTGAATCTCCATTACCAGCTCCGCCCGGCGCTGGGCCTCCTCGGTGTCCACCCGGTTCAGCATTCTGGCCGCCGGAGTTCCCTCCTCCGGAGAGTAGGGGAAGGCTCCCACCCGCTGGAGCTTCTGCTCGCCCAAAAAGTCGCACAGCTCCTCGAAGGCCGCCTCGTCCTCATAGGGCAGTCCCGTGATGAGGCTGGTCCGCAGCACCACGCCGGGGATGCGCTCCCGCACCCGGCGGAACAGCTCCTCCAGCCCGGCCTTGGTCTCCCGGCGGCGCATGGCCTTGAGAACGGTGTCGTTGCAGTGCTGGATAGGGATATCCAGATAGTTGCAGATCTTTGTCTCCCCGGCGATGGTGTCAATGAGCTCGTCGGAGAGATTGTCGGGGTAGAGATAGTGGATCCGCACCCAGTGGAAGGGAAGCCTGCACAGCTCCCGCAGCAGCTCCGGAAGCCGCCGCTCTCCGTACAGATCCACGCCGTAGCGGGTGATATCCTGAGCGATGACGATGCACTCCTGCACCCCGTCCTCCGCCAGCGCACGGGCCTCCTCCAGAATGTCCTCCATCCGGCGGCTGCGGTAGTTTCCCCGCAGGGAGGGGATCACGCAGTAGGCGCAGCGGTTGCTGCACCCCTCAGCAATGCGGAGATAGGCGTACTGCCGGGGGGTGGACAACACACGGGGCAGCTCCTCCACGGGGCCGTTGATGTCGGCAAAATGGCGGCACTCCTGACCGTTCACCACCTGCTCCAGCGCCGTGACGATGTCACCGAAGCAGCCGGTTCCCATGATGCCGTCGATCTCCGGCAGCTCCTCCAGAATGTCCGCCTGATACCGCTGGCTGAGACAGCCCGTTACCAGAATTTTGCCCACCTCACCGGCGGCCTTCAGCTCCGCCGCCGCCAGAATGGTATCGATGGCCTCGCTCTTGGCGCTGTCGATGAAACCGCAGGTGTTGATGACCACCACGTCGCTGCCGGAGCAATCCTCCTGCACGGTATGTCCGGCCTGCAGGCACAGGGCCATCATCTGCTCGGTGTTCACCCGGTTTTTGTCGCAGCCCAGGGATATAAATGATACATTCATGCTGTGTTTCCTCTGATGTTTGGTATGTGGATTTGTGATCTTGCAAAGGAGCATTCAAGGAGATGCTCTCTGGATAGACGATAAAAATGTGATCTGCTCCCGCCGGAGGCAATAAGAAGAAGGATCGGCAAAAATATGCCGCCGGAGGTGGTTTTGCATAGGAGCAATTTACCTTTGGGAAGGGATCCTCCCTATTCCTCCGCCATTTCCTCGCCCAGACGGTTCAGCACCGGACGGATCTCCTGCCAGGAAAAGCCCCGCCGCTGGAGAGCGGCAGCCAGCTTGCGCTGCGTCTCTCGATCAAGGGGCCTCCCTTTACACTTGCTGCGGATAAAGCGCTCGATGGCCTCCTCGCCCTCCGGCAGCAGGGCCAGCGCATCGTCCCACAGCTCCTGCGGGATGCCCCGGCGCTGCAGCTCCTGCCGCACCCGGCCGGGGCCGTAGCCCATGGCGGCGTAGTGCCGGGCAATGGCGGCGGCGTAGGCCGACTCGTCCACGGCCCCCAACTCCTCCAGCCACTGGGCTGTATCCTCCGCCAGCTCCCGGTCGCCGCCCTTACGGGTCAGGTGCTCCATCACCTGCTTTTTCGACAGCATTCGGCTGCCGGTGAGTCGGGCGCCACGGGCCTTCATCTCCGACCGCTTGGCGGACTGCTCCACCTGCGCCAACAGCTGTTCCGGCAGCTCCAGACCGGGCCGCAGCCCGAAGACCAGCAGCTCCTGCTCCGTTACCCGCAGCAGGTCGCCCCCCTCCAGGAATACCAGTACCCGGTCCTTCCTGCGGCGGGAGGGCTCGATGCGATCAATCCGCATCGTCGAAGTCGTCGGCGGATACATCCACCGCACGGCCTGCGGCCCGTGCCGCCACCTTGGACTGATTGCTCATCAGCTTGTGGAAGTCCCGGCGGATGTTGGCCTCCAGTGCGTCGGCCTCGTCGGGATGATCCCGCAGATATTGCTTGGCGGCATCACGGCCCTGCCCCAGACGCACCTCGCCCATGTTGAACCAGGAGCCGCTCTTCTGTACCAGATCCAGCTTCACGCCCAGATCCAGCATCTCGCCCAGCTTGCTGATGCCCTCGCCATACATGATATCGAACTCCGCCTCCCGGAAGGGGGGCGCCACCTTGTTCTTGACCACCTTGGCGCGGGTGCGGTTGCCGATCATCTCGCCGCCGGACTTCAGCGTCTCGATGCGGCGCACGTCGATGCGGACGGAGGCGTAGAACTTCAGCGCCCGACCGCCGGTGGTGACCTCCGGGTTACCGTACATGACGCCCACCTTTTCCCGCAGCTGGTTGATGAAGATGACCACGGTATTGGTCTTGGCGATGATGCCCGTCAGCTTCCGCAGCGCCTGACTCATGAGCCGGGCATGGAGCCCCACGAAGCTGTCGCCCATCTCTCCCTCGATCTCGGCACGGGGGACCAGAGCGGCCACGGAGTCCACCACCACCACGTCGATGGCCCCGGAGCGCACCAGCGCCTCGGTGATCTCCAGCGCCTGCTCACCGGTGTCCGGCTGGGAGATGAGCATATCCTCGATCTTCACCCCCAGCGCACGGGCATAGGTGGGATCCAGAGCGTGCTCGGCATCCACGAAGGCCACCTCGCCGCCCATTTTCTGGGCCTGCGCCAGAACGTGCAGAGCCAGCGTGGTCTTACCGGAGGACTCAGGCCCATAGATCTCGATGATGCGGCCACGGGGTACGCCGCCGATGCCCAGCGCCAGATCCAGCGCCAGAGAGCCGGTGGGGATGGCCTCCACATTGGGCTGCACATTGTCACCATAGCGCATGATAGAGCCCTTGCCGTAGGTTTTTTCGATTTGCTGCATGGCGGTCTCCAGCGCCTTTTTCTTGTCGGAGACCACGGGAGCAGCTATAGAGCTGTCTTTCTTCGCTGCCATGTTTCTTCCTCCTGTATCAATGAAAATTTTCGTGGTAAATGGGCAGAGGCCCATCGATTTACAAAGTCGTTTCGCCGGTCATCAGGCGTCGGCATAGACCTCCCGATAGCGCAGGCCCGTCACCACACGGGGGATGCCCGCCGGATCCGGCAGGATCTCCAGCTCACCGAAGCCCTCGCCTCGCATGAGCCGCAGGACGTCGTCGGCCTGCCCGATGCCCACCTCAAAGGCCAGACGGCTTCCGGTGTGTAGCACGTCCCGCCAGCGGCGGCAGACGCTGCGGTAGAAGTCCAGCCCGTCGGTCCCGCCGTCCAGCGCCAGATGGGGCTCATAGTCCCGGACGGAGACGTCCAGCCCGGCGATGTCCCCGGAGGGAATGTAGGGGGGGTTGCACACCAGACAGTCAAAATCCCCCAGCCGGGGAGGCGGATCGGACAGAGCGTCCATCTGCAGGGACACCACCTGTCCGCTGAGACTGTTGCGGCGGATATTCTGGCGGCAGATCCGCAAGGCCCCCTCGTCCAGCTCCCCCAGCACCACCCGTGCGCCGGGGACCTGACTGGCGATGGCCAGACCGATGCAGCCGGAGCCGGCGCACAGATCCAGCACCCGGCACTCCGGCAGGGGCCGCAGCCACGCTACCACGTGATCCACCAGCGTCTCCGTGTCCGGACGGGGGATCAGCACGCTTTCGGAGATGTCCAGCGGCAGCCCGTAGAACTCCCACTCCCCGATGAGGTAGGCCACCGGCTCCCCCGCCAGATGGCGGCACACCAGATCCCTCGCCCGCTCCTCGATGGCCGGGGGGACATACAGTTGCCCATCCCGCACCAGCTGGCTGCGGGTCTTGCCGGAGGCGAAGCACATCAGCTCACGGGCCTCCAGCGTGGCGGCCTCGATGCCTGCCCGGCGGAGAGTCTGCCGGATATCCATATACAAATTGTTGTAAGTAGTCGCCATAATACGCTCCGTTGTCATATTTTGAGCTTTTCAGGGGAGAACGGCCGGGAATTTCTCACCAGCGGTCCTTGCCCGTCTCCTCCGGCAGCACCAGCTTCAAGGCCTCAATGGCCACCTCCAGCATGGAGTCGTCCGGCTCGTTGACGGTGAAATTCTGGAGCCACATACCGGGGGCGGACAGCACCCGTGTGAGGGCATTGTCATGCCGCCCCACCAGCCGGTTGAATTCATAGGTGATGCCCACCACCGGGATCAGCAGCAGCAGATGCATCCCGATACGGACCCAGATGTTCTGCCAGTTGACGTAGCTGAAAACGATGCTGCTGCACAGGATGGACACGATGATGACCACAAAGAGGAAGCTGGTGCCGCAGCGGGGATGATGCTTGGGCTGGATGCGGGCGTTTTCCACCGTCAGGGGCAGGCCCGCCTCATAGCAGAAAATGGTCTTGTGTTCGGCACCGTGGTAGCAGAACACCCGGCGCACATCCTTCTGCTTGGAGCAGAGGATCAGATAGGCCAGAAAGATGGCCACCTTGATGACGCCCTCAATGAGATTGTGGAGGGCGGCGTTCTGAGCGCGGAACAGCCCGGCCACGAAGGTGGGCAGCAGCATGAACAGCGCCAGCGTCATGCCCAGCGACAGCAGTACCGACACCCATACCAGCACGTTTTGGAGCTTCTCTGCCGGAACGTGCTTTTCCAGCCACAGGTCCAGCTTGGAGGGCTGGGCGGCCTCGTCGTCGGGGAAGTAGTCCGCCGAGAACATCAGGGCCTTGACGCCCCGGATCATGGAGTCCAGAAAGGTCACGGCCCCCCGCAGGATGGGAAGGCCCAGAATGGGGTATTTGTCCTTGATAAGTGTCAGCTCCTCCACCTTGGTCACAAGGCCCTCCGGGGAGCGCACCACAATGGCCTGCTTTTCCGGGCCACGCATGAGGATGCCCTCAATGAGAGCCTGTCCGCCGATGGAGGTGCGGAATGTGCCGGGTTTGTGTTCCATAGACGATGTAAGTTCCTTTCCGTAAGTATAGCACTTGTCCGAATGAAATGCAACAACTGTTCTATTTCTATCGATGCTCCGTGTGGGGCGGAATGGGCAGGGTAATGGTCACCAGAGCGCCGCCGCCGTCGGCGTTGCCGATCTCGAAGGTGCCGCCGTGGCGGGTGATGATCTCATCGCACACCGCCAGACCGATGCCGCTGCCACGGGCCTTGGAGGAGCCCTTGTAGAATTTCTGCTTCACATAGGGCAGCTCCGCCGGGGGGATGCCGGGGCCGAAGTCCCGGATGCGGATGACATAGTTGTCCGCCTCCCGCCGCAGAGAGGCGATGATGCGCTTGCCGGAGCCACCGTGCTTGGCGGCGTTGTCCAGTACGTTGCACAGCACCTGCTTCAGCCGTTCCGGATCGCCGGGGATAGGATCGGTGTACAGTTCGCCGTCGTCGTCATACTCCAGACGGATGCCATCCTGTCGGAACAGCTCCTGATAGGTGTAAACGGCGTCCTCAAACTCCGTCTGCAGGTCCACGTCCTCGATGCGGAGGGTAAAACGACCGTCCTGCATCTTGGAGAACTCCAGCAGTTCCTCCACCATGTTGGTGAGTCGGCGGGATTCCTTGAGGATAATGTGCAGACCCCGGCGCAGCTGAGCGGGATCGTCGTCCTCCAGCAGTGTCTCGCTCCAACCATTGATGGCCGCCAGGGGGGTGCGGAGCTCGTGGGACACGGAGGAGATGAACTCCGTCTGGATCTTCTCACTCTGGCTGATTTTCAGAGACATATCGTTGATGTTGTCCACCAGCTCCCCCATCTCATCGGTGTAGGGGTTGGGCAGCTGGATGCCGTAGCTGCCGCCGGAGATGCGCTTGGCGGCGTCCGTCACCTCAGCCACCGGGGCCACCACGCTGTTGATGAACAGCAGACTGGAGATCAGCACCAGACAGATGACCCCGGCGATGATGGCGCTGATGATGAGGATGGTCAGAAGGATCTGATGGTCGATCTGCCGGGTGGCGGTGACATAGCGCATAAGGGCCACCGTGGAGCCGTTGAACTTCAGGGGGGTAGTGACGGCCATCACCGACTCGCCGGTGACGGGGTCCTTGCCGCTGAATACCTCGATGCTGCCGCTCTCCAGCGCCCGTGCGATCTCCGGGGTCTGGGGAGCCGTGCCTGCGGCTACGCCCTGAGTGGAGTTATCCACCCGGCCGTAGAGATTCAGGAATTGCAGCTCGATGCGGGTGCTGTCGAAGCTGGCGGCGTACAGCGAGGCGTTGCGGTAGTACTCGCTGTAGCTGCTCATGCTGTAGGAGTTGAAGTAGTCGGCACCGGCCTTGGCCTTGGCCTCCAGCGTGGAGCGGGCGGAGCCGTAGTAGTTGTTGGCCACGGTGGCCGAGGCCAGAATGGCCGCCAGCACCAGTATCAGGATCACAGGCCCCACGCTGTTGAGGATCCAGCGCTTGCGCAGGCCCTGTATCCGCAGACGCTCCTTCATGGACCGTCACCTCCTTGCTGCGGGGCCATCAGGCGTCCCACTTGTAGCCGTAGCCCCATACGGTGCTGATGAAGGTGGGGTTGGTGGCGTTGTCCTCGATCTTCAGTCGCAGGCGGCGGATGTTCACGTCCACGATCTTCAACTCACCGAAGTAATCCCGGCCCCACACCAGATCCAAAATCTCCTCACGGGACAGGGCCTTGCCGGGATTCTCCATGAACATCCGCATGATGGAGTACTCCACCTGCGTCAGCTTCACGGGCTTGCCGTTCTTTTCCAGCGTGCGGTTGCGGGTGTTCAGCAGGAAGGGGGGCTGGCTGATCTCGCCGGAGTGCTCCTCCATGCTGCCGTCGCTGCGGCGCATGAGGGCGTCCACCCGTGCCGTCAGCTCGGCGGGGGAGAAGGGCTTAGTGACGTAGTCGTCGGCTCCGGTCATCAGGCCCGTGACCTTGTCCATCTCCTGTGAGCGGGCGGTGAGCATGATGATGCCGATGCGGGAGTTGGTGGCCCGGATGCGGCGGCATACCTCGAAGCCGTCGATGCCGGGGAGCATCACATCCAGCAGCGCCACACGGATATCGCTGTGCTGCTGCAGCATCTCCAGCGCCTCCTCGCCGGTGCCTGCCTCGATGACCTCATAACCGGCACGGCGCAGATTGATGACGATAAAGCTGCGGATGCTGGATTCATCCTCCAGAACCAGAACTTTTTTCATAAGCTACTCCTTCTATGTCGTTAGTTGGCGTCCCAAGAGTGGACGATCAGGTTGAAATTCTGACGCAGAGTCTCCTCATCCAGCGAATAGATCCCACTGAGGGTCTCGGCGGCGTAAATGGTGCCGGTGCGGCGCTTGAGCACCACCCGATTGCCCCGGAGGGCCCGCCGTTCCCGGTTTTCGCCGGTGAGGGCGCAGATACTCAGGGCCTTCTCCCCCTGCACCGACAGCGTTACCTGCGTCTCACCGATACCGGCGTCCGAGGCGAGAGCGGTGACCTCGCCCGTCCAATCCTCCGGCAGGATAAAGTACCAGCCGCCGGACAGGCAGTGATAGGTGCGCTCCACGGTGGCAAGGCCGTCGGGCCGGTACTGCTCCCAAAAGACCATGCCGTCGGCCTGCTTGGTGTCGGAGACAGAGCTGTCGGGCCGGGGAAGCTCCGTGATGCCGTCGCCGTTGATGTCCTGCGGCGTCAGCTGACGATAGGGAGCCGTGGCGGCGGAGAGCCCCGTGCTGCGGTCCAGCGCAGCGTTGACGAGCCCGGCGTCCTCCTGCCAGACGAGGATATCCGTCACGGCGATGCCCTGGCTGTTGATGCCGGTGATGAACACCGCCGGGGTGTCCTGATCCAGCTTGCCGGTGATCACACTGCCCTGATTCAGCTCCGCCATGGTGCTGGACAGGGTGCAGCGGTGGGAGACGGACAGCGACCCATCCTGCCAGCTGCAAAACTCCGCCACCGGCTGGTTGTCGATGTTGGTTCGCAGCAGCAGAAGGCTGGGGATGCCGTCGCCGTTGAGCTCCTGAAAGGACAGGCGGGTGTAGTTGCTCTGCATCAGTTGCACCGGGCCGGGCCGCATATCGTAGACGGTGACGGTCTGGACGTCGGCGCTGATCTTCCATCCTACGATCAGCTCCTTCCGACCGTCGCCGGTGAGATCCTCATAGTAGATGGAGTCGATGGCGGTGCCGCTGCTCTCGATGATGGAGGTCAGCTCATAGCTGTCCTCACGGGAGTGGAACACGTAAATTTTCAGGGGCTTTTCACCGTTGCTGAGGCGGAAAAAGGCCAGCGCCTCGTCCCGTCCGTCGCCGTCGATGTCCACCATCTGGAGGGACTGGATGTTCCGCCCGGAGGTGGGAGCCATGTATTCGTAGCCCTCCGACAGCAGCTGATCCAGCTGGCGGGAGAGGGTGGTGTATTCCGTGGGCAGGCGGGGCAGGGTGAACAGCTCCTCCATGGTACTGTCCATCCGGCATCCGGCCAGCAGCAGGCAGGCCAGCAGCAACAGCCCCAACAGGGCCGGGCGTTTCAGATGTCGCATAGGTCCCCTCCTTATCAAACGACAATCATACTCTTATATCATAGCACAGTTCCTGTGAAAAGGGTAGTTTTTTTTATTTTATCCGGGGAAAACTTCAAAAAGGCCGTTGACAACCGCCGCCGGGGGTGCTATATTCTGGGGTATAAAAAAGGCATAGACGAGGAAGCTGTCCGCAGAAGGTCACAGAGAGGGTCCCCCCGTGGTGCAAGGGATCTGACGGGAAGCGGAACGGTACCCCCTCCGAGCCGCTCGCCGAACGGAAACCAGTAGGCCGGGCCGGGTTCTCCCGTTACAGAGATCACGAGCGACGGAAAAATTTCCGTAAGCAGGGTGGAACCGTGGAGTAAAGCTATTTTACCTCACCCCTGAACCGTATCAGGGGCGGGGTTTTTTTGTTGCCCGCCCCGACCAAGTAAGGAGGAAGCTATCATGAGCGAAGAGAACAAGTACACGTTTGAAAACGAGGAGTATCGCAAGACCTATTGGCACACCTGCTCCCACGTGCTGGCTCAGGCCGTCAAGCGCCTGTGGCCGGAGGTGAAGCTGGCCATCGGCCCGTCCATCGACGGCGGTTTTTACTACGATCTGGACGCACCCTTTGCCTTCACACAGGAGAATCTGGCCCAGATCGAGGCGGAGATGCGGAAGATCTGCAAGGAGAAGCTGAAGCTGGAGCGCTTCGAGCTGCCCCGTGAGGAGGCATTGAAGTTCATGGAGGAACGGGAGGAGCCCTACAAGGTGGAGCTCATCAACGACCTGCCCGCCGACGCCCACATCTCCTTTTATAAGCAGGGCGAGTTCACCGATCTGTGCGCCGGCCCCCACCTGGATTCCACCGGCCGCATCAAGGGCAACGGCATCAAGCTGACGGCCTGCAACGCCGCCTATTGGAGGGGCGACAGCAGCCGCCAGACCCTCCAGCGCATCTACGGCGTGGCCTTCCCCAAGAAGGAGGAGCTGGACGCCTACCTGAAGGAGCGGGAGGAGGCTCTGAAGCGGGATCACAACAAGCTAGGCCGTGAGCTGGAGTACTTCACCACCGTGGACTGCATCGGTCAGGGTCTGCCCATCCTGCTGCCCAAGGGCGCACGGGTCATCCAGCAGCTGCAGCGCTGGGTGGAGGACACCGAGGAGAAGGCCGGCTACCTGCTGACCAAGACCCCCCTGATGGCCAAGCGGGACCTGTATAAAATTTCCGGCCACTGGGATCACTATCTGGACGGTATGTTCGTGCTGGGCGACCCCTATGACGAGACAAAGGAGTGCTTCGCCCTGCGGCCCATGACCTGCCCCTTCCAGTATCAGGTGTATCTGAACCGCCAGCGCTCCTACCGTGACCTGCCCATGCGGCTGGGCGAGACGTCCACCCTGTTCCGCAACGAGGATTCCGGCGAGATGCACGGCCTGATCCGTGTGCGCCAGTTCACCATCTCCGAGGGTCATCTGGTGCTGCGTCCCGATCAGCTGGAGGAGGAGTTCAAGGGCTGCTTGGCGCTGGCCAAGTACTGCCTCGGCACCGTGGGTCTGCTGGATAAGTGTACCTTCCGGTTCTCCCAGTGGGATCCCGCCAACCCCAACAACAAGTACGAGGGTACGGCGGAGCAGTGGGATCACGCCCAGAGCACCATGGAGAAGATTTTGAAGGATCTGGACGTTCACTACTCCATCGGCATCGACGAGGCCGCCTTCTATGGCCCCAAACTGGATATCCAGTATAAGAACGTGTACGGCAAGGAGGATACGCTGGTCACCATCCAGATCGATATGCTGCTGGCCGAGCGCTTCGGGATGTACTACATCGACGAAAACGGCAACAAGGCCCTGCCGTATATCATCCACCGTACCTCTCTGGGCTGCTACGAGCGGACGCTGGCCTACCTCATCGAGGAGTACGCCGGTGCGCTGCCCACCTGGATGATGCCGGAGCAGGTGCGCCTGCTGCCCATCACCGACCGGGCCGCCGACTACTGCGCCCAGCAGGCCCAGCAGCTGCGGCGCGAGGGCTTCCGGGTGGAGGTGGACAGCCGCAACGAGAAGATCGGCAAGAAGATCCGTGAGGCCACACTGGAGAAGATCCCCTATATGCTGGTGGTGGGCGACCGGGA
>CDYX01009816.1_pt1 | contig 14425 bp, 9 predicted proteins | sample 554871 | NCBI WGS metagenome assembly CDYX01 (sample SAMEA3182061, study PRJEB8094) | gut metagenome | biome: human; feature: gut; material: Stool; isolation source: human stools | place: Canada | collected 2013-01-14 | reverse complement strand
CGGGTGCGGCTTGACCGGTTTCTCGGAGAGGCCCTGCGGGAACAGGATGTTTCACGTGAAAAAGTGAAACGGGCCATCCGGGATGGCGGCTGTCTTGTTGACGGGGCCGTGTGTACGGACGTCTCCGCCAAGGTGGGGGCCGGGCAGTCCATTGAACTGCGGATGGAAGCGGAACCGACATCCGTGCAGCCGGAAGAGGGCGAACTGGAGATCCTCTATCAGGATGCGTGGCTTGCCGTGCTCAACAAACCGGCGGGCATGACCGTACACCCCGCGCCGAGCTGCCCTGATGGGACGCTCGTCCATCGGCTGGTGGCGCGTTTCCCGTCCTTGCGGGCGCAGGAAGGCTTCCGGCCCGGCATCGTGCACCGTCTGGACAAAGACACCTCCGGGCTTATCTGCGTGGCGCTCACGGAAGAGGCAAGGATGCGGCTTTCCGAGGCGTTCGCGGCACGGGAAATACGGAAGGAATATCTTGCGCTGGTGCAGGGGGTCCCCGCGCCGGCGGGCACGGTGGATGCGCCGCTCGGCAGGCATCCCACGGTGAAGGTCAAGGTTGCGGTGGTGAAAAACGGCAAGGAAGCCCGCAGCGAGTGGCGCGTGCTGCACAAGGGGCAGGGCTACAGCCTGCTTGGGGTACGGATTTTCACGGGCCGCACGCATCAGATCCGTGTGCATATGGCGCATGTAGGGCATCCTCTCTGGGGCGACAAATTGTATGGAAGGGGCGGGCAGGTTTTGACGCCGCCCGTCCCCGGCGTGCTGCTCAAGCATGATCCGGCTCCGCGTCAGATGCTGCACGCATGGCATTTGTCGTTCATCCACCCGTTTACGGGTGAGAAGATGGCCTTCACCTGCCCGCCTCCGGAAGACTTTGTCCAGACGGCGCTGACCTTGGAACGACACATGCGGCGCGTCGTCGTGACCGGCGTGGCGGGATCGGGCAAGTCGCTGTTCATGCGGATGCTGGCGGAGGAGGGCGTCCCGACGTGGAGCGCGGACGCGGCGGTAATCCGGCTCTACGAGCCGGGCCGGGAGGCTTGGCAGGCGCTGCGGCTGCGCTATGGCGATCGGTTCATTCCCGCCGACCGTTCGCCTGTGGATCGTAAGGCTCTGGCTGCCGCGCTGTTGCCGTCGGCGGAGTCGGGCGTGGACGTGCACGAGTTGGAAAACCTGCTGCACCCGCTGGTGCTGGATGATCTTGAACGGTTCTGGAGCGGGCAGGAAGAAGCGGGGCGGGGCTACGCCGTCGCCGAGGTGCCGCTGTGGTTCGAGTCCGGCTGGAGCCGCAAGCTGTGCGGAGAACGGCGGCCCTACGTTGTGGGGATTTCCTGCGAGCAGGGCGAACGCTGCCGCCGCCTGCTGGATGTGCGGGGCTGGTCGGATACGCTCATGGCCCGGATGGACGGCCTCCAGTGGACGCAGGAGCGCAAGCTGGCGGGATGCGATAAGGTCATCGCCAATTCCGGGACGGAAGGGGCGTTGCGCGACAAGGCAAGGGCTTTTGTCCGGGAGATGGAGCATTGGGATGCGGAAAGCCGCGCCGCATTCCTTGGGCAGTGGGAGCATCTGGTGAATGAGCCTTGCCCAGAGGCGGGATAGGGTTTGCATAGCCGTTTTTACAGAGGGAGAATTTGAACGGCTTCCTTGGGAGGGCCAATCCCATATGTAAGGAGCGGACGCATTCCGTTTTTTTCGGGGCCGTGCCGAACGGGGGCAATGTTTTCCTGTGTCGTTATGGCGGGGCGTCTCCGAATGTAACATATTATGTTTCTTGATGGTAACATTTGTTTCTTCTTATTCTCTTTTCGTCTTCCCTTGACGTGAGGTGTGACATCTTCTAGAGAACGGTAAGGGAAGCGTGTCTGTTTCCCGTGAAACAATGCCCTTCTTTATGAAGGGATTTTCCGGCGCAACCGCCCGGGAACGCTTCTGTATGGCCCTGCGGCGTGCCGTATGCGCGAAAAACGCGGCACAGAGGTTTGCCTGCCGCTTGCAAGGCAACCATGCGGAACTGTTTGGGAAGAAATGAGGCTCAGGCAGCTTCGGCCTCGTTTCACCCTTTATGTCCTCGCGCTTCTCCTATTGCCAAAGAGGGACGTTCATGGCTCGAATCATCGCCATTGCCAATCAAAAAGGCGGTGTGGGCAAAACCACTACCGCTATTAATCTCGCCGCTTCATTGGCGATCATGGAAAAACGCGTCTTGCTCGTGGATTGCGATCCGCAGGCAAACACCACCAGCGGGCTCGGCTTCGGTCAGGATGTGTTGCCGGCCAATCTGTACACGTCGTTCTTCCAGCCCGAAAAGGTTAACGAGGCCATTTTATCCACGGTTTCGCCATATCTGTTCCTCTTGCCCTCCGGTACGGATCTGGCGGCGGCTGAATTGGAGCTTGTGGATAAGATGGGGCGGGAATTCTATCTTTCCGAACTGCTGGAGCCGCTGGAAAAGCGTTTTGATTTCATTATCCTGGATTGCCCTCCGTCGCTCGGCCTGCTCACGCTCAACGCCCTGTGCGCCGCCAAGGAGATCCTTGTACCGCTCCAGTGCGAGTTCTTTGCCTTGGAAGGCATCGTCAAGCTGCTGCAAACCTATGAACAGGTCAAGAAGCGGCTCAATCCTCAGTTGGGGCTTCTCGGCGTGGTGCTGACCATGTTCGACGGGCGCAACCGCCTGACGCGGCAAGTGCAGGACGAAGTGAACCGTTGCTTCCCCGATCAGATCTTTAAAACGGTCATCCCCCGCACCGTGCGGCTTTCCGAGGCCCCCAGCTTCGGCAAGTCCATCCTTCATTACGACATCAAGTCCAAAGGCTCCGAGGCCTATCTGAGCCTTGCCAAGGAAATCGTCATGCGCAAGCCCGGCTCGCGTACCGCGAAGGCGGAGTAGTGTTTCACGTGAAAACATCGGCAGGGCGTCCCTGCCTTGAACGACTGTGAGGTTTTCCCATGTCTGCGAATGAACGTGGTTTGGGGCGCGGTCTGGATGCGCTGTTCCGCAACGTAACGCCTGCGGAGCGCCCGTCTTCGGCCAAGGCGGACAGCGCGGAGGTGCCCGCGCCCTCGGTGCCCAAGAATACGACGACGCTGCCCATCGCCGCGCTGACGCCCTGCAAGGGGCAACCCCGTAAACATTTCGACGAGGCCGCGCTTGACGAACTGGCGGCCTCCATCCGGAGCCAGGGCGTCATCCAGCCGCTGCTGGTGCGTCCGCGCCGGACGGAAACGGCGACCATCTATGAAATCGTGGCGGGCGAGCGCCGCTGGCGGGCCGCGCAGCGCGCCGGGCTTACCGAAGTGCCGGTTTATCTGCGGGAACTGTCCGATGAGGACGCCCTGACCGCCGCGCTTATCGAAAACCTCCAGCGCGAGGATCTGAACCCACTTGAAGAGGCCCAAGCCATCCAGTCCCTGCGCGAGCGTTTGCCGTACAGTCAGGAGGAGCTGGCCCAGCGGCTTGGCAAGAGCCGTTCCGCCGTCGCCAACTCCCTGCGGCTGCTTCAGCTTCCCCGCCCTATGCAGGATGCGCTCAAGGACGGCGTGTTTACGCCCGGCCATGCCCGCGCCGTACTGGCGCTTCCCGAGCGCGCTCTGCAGGACATCCTGTTCAATGCGGTCATGACGCGCCGCCTGTCCGTACGTGACGCCGAAGAAGCCGTCATCCACTGGAAACGGCACGGTTTGTTGCCGTCTTCGCTGATGGGGGCCTCCGCTCCCGTGGCCCGCAGTGCCCGCGCGCCCAAGCCCGCATGTATCAAACTGGCCATCCGGCAGCTTCGGGAGAATGTCGCGCCCAAGGCGTCCATTTCCGGGACCGACCGCGCGGGACGGATCACGCTTCCCTACGAATCCGAAGAACAGCTTGCGGAGCTCCTGAGCCGTCTGGGGCTCTCGGTGGAGCTTTCCGAAGCCAAGCCGGAATGATCTTCAACCAAAGGATTTCCATGTCTGACGCGTCTCCGGTTCTCTTGACGCCCGATGTCGTGGGCGGGCTGGCGGGCAAGCGCGTGCTGGTCGTCGGCGACATCATGTTGGATGCCTATCTTATAGGCGATGCGGATCGCATTTCTCCGGAAGCGCCCGTCCCGGTCGTCCGGATCGAAAAGGAACGCTATCTGCTCGGCGGTGCGGGCAATGTGGCCCGCAATATCGTGGCGCTTGGCGGCGTAGCGACGCTCGCGGGCGTGATGGGCAAGGATGCCTCAGCCGATCGTATCCGGGGGCTCGTCCGTGATGAAGGCATTTGCGGCGCGTTCGTGGCACTGCCGCAGCGCCCGACCACGGTAAAAACCCGCGTCATGGCCCGGCGCCAGCAGATGCTGCGCTTGGACAGCGAGGACGCCAGCCCGCTTTCCTCCGCCGATCAGGAAGCCCTGCTTTCCGTCATTACAGAGCAGCTTCCGGCGCACGATGTGGTCATCCTGTCCGATTACAGCAAGGGCATCGTCTCTCTGTCGTTCATGTCCCGCTTGCGTGGACTGCTCGCCGCCAGCCCGCATCAGGTGAAGGTCTTGATCGATCCCAAGCCGAGCAATGTAGGCTTGTACGGCGGTTCGTTCCTGCTCACGCCGAATACGAAGGAAACGGGCGAGTGCGCGGGGATGCCCGTACGGAGCCGAGAAGAAATCCTCGCCGCCGGGCGCGCCATTCTGGAAAAGGTGGGGTGTCCGCATCTGCTCACGACACTCGGTTCGGACGGTATGGCGCTGTTCTCCGGGCCTTCCGAGGTTTGGCACGTTCCCACAATGGCACAGGACGTTTTTGACGTGACCGGCGCGGGCGATACGGTGATCGCTACTCTCGGGCTCGGGCTTGCCGCCGGACTGCCCCTTCTGGCTTCTTGTGTGCTGGCGAACTATGCCGCCGGGCTCGTCGTCGCACAGGTCGGGGCCGCCGTCGCTTCACCCGATGCGCTGCGCGAGGCTATCCGTGAATTGCCCGTAACCATTACGAAATGGTAAAAATATAATAAAATTTTTCACGGAGCCTGATGGGGGCGGGATATGCCTCCAACGTCGGTTTCCCGAAAGGGAAATCGGCGTTTTTTTGTGGCGAGGATGTGGAAAGATGTTTTTCGGGGCAAGGCCGTGTTCGGTATGGAGCTGTGGAAACGGTGGGCAATATCGTGCAAGCGTTTGCTCAGGCCCCGTGCTAGCCTTTTCCTGAAAAGGAGAGCGCTGTGGAAAGTACGACTTCAAAATGCGTAATGGTTCTGGACGAAAACCTGCCTTTGGGGCTTCTCGCCAATACCGCCGCCATCTTGGGCATCACGTTGGGCAAGCATATGCCCGAAGCGGTCGGCGCGGACGTGCTCGATGGTTCCGGCAAGCCCCATCTGGGCATCATTACGTTTCCGGTGCCGATTTTACGGGGCGATGCGGAACAGATCCGAGCCATCAGAGAGACACTGTATGGGGTCGATTATCAGGATGTGATTGTTGTGGATTTTTCCGATGTGGCCCAGTGCTGCAAAAACTACGGCGAATACATCGGCAAGGCGGCGCAGGCGGACGAAAGCGAATGGCGGTATTTCGGCCTCGGCCTTTGCGGCCCCAAGAAGCTGGTCAGCAGACTGACCGGAAGTATGCCGCTGCTGCGATGAGGGCGCTCGTTTCTTTGCAGATGCAGGGAATGCCTCGAGCGTTTGAGGCATTCCCTGCATTTTTCATATGGCGATCTGGAGCCAGGACGTTTTTCCAAAAGAACGGTGAACCGTTCTCTCATCTCTTTTTATGCTTTTTTGAGCATCGCTCCATACATCAAATCGCTGCCGAAGGCATCGGGCGTGCTCTGCCACTGCTTTTCGAGCGACGCGCCGGGTGTACGGGCGAGGAACGCGTCGATCTGCCCTTCGTTTTCGGCGGGATTCATGGTGCAGGTGATGTAGGCGAGGTGCCCGCCGGAAGGCAGGTACGACCACACGGCATCGAGGATGCGGCGTTGGAGGTCGACCAGCCCGGCTACCTGCCCGGGGGTGCGGAGCGTGCGCAGGTCAGGGTGCCGGGCAAGCGTGCCGAGGCCGCTGCACGGGACATCAAGCAGGATGGTCCTGGGCGTGCCCCGCAGAGCCGGTTCGGCCGCCGAGGCGCAGAACAGCGGCGGAGTCTTGAGCACAAGGCGCTTGGCGTCGTCCCTCATGCCCCGCAGCCGGGGCTGGTACGTATCGCTGGCGGCGAGGACGGGCACGCCCAGCTCAACGAGCGCGAGCGTCTTGCCGCCGCGTCCGGCGCAGGCGTCCCACACGGGGCCTTCCCAGCGCGGCGCGTCCAGCGCTTCCAGGACGAGCTGGCTTCCCGCGCCCTGTATCGACAGCCTGCCCTGCCGCAGGTAGTCCCGCATATACTCCGGCTGGGTGCCGGGCGCGAAGCGGACTCCCGAAATTCCCACAGCTTCTCCTTCCTTGCACAGGAAGTCGCGCAGAGCCTCCCATTCGTCCCGGGCGGCGTTCACCCGGACGCAAGGGGACGGCACGACGGAGACGGCCCGCGCAAACATTTCGGCCTTTTCCGGCCCGTAGCCTTTGGTCCACAGTTCGAGCATCCAGCGCGGCACGCTGTGGAAAACGGAAAGGCGTTCCATCGGATCTTTGATGCGGGATTCATAGAAGGCGAAGGCTTTCAAATCTTCGGATTCGGAGAGGCGGATAAGGGACCGGAGTACGCCGTTGGCGACGCGGGACAGCCCTTGCCCGAACCGGGCTCGCACGGCGTCCACGGCGGCGCTGACGCTGGCATGGGCGGGGATGCGGTCAAGGTACAGCAGCTCGTAGGCGGCTATGCCGATCATGAGCTTCATGGACGCGGGCAGCTTTTCCGGAGCCTTCATAAATTGGCTCAGAAGCCACGAAATCCGGATTTCCGACCTCAGATACCCGTAAACGAGTTCCGTCGTCAGAGCGGCTTCCTGACGCGAAAAAAGGCCACCTGTCAATTTCGTGTCCAACAGGGATTGTACGGGGGCGCTGATGCCCGTGCGTTCCAGAATCCGGAGGGCCGCTTCACGCGCCGGAAGGGGCGCTTCGTCGTTTTGTTTTTTCTTTTTCATGCGGGGCTCGGTGATAAGGTGTAGAGGTGCGGGGAAGTCTTGGGGGGAAGGAGAAATTTTCTAGAGAAGGGGCACCCCACGTTTATCCTTCCCCCTCCAAACCTCCCCCTTTTCTCTTCAGAGATTTTTGTAAACGGGGCGGATGGCGGGCGGGGCTGTGCGAGGGGGTAACCCCGGCGGCAGTTTCCCGGCGTTGCGGGCCTCTGAACGGAATCCGTCCGATTGTTTTTTGTCCACAGGCAGCTATGGCAATAGGAATTCAATAACGGCAAAAGTCTTTGGAGAGGGAGGGATGGGGCTTTGGGAAGGGAGGGGGAAGCTTTTCTTCAGAAAAGTTCCCCCTCCCTTCCCAAATTCCATTAATGCCCGGTAATACTATATTTTTTCAGCTTATACTGCATCAAGCTCTTGGATATGCCGAGCAATTCCGCGGCTTTGGCCTGTACGAAGTCGGCGCGGACGAGCGCGCGGCGGATAAGCGCGGCTTCGATGCGCTCAAGGGTATCGGCAAGATCAAGCTGCACCGGAAGCAGATCCACGGCGCTCTTGAACTGCGCTTCCTCGTCGCGGATCTCGGCGGGCAGATCCTCAAGGGTGATCACGTCTCCGGGCACGAGCACAAGGCAGCGTTCGACCACGTTCTGCAATTGCCGGATGTTGCCGGGCCACTCGTAGCCGGAAAGATGGTTCAGCGCTTCGGTGGAAAACGTCTTGGGCGGGATGCCGTTTTCCTTGGCGGCCTTTTCCGCGAAGTGGGCCACCAGCAGCGGGATATCCTCGCGGCGTTCGCGCAGGGGCGGGATCGGGATGTGCACCACGTTGAGGCGGTAGTAGAGGTCTTCGCGGAACGTCCCCGCCTGCACCAGCGGCATGAGGTCCTTGTTCGTTGCCGCGACGATGCGGATGTCGACTTCGATTTCCTCGCTGCCGCCCACGCGCTCGAAACGGCGCTCCTGAAGCACGCGGAGCAGTTTGACCTGCAATTCGGGGGTCAGCTCGCCCACTTCGTCGAGGAACAGCGTGCCCCCGCTGGCCTGCTCAAAACGGCCCCGGCGCATGGCGACCGCGCCGGTGAAGGAACCTTTTTCGTGTCCGAAGAGTTCGCTTTCAAGCACGCCGGGGTTCAGGGCCATGCAGTTCACGGAAACAAAAGGTTCCTGGCTGCGCGGCGAGGAAAAGTGGATGGCGCGCGCGACGAGTTCCTTGCCGGTGCCGGATTCGCCGGTGATGAGCACCGTGGCGCGGCTCGGCCCGGCGCGGTCCACAAGGGCGAGCATGTCACGGATGGCCCGGCTGCGCCCGATGATCTGGTGCTTGCCGTAGCGCTCTTCAAGGCTTTCCCGCAGCAGCTGGTATTGGCGGTGGGCGCGGGCCAGCTCGGCGGCGTTCTGGATGGAAAGCAGCAGCTCGTCGTTGGAAAACGGCTTGGTGATGTAGTTGAACGCCCCGTAACGCATGGCCTCCACAGCGCTTTCGATGGAGCCGAAGGCCGTCATGATGAGCACCGGGATGTGGGGCCAGTTCTTTTTGACCCGTTCCAGCACCTCACGCCCGGAGATGCGGGGCATCTTCATGTCGGTGATGACGATGTCGACTTCGGACTCTTCGAGAAACGCCAGCGCCGTTTCCGGGTCATTCAGTGCGGTCACGGCGTATCCCGCTTCGGTCAGCAGCGTTTCCAGAACGAGCAGGTAGTTTTTCTCGTCGTCAATCAGCAGCAGATGCACCTTGTCGTTCATGAGAATATCCTTGTCTGTCTAGCGTGTCTGCGGAGAGGCGTCGCCTTCCCGCAAATCGTGTTTCTCCGAGGGGAGCGGATCGGTCAGCGTCACGGGCTCGTCATCCGCGCTTGCCGCCGGCCGTTCGTCTTTTTCGGGAGTGTCGCCTATATCCGGCTCGCTGGCAACCGGGAGCAGGATGGTGATCATGGCTCCGCCCTCTTCGGGGTTGGTCAGGAGCAGTTTCCCGTTGTGGGACGTGATGATGGTGTTCACGATGGGCAGGCCGAGGCCCGTGCCGTGATCCTTGGTGGTAAAGAAGGGATCAAGAAGCTTGTGCAGCAGGGCGGGCGGGAAACCGGGGCCGCTGTCGTGGAACGAAAGCGCGATCATGCCGTCGTCCCGTCGTTCGCCGCGGATATGGATGGTCCCGTTGGTCCCGATGGCCTGATAGGCGTTGACCAGAATGTTGTAGACGGCCCGGTACAGCAGATCCTTGTCCCCGAGGACGAACAGGGAACCTTCCGTGTCGCGGACGCATTCCACGCCGAGGCGCTTCATTTCGCCGTCGAGGAAGCCGGTGGCCTGATTCAGCAGCGCGTTGAGATCCACGCGATCCTGACGGGGTACGCGGGGGCGGGCATAGTCGAGGAAGTCGTTGACGATCTGGCTCAAACGGCAGGACTCGTCGAAAATGGCCGTGAGGATACGCTGGGCGGGGCTGCCTTTCTCCTGTTCCGGCGTGCGCCGGATGAGAAACTCGGAGCTTGACCGGATGATGCCGAGCGGATTGCGGATCTCGTGGGCGATGCTGGCGATGACGCGGCCCATGCTGGCGAGCTTTTCGTTCTGATGGAGTTCGGCCTCAAGCTTGCGGTTACGGCTCATGCGCTCGGCAAGGGTCCGTTCCGCCTTGATGATGAAGAACTGGAGGATGGCGAACAGGATGGTGGACGAACCAAGGCATGTGGCGAGGATGAGCCACTGGAAGCGCACGACGCTGTCGTAATCGTCGGTGATGTCCTGCGTGATTTCCAACACGCCGGTCACAAGGGCTTCCGGTTTGCCGGTGCTCTCGCTGATGCCGAGATCCACGGTCAGGGGGAACATGGTCCGCAGCGAGTAGCTGCCGTCCGGGATCTTGAGCATGAACATGGCGGAAAGCATGTTGACGCTGGAGAGCGTCTCAAAGAAGGGGATGCCCGAACTCATGACGCGTTCCATCGACGCGGGCGTGATGTCGGTCCGGCCCAGTTCCATCTGATTGATGGAGTAGTTGACGACCCTGTCGGCCCCATAGATGCGCAGGGATTCCAAATGCAGGCCGAGGATGGTGGATTGCACCACATCGTCGAGCTGCTGGTACTGCATACTTTGGCGCAGGGCGATGCGCCCGAACGCGAGGAAGGTAGGCAGCGTGAACCGGCGGTAGATCTGCTGGTTCAGGTTGCTGGCCATGAGCATGGCGTATTGCTGCTGGCGGAGCAGCAGCGTGTTGCGTGCGGAATTGCCGATGAAAAAGGCCAGCATCACGCTGGAAGCAAGGATCAGGATAAGCGATATCCACGAGAGGAACCGGGTCAGCCCGAACGGCAGGCCCTTGTCCCCGGAGTCTTTTTTGCCGAACAAAACGAGCCTCTGAGTAGTATATGTCGGGGAGGGCACCCCATGAAAAAGGCACCCGCCATGCCTTCCCCTGGCTCCCTTCCCGTGAAACGTTTGGTGGGGAGGGCGGTTACGCAATAGGGATGCTCTTGAAAAATAGCCACGACTTTTTTGTTTGAACAGAGCCGTCGGCCTTGTTCGAAGAAAAAAGCCCTGATTGCCGTTGATCGTGGCAACGTGTTTCTACGGATTTCTTTTATGCCTGTACCGGAAAGGGCACAGAGATTTGAAGCACAAACGTCTTTGGAAAGGAGTGGAGGCTGCAAATCAGGGGAAGGGGAGACGCTTTCTTTCAAAAACGTTTTCCCCTTCCCCAAAGTCTCTATAGCTTTTTTGGCCTACCCCCTAGTCCAGAAATGCCTTCAAAATGGCGGCTTCTTCCGGGTAGTTGGAGGAGCCGAGGCGGGAATAGGCAAGGCGCTTGCCGAGCTCCACGGCGGGCTGGTCGAGCGGGTTGATGTTCATAAGCCAGCCGGTAAGCACGGTCGTGGCCATGAGCAGCCCCATGACTTCGCCTGCGGCGCGCATGGAGGATTCCGCCGCTTCCAGGCGGGTGAGCGGCACGCCGTTATGCACGAGGGCCGCAGCCGAGCCGAGGGTTTCGGCGTTGAGCAGGTCCCCGAAAGTCTTGCCCCGCAGCCATTCCCAGCTGTCCGGCACGTCGTCCGGGAACTGCGGGCCCTTGCTCAGGTTCGGGCAGTGCAGCTGGATGCAGCCCTTGTCGGCGGGGCCGTCGAGGAACATCTGCTGGAGCGAGTGCTGATCGGTAACACCCACGGCGGGCAGCGGCATGGTCCCCTTGCCGTTTTTGCCGAGGCTTTCCGCCCAGAGCTGGCCGAACCACTGGCCGAAAGAGGCCCATGAGGGAATATACGTGAAGAAAATCAATTGGCTGTAGTCGTGACGCGACAGCTCGAAGCACCAGTTCGCGAGCGCCCATGCGGGATGGTTGCGGAGGTTTTCCGGCTTGCCGAGTTCGTCGTTGACGAGCGGCGCGTTCACGCTGGCCGCGCCTTCGAGGAAGTCTTCCCACGGCAAGCCCATGAAGGCGGCGGGGACGAGCCCCACCGCGGAAAGGACGGAATACCGCCCGCCCAGATGGTCCGGCACCGGCAGGGACACGATGTTGTGGCGGTCGGCCTCTTCGCGCAGGTAGCCCTTCTTTTCGTCGGTGACGAGCAGCATATGCTCGTGCCACGTGTTGGGGAGCGCCCTTTGCAGCCACGCCTTCATGAAAAAGTACTGGGCCAGCGTTTCGATGGTTCCGCCGGATTTGCTGACGGGGACGACGATGGTTTCTTCGGGATTGAGGGTGGACATCTGCGCTTCGAGCACGTCGGCGTCCACGTTGTCCAGGATCCACAGCCACGGCCCCTGGTGGTTCGGGAGATCCTGCTGAGGGAAAAAGGCCTTTTGGAGTGCGCGGGTGCCGAGGGCCGAGCCGCCGATGCCCAGCACGACCATATGCTTGAAGCGCCGGAGCTGCGGGGTGAGCGCCTTGAGGCGGGCCGTCAGGCTGCTGCGGAAAGGCAGGTTGAGGAACGGAAGTTTGCCCGAGGCCACTTCACCGATGAGGCGGGCATTGCAGCTGTCGAGCTGCGGCTCAAGGAGCTTGAGCGCCTGCGGGCGTGTCGGTGCCGTCGTCAGCAACCGTCCGGTCCATGCGTGCTTCCAATCCAGAGTATGCATACCGTCTCCTGAAAAGTGCCGTCCGCGGGCGGCGTTTTCCGGTTCCGGGAAGCCCCGGAACCGGAGGTCAGCATTATTGTCCGATGAGGACCTTGCGGACGCGGGCGAGGGCGTCCATGAGCACGTCGTCGGCCACGGCGTAGGAGAACCGGATACAGTCCGGCGCTCCGAAGGCGTCGCCGGGAACCAGCGCCACGCCCGCTTCACTGAGCAGGCGGGTACAGGCGGCGGTGGCGTCGGGCATTTTTTCGTCATACAGGGCGGAAATATCCGCGAACAGGTAGAACGCGCCCTCGGGCTTCGGGCAGACCACGTTTGACCACGAGGCGATTTCCTTCCATGCCATATCGCGGCGCTTCTGGAAGGCCTGGCGCATGGACTCCACGCAGTCGTAGGGGCCGGTGAGGGCGGCTACGGCGGCCTTTTGAGACACGGAGCAGATGTTGCCGGTGGCCTGTCCGGTGATTTGGCTGAGTTTCTTGACGAGGTCGGGGTGGGTCACGGTATAGCCCACGCGCCAGCCGGTCATGGCGAAGCTCTTGGCAAGGCCGTTGACGACGGCGATGCGGTCCGGGTACTGCTTCCACCAGACGATGATGCTCGACGGCTTGTTGGGCTCGTAGACGAGCTGGTCGTAGATTTCATCGGCGATGATGAACAGGCCGCGATCCAGCGCCCATTTCACGATGGCGTCGCGTTCGGACACGGAATAACAGGCGCCCGTGGGGTTGGAAGGCGAGTTGAAGACGAGTATTTTGGCCTTCGGGGTCAGTGCGGCTTCGAGCTGTTCCACCGTCACTTTGAAGCCCTGCGAGGCAGGGGCCTTGACCGCGACCGGCACGCCGCCGTTCAGGTAGACCATGTCGGGATAGCTCACCCAGTACGGCGAGGGGATGAGCACTTCGTCGCCGTCATTGAGCAGGGCGGCGAACAGGTTGTACAGGGACTGCTTGCCGCCATTGCTGGCGATGGTACAGTCCGGCGCGACGTCGACGCCGTACGCGCGCTTAAAGTAACCGGCGATGGCTTCCCGCAGGGGCGGGATGCCGGGCACGGCGGTGTAGCGGGTAAAGCCCTCGTCGATAGCCTGTTTCGCTGCGTCGCAGACATGGGCGGGGGTGGGAAAATTCGGTTCGCCGATTGCCAGGCTGGTCACGTCGACGCCCTGCGATTTGAGCTCGAGGGCCTTGGCGTTGATGGTCAGGGTGGCGGAAGGCTTTATGTGGGCCATTCTTTCGGAGAATTGCATGGGACTATACCTCGGTGGCTACATGACTTTGTCGTCATGCAGTAGCAGGTTAGGCCCCGTCTGTAAATTGGTGGATATGCGGGAAGTGGAAAGGGCTTTTTTTCTCTAGCCGGGTATCGGCATTCGCTTTTTTAAGGAAAGAACATCCCCGGGGCATGGTCCCCGGGGGAATGGGGTGGGGTGCATGTCCATATTGTTGCCATTTCCTTCCGGTTGTGTGGTCGGGCGTCTGATACGCCGCGAGAAGCGTTTTTTCGTGCACGTGTTGATCGACGGCAAGCCGGATGTGGCGCACACCAATAATACAGGGTCCATGATCGGGCTGTTGCGGCCCGGCGCGCCCGTGTTGTTGTCTCCCGCGCAGAACCCCGAGCGGAAGCTCAGGTGGACGCTGGAGCTGGTGTGGTGCGGCGATCCTGCGGCCTATCCGCGCGGCGGCTTTTGGGCCGGGGTGAATACGAGCACGCCCAACCGGATGCTTGAGGCTGCGTTCAGGGCGGGCAAGCTGCCGTGGGCGGAAGGCTATACCTCATTCGCGCGGGAAAAGGTGCGTGGCGAGAGCCGGTTGGACGGTTTGCTCGAAGGGCCGGGGATGCCCAGGCTCTGGGTCGAATGCAAGAATGTCACCATGTCGGAGGATGACGTCGCGCTGTTCCCGGATGCCGTTTCCGAGCGGGGGCTCAAGCATTTGGGGACGCTGAAAGGCATTGTTGCCGCCGGGGAGCGGGCAGCCATGTTTTACTGCATACAGCGGCCCGATGCCTGTTGCTTCGGGCCTGCGGACATGATCGATCCGGCGTATGCCGTGGGGCTGCGGGATGCCGTGGCGCACGGCGTGGAGGTGTATCCGCACCTTGCCGTTTTGACGGTGGAGGGGATTGGGTTGGAAGCAGAGTGTTTGTCTATGGTTTAAGATTATTATGTAATACGTAGGGATGGTTCCCGGCTGCGCCGTCGGGCGTTTTCCCTGCCGCGCAGGGGGCCGCCTCCCGCGGGGGCAAAGGGGGCCTGTTAGGGGCTCCGCCCCTCCGAGGCCCCCTTTGCAATCCCCCCGGAA
>CDYX01029898.1_pt1 | contig 14636 bp, 8 predicted proteins | sample 554871 | NCBI WGS metagenome assembly CDYX01 (sample SAMEA3182061, study PRJEB8094) | gut metagenome | biome: human; feature: gut; material: Stool; isolation source: human stools | place: Canada | collected 2013-01-14 | reverse complement strand
TGGTTCGCCATCGGCTATCAGTGCGGCTTCGCCTATCTCATCGGCCTGATGATCAACCAGTTCGGCAACGCCTTCACCGGCAGCCTGAACATCATCGGCCTCATCGCTGCTCTGGCTGCGCTGGCCCTGATCGTCTATATGCTGGTCCGCCCCTACAAGGAGGCCACCAAGCTCAGCGCCAAGGTGTAAGCACCTTATCCCAGCCTTTCCCATGGATACGGAGGGCTCCGGCCGGCTCCCCCCCCTTCGGGAGACGAGGCCCACGCCGCCCCTTCGGGCCCATGTCTGAAGATGCTGCAAGTATCTTGAATGTTCCAAGTATGTCAGAAAAGGAGTGAGTTTCCATGCTGCAATGGATCAGCGAGAATGTAGGCACCATTTTGATTTGTATGGGACTGATCGTCATCGTAGCGTTGATCGTCCGGAGCCTGATCCGGCAGAAGAAGCAGGGGAAGTCCTCCTGCGGGGCCGGATGCGCCCACTGCGCCATGCACGGCCAGTGCCATAAGGACTGACGGGCGCAGAAAATGCCATAAGGGAAGGGACACGGAAGCACCCCGTGTCCCTTTCCTTATGCGCTCTCCTGTATGCTGCGGGCGTCCCTCTCGGCGCAGGACAATGGAGTGGGCAGGAGAGGGCCTTTCCCACGGGAGAGACCCTCTGCTGCTTCTAACAAGGGCGGATCACAGCCTGCAGGCGGCGCAGCATGGCCTGCAAGCGGCAAATAAAAGGCGGGACCCTTACGGGTCCCGCCTTTTCGCTTATGCGGTCATGCCTTGCGGCAGGCGGTCATGCGTCGGAAGGTTTTCCCTTATCCCCGGCGCTTCTTGCCCACCAGCAGAGCCGCACCGGCCATGGCCGTGATCCCCATCAGGGAGACCCACAGCACCAGACGGCTCTCGTCGCCGGTGGCGGGCTTGGTGGGATCGGTGGGCTGGTCGGGTTTACCGGGCTGATCGGGCTTGCCGGGATCCACGGGATTCAGCTCAGCGCCGCAGGTATCACACTTGCCGTCCTTGTCCGCATCCGTATGACCGGTGGCGGGGAGCACACGGGTCTCCGTCTCGCCGCAGGGGCAGGTGCGGGTCTCCACGCCGTCCCCGGTGCAGGTGGCGGGAGTGGTGACCTCCCACTCACCGAACTGGTGGGTGTGGGCGGTGCAGATGATGTCGGCACGGTTGCTGATGCGGATACGGGGCGCCATAGCGGTGCCGTCGGCCAGCACGAAGGTGTTGTCGTAGGAGGCCAGACCCGTGGCGGAGATCTCGCAGCCCGGCTCCAGATTCTTCACCTCGTCGTTGGGGCAGATGTAACCGTCGATGAACACACGGGACACCACACCGGCGCTGTCACGAACCAGAATGGTCTGCACCAGACCGTTGGCCATCTCGATGCCCACCACATAGCCCTTCAGGGTGATGAGCTGGCCCAGCACGGAGCCGTCGTTGACCTGGGTGGAGGTGACCTCTCTGGGGGTCACGGCCTCACCCTCGCCCAGCTTGACGATGTCGGTGACGGCCAGCTGGTGCTCACCCTGATAGGAGCTGGTGGTGCCGGACACACGCACCCGGTCGCCGATCTTGAAGTCGCCGGCCACGGGGAAGCAGTTGATGCCGCCGGTCTCGTCCTGCACGTAGATGCAGTCGAAGAAGGCCGTCTCCTTGTCGTAGCCGGAGGCGTTGGAGGTGACCACGCCCTCGATGGTGTACTTGTAGCCGTCCTCGGTCTGGGCCTGCACCTCGGCGATGGGCGTGATCTGCACGGGGTTGATGAGCCGCAGCAGATTCTCGCAGATCTTGTAGTTGGAGTAGTTCTTCTCGGAGCCGTTGTCGCTGATGCTGGCCTGCACCTCAAAGTTGGACATGAAGGCCGCACCAGAGACCACCACCATGCCGCGGCCCTCCAGCTGCTCGGTGGCCATGACCATCAGGCGGCTGTCGTTTTCGGCAAAGGCATACTTGGGCGTACCGGCGCCGCCCAGACCGTCCTGATCCACGTCCACGGAGTAGGTGGTGGCATGGCCATACACCACGGGGGACACGGCAGCGGGCAGCGTGGAGGTGGCATTACTGCTTGCGTCCACGGCATAGATGGAGGCGCCGCCGTAGTGGCTGAAGCGCTCGGTGTAGAGCTTGTCATAGGGATGGTCGGGATCGACCTCCACGCCCTCCATCAGGGGGTTGTCCATGTTGTAGGAGCTGAAGTACAGCCGCCACTTATCCACGCCGTCGGCGGCGCTGCGAACGTCGTCATAGGTGGCGTCGTCGCTGATTCGGAGGCTGGAGCCCAGGGCTGCCAGCACCTCATTCTGGGTGGCTGCCATGTGCTTGATGGCGGGGTTGCTCTGAATGACGTCGTAGTTCTCGTAGTTGTCGGACCAGCCCGCCAGAATGACGGTGCCTCCGGCTGCGTTGAAGGCGTCGATGGCCGCCAGCTCGTCAGCGCTGTACGTCTTGGGATCGGCCTGAGCGGCCTCCAGACGGCGGCTGGGAGCGGTGAGGATCAGAGCCTTGAACTTGGGATTGCCGCAGGCGGCGATGAGCTCCTCGCTGGAGTTCAGCTGCACGGTCCGGACGCTGTATTCAGCGGCCAGATTGCTGAAGTTGCCCATGGAATCCTTATAGTTGCCCGCCACATACTCGTTGTAGTGGGAGGCGTCGATGCCAATATACACCAGTGCATCCGCATTGAGCACATCCAGATCGATGGTCTTGGTGAAGGTGTACTCCTTGCCGTTCTGCTCCACCACGGCGGTGACCTGAACGGTGAACACACGGGCGGCGGTGGGGGTGTAGTGGAAGGAGACATCCAGCGTGCTGCTCTTGCCCAGCGTGTAGCCCTTGTCGCCCTCGCCCTTGTCCACGCCGATGACGGTGCCGCCGATGGTGTAGGTCAGGGACTTGATGGTGGCATCGGTGTCCTCGCTGTTGAAGAGGGTGGTGGTCAGGGTCAGCTCCTCGTCGGTGACGGGGGTGGCGGTGCCGCAGACCATGCTGGAGATGCCCAGCTTCAGGCTCTCACCCACCCACACGGGGGAGGTGACCGCCAGATCGCCGTCACCCTCGGTGACACGGATGAAATAGTAGCTGTAATCCGGAGCCAGCGTCACGGACAGGCTGCCCTGATTCAGCTCGGCGGGGTCGGACCAGGTGTGGACCACCTTGCCGGAGTTGACCACCACCTCCACCTTGGAGATGGAGTCGCTCTTGTCGGGATCGTTGACGGTGACCTCCAGATCCAGCTTCTCGGGGACCTCGGTGATGCTGGAGCCCATCATCTGACCGTTGACGGTGTAGCCCAGCTCCAGGTTCTTATCCTCGGTGGCGTACATCCGCAGGGCCCGGATGGCCTCGTAGATGCCCTTTTCGGTGAAGTTGTCGGTGAGGATAACGTCACGGGCGTCGTTAGCATTGCCCCAGCGGCCCTTGTGGTTGTCCTGGTTGTTGGTGGGAGCCAGATGCCAGCCCTTATCCAGCGCCATGATGTACTGCTCATAGCTGGGATAGTAGCCGCCGGCGCCGATCTGGCCCTCGCCGTTACCCACCTCCACCATATACATACGGCTGTCAATGACGGGATCCCAGTAGGAGAAGTCACTGAAGTTGCCGAAGGTGGTGCCGGGATGGTTGAACTGGCTGATGGAGTCCACGCCCTCGGCCTGACTCAGCAGAGCGTAGTAGGCCTTCATACCGGCGTCGTCGGTCTTGTTGTTGAGGGTGGTGTTGTTGCGGGAGACCACGCCGGGGGTGTTGAAGGTGTTGATGTGGCCGGGGCCGCCGGACCATGTCATCTCGAAGCCGCCCAGCGCCACCATGGAGCCGGCGTTCTCGGCGTTGAAGGCATCGATGGTGCTCTTATAGGTGCTCCAGCTGTGGTTGGCGTCGGAATCCTTCACCAGAGAGGTGTCATACAGAGCGCCCTCCACGTTAGCATTGGTCTTGGAGTCGAAGTAGTTGGAGTGGTCGGTGAAGGCTACGAACTGCACGTTGGCGCTGGCGGGGATGCTCTTGATGTAGTCCAGCGCAGAGGTCAGCGTACCGGAGCCGTCGGAATACTGGGTGTGGCTGTGGAGCTGACCGAAGTACAGCTGATACTGGGTCTTGCCCACGGTGAAGAACCAGTTGAAGCTGGCCTCCTTGCCGTCGGCACGCTTGGCGGTGACCACCACCTCCGTGCGGCCGTCGGTGAGGTCGGCAGCGGGCGTGTAGGTGACACGGCCGCCTTCATATACGGCGCCCACGGTCTTGCCGTTCACCGTCATGGTGATGGTGGGCTCCGTCCCGGCATTGGCCAGCGCCACGGAGATGGCGGGCCGCTTGTTGCTGCCGGTCTGAGCGCCCCGCATGGGCGTGGGATCGGAGAACACCGGCTCGTCCTTCACGGGGATCTCCACCGTGCGGGTGATGGCCTTGCCCTGATTGTCCACGCCGCTGATGGTTACGGTGAGTTTGTCGCCCGTCACCTTCTCCACGGGGATGGTGACGGTGTAAACACCCTCCTCCTCGGTGACAGTCAGGGCCTCGCCCGCCAGCGTGGCGGTCATGTCGCCCTTGACACCGAAGGGAGCATCCACGGTGAAGCTAAAGGTGTAGGCCTGCCCCACATAGGCGTCATACAGGTGGTCGATGACCACGGCGGGCATATTCACGATGCCGCCGGTCAGCTCCGTCCCCTCCGCCACGGGATAGAAGGAGAAGGAGTAGATGGTGTAGTCCAGATCACCGGTGGAGCTATACATACTGTACACCTTGAAGCTGTCGCTGTAATACTCCAGCCACTGGCTGTATTTGCCGTTATACTTGGCGGTGCGGCTCTCCATTTCGTAGCCGCCCACGTTGCCGGAGCACTCCCGGACCAGCCAGTCGGCGTCCTCGCTGGCGGTGGGGGAATAGAAGGCGTTGTTGCCGGTGCCGTTGGCGCACAGATAGCCGTAGGTTTGGTTGTAGAAGCGATAGTATTCGCCGCTGCGCTCCACGGTAAAGACCACGGCGCCGTTGGAGCAGACAGCCTTGCCGTTGGCAATGGTGGCGGCCGCCTTGTTGATGGCGGGGCTGTCGGTGTTGTCATTTTGCTCCGCCAGAACCGCCTCAGCGTTCTGGTTGTAGATGACCACCTCATCGCCGGCCTGAGGCAGCTGGCCGGGGATGGGAGGTGTCACATGGGTGACATAATCGCTGCTGGCGCCGTTGCGGAGCTGATAGGTGCCGTTGTAGGCGGAGCAGCAGGCATACAGGGCCGTGACGTCGGCCTCGGTGACGTTGGCAGGCAGCGGCACACCCTTGAAGAGCTTGGTGCTGCCGGTGGCGTCGGTGACGGGGGTGCTGCCGGAAGCGTTGTAGGTACCCAGTGTCACGTCCTTGATGTAGACGTACTCACTGAGATAGTCGGCGCCCATCTGGGAGACGGTGATTTCCTGTGCGGGGATGGCCTCCACACCGGCCTTTACCACCTCCATGGCAGGGGACTGCATCTGAGGCACGCCGCCGTAGGGGCTAACGGTGCCGGTGACCTTCACCACGTCGCCTACCTTATAGTTGGCGTGGTTGGCGTAATCATAGATCTGGAAGCCGTAGATCTCACCGCCGATGACGTCCTCCAGAATGATGGAACTGATGCTGGCAGCGCCGTTATAGGCGTTGCCGTAGTGATACACCACCTGACCCACCACGGAGACATTTTCGGTCTTGGTGGTGATGGCCCCGGCCTCCTTGACGGTGAGCGCCCCGTCGGGGATCATGTCGCCCGTGATGGGGTCATTGACGGAACCGGCGGCCCGGATCTCGTCGGCAACGGTGTTCCGCAGCTGCAGGGTGCCGTTGTTGGTGCCTACGGCGGCGGTAACATCTACCTTGTCGCCCACGGCAAAGGCCCAGCTGTCGCCGTTCTTGGGCAGAACTGCCTTATAGAGCTGGATGGTCTTACCGTCGGCATCCTTGAAGGTGACATTGGGGTTGGCGTACTGACCGTTGTTGTCATAGATCTCGGTGATCTCCAGCCCCTTCAGCTGCACATAGGTACACACATCGTCGGCGGTCAGGGCGGCGATGGTGGTGGGCTTGGCGTCCAGCGCCAGCCCGCTGGACTTGACGAAGGTGCCGCTGCCCAGCTGCGCCATGCCCCTGAACTCGGCCCGCTTGCCGGTACCGATGATGGTGTCGCCCAGAGCGATCTCGTCGGATCTGGCAGCCAGACGCAGACAGATAGCGCCGGTAGCGTCCTGCAGATAGTAGTTCTGACCGTCCACCAGCGTCACGACGCCCTTGACAGTGAACTCGGTGTCGGTGGCGCCCTCCAGCGCCGTGCGGATGGGTACGGTGGCGGGCTCCTCCGGATCAGGCTCCGGGGTGGCGTCCACGTACTGCTTCTCCTGCGTCAGCTTGTAGAAGGTCATGCCGAAGTCCGCTTCCTTCAGCCGGTCGGTGCTGGTGCAGTAGGCGGAGAACTCGGTGAACTTGGCGAAGTATTCCAAGTAGACCTTGCCGTACTGGCCGGTGACGCCGCTGCCGGAGAGATAGTAGGAGACGTTCTCGGCATTGCAGGTCTCCACATCCCAGCGGGTGGTGCCGTTGGCGGTCACGTTGAGATGGAACTTGCCGTCATTTTCACCCAGCGTCAGGGTCTTGCCGCCCTGCGTAAAGGTGTAGGTGCCGTCGTCGTTGGCGGTGACATCCCAGACCAGCGCATCCATGGCGTTGGCGGTGAGCACATCATTTTCCACCGTGGCGGCCACGGGGGTCAGGTAGTAATTGCCCATCACGGTGGAGCTGACGGCGTAGCCGTTGCCGGCGTTGAAAATGACCACCTTGTCGCCGCCGGTGAGGGCAGCGGTCTTAACATACTTGTCCACCAGATGATAGGCTTTGTAGGTGAACACGACCTCCTGACTGTCGGTCATGCCGTCCTTCACAGCCTTGACGGTGATGGTACAGGAGGCGGTGATGGTCACAGGGCCGGTGTAGTCCTGATAGGCGCCGTCATCCACCTTGTACCGCAGGGTGGCATCCGCCGTCTTGCAGGCAAAGGCCACGGTGTCGCCCACCTTCACATCGCCGGAGGCGGTACCGGTGGGGGCAGCTACCTGCTCCAGCCCGCCGCTCAGCTTATAGAGGGTGAAGTGGCAGGGGTAGCCGCCGGGAGACTTCGTAATGGTTTCATTTTTGTAAGCACGGAACTTGTTCTGGGAGGCGGCATTGCTGGCCAGCTTGACCGTGTCATCGCCCTGTCCGGCGAAGGTAAAGGTCTCGTCGGTGGCATCGAAATCCACGGCCCACCGGTAGCTGCCGCTTTTAATGCCATTGTTGTTGCCGCCTTTGGGAGCAATGGCCTTGCCGTTGGCGTCGCTGAGAATGGTACCATTCTTGTCCACGGTCAGCGTCCAGACGCCGCCCGTGGGATCAATGACCTGATCGTTGGCAGCTGTCACGGTCACTGCCGTGACCCATGTGCCGTCAAGCACACCGGGGGCGTAACCGTTGTTGGCTACCATCACATACTCGCCGCTGACCAGTTCATCGGCGGACGTGACCTTGGTGTAGGTCTTTGTCGCTGATTCGTCTGCCAGAACTGCTGTGGGCAGCAGCGAGAGCAGCATCATCAGCGACAGCAGCACGGACATGATCCGACTGCTGAGTCCTCGCTTCTTCAATGAGATCCCTCCTGTTCAATATTACACGTTTACACGGCGGCCTGCTTCTGTCCTTCCGTCCCCCCGGAGATAGTACAAAGCCGCCTGACCCGCATCCGGCGGGCAGACGACCTTCCACAAGCTATCCTGTTTTTGGCACGGAGGCAGCGTCAAGGGCTCCGATCAACTGAAACAGGCAGACTGTGGGGGATACCGTTGAGCAAAGACAAACCTTTCGTGTATAGTGCCGCCGGTCAAAACCGTGTACGCCGCTTTTGACCGTACATACCGCCTTTGACCGATGGTAACAGTCTATCATAAAGCTGCCAGAATGGCTACCCCTTTTTCAATGATTTTGTAAGAAATGTGCAATAAGTTTGTATAATATTTGCAAAGTATATTGACAGATGTAGCTGACTAGTGAACACTATTGACATCAGGGGCGGAAGTTGCTATGCTGTAACCAAATATCATTGACGGAGGAAACGCCCATGAAGCGGAAGAAGGGGAATGCGGACCGGCTGACAGCCGGGGCCTGGTGGAGCAGGAACCGGTGGAGCTGCGTCATTCTGGCGGCGGCGCTGGTGCTGTTCATCGTCGTGCGGATGGCGGCTGTGACCTTTGAGCAGCCCCAGCCCCGCGGGGATGAATATGCCGAGTACGAGACCGGCGTCGTTACGGATATCCTGTCGGACAGCACCGAGGCGGATACCGTGGCCGACGGCGGCTATCGGGGGGAGCAGCTGCTGCTGGCACAGGTGCGCTCCGGTCAGTACAAGGGCGAGACCATGCAGGTGTATAACTATGTGGGCCCGTTGTACGGCCAGCCCCTGAAGGTGGGGCAGCGGGCGGTGCTGCTGATCTCCACTTACAGCGACGGCAGCCACACCGCCACGGTGTACGAGTATGACCGGGCGGTGGGTCTGGCGGTGATCGTGGGCCTGTTCCTGCTGGCAACGGTGCTGGTGGGCGGCAAGGTGGGAGCCAAGTCTCTGGTGGCGCTGGCGGTGACGCTGGTGTGCCTGTTCTGGATCCTGATCCCCCTGCTGATGAAGGGAGCGTCCACTCTGCTGACGGTGTTTCTGGTGTGCGCCTACATCACCGTGGTGACGATGGTGATCTTGGGCGGCGTGTGCCGCAAGACGGTGTGTGCTGCGCTGGGTACGGTGGCCGGTACGGCGCTGGCGCTGCTGTTCGGCCTGCTGTCTCAGAGTCTTCTGCGAATCGACGGTCTGCGGCTGACGGATGTGGAACCACTGCTGCAGCTGCGGCAGACGGGTACGCCCTTGGGCCTGCGGGGCCTGCTGGTGGCGGGGGTAGTCATCAGTGCGCTGGGCGCCGTGATGGACGTGGCCATGAGCATCTCCTCTGCGCTGACGGAGGTACATACCGTGGCCCCGGACCGGGACGGCCGGGCTCTGTTCCGCTCCGGTATGAATATCGGCCGGGACATGGTGGGTACCATGACCAACACCCTGATCCTGGCATTTTTGGGCAGCGGCCTGTCCTTCATCATCTATCTGTATTCGCTGGGGCTGGATCCCCGGCAGCTCATCAGCTCCCCCTATATGGCCACGGAGGTCATCAGCGGCATCGCCAGCAGCATCGGCGTCATTCTGGCGGTCCCCCTGACGGCGCTCATCACCTCGTTCATTTTGGTGAAGGATAAAAAACCGAAGGCCCCCTGCGGATCGAAACCGGAGGATAAGAAGCTTCCCAAAGAGGTTCAATAAGGGAGGCACCACCGGCGGCTGGACAAAAAGGCGTCCAATGCTGGACAAAAGCTGGACAAAAACCGGGACGATCCAAGGTCAGAAAATGGGGCAGTAACTGGACAAAACCGGCGGATGCAGACCGAAAAAACGACAGCGCAAAAATCCAAAGGGATAAAAGCAGCCCTCTCTGAAATCCAAAAACGGAACACCGGCAGAGAAAAAACTTCCGGGCACCGGACTGCTTTCGATTCCGGAAAAGAGAAAATACCGGCATATATCGGCACCAAAAAGAAGCAGGAGCCGAGATGATAGCAGCGCCGGGAAAAGGCGGGATCCATGCCGATGACAGAGCCGGAAACGGGGGAATATCGGGCCGATCAAAGAAGCCGGAGAAGTGCAAAAGCCGGTTCGGCAGCAGTGCCGAAAGCGCAGGTACCGGAACGATAGCAGAGCCGGGAGAGCGAAAATACGGAGCAATGCCAACGCTGAAAATACGAATACCGGCAGAATAGAAAAACAGCAAAAAAAGGCGGGGAAGGCAAAATTGCCTTCCCCGCCTGCTTGCCGCCGGATGCGGCTGTACAGGAGGAGAGCTCACCTGCTTGCGGCGCAGGGAGGAATGATCTATACACCTCCCAGTATATACGAAATCCGGAGAAATAGCAATGTTTTTCCGGAAAAATTTTCCCGATGGGAGCATGAATTTTTTGAATATTTCGCATGGAGAAAATACTGAGGCGCAGAAGGGCCACAGAGCCGCTCCGGATTTTTCGATTCTGGCAGCGTGGCGGCATCAGGGAAAAGCGGCATCAAAAATCGAATCGTATCAGAAGATGAAATGGTATCGAGAAAATCAGGAAGCAGCGGGAAATCAGGCGACGGCGGAGAAGCCGGGCGGTTTCGGAACAGCAAAAGGCGGAGGGGGGACCCGGTAGGGTCCCCCCTCCGCCTTTACAGAAAGAGAGATGCGCTATTTCAAGGGGCCTTGCCGCCGAAGGGCTTTGCTACCAAGGGGCTGTGCCGCCAAGGGGCTGCGCCGCCAAGGGGCTGTGCCTCCAGCCTCTGAGCGGCGTTATAGCTGATGAAGGCGGCGGGCAGCTGGTAGTAGTTGGTGGCCATGCGGATGGAGCAGTCATCGGGATGTTCGGTGTCATTGTTGTACACCAGAATACCGATGGCGTTCTTCCACAGGGCGTTCTGGATCTTGGTGACGAAGGTGATGGGCTCGCCGTTTTTGTCGGTACCGCCGCGCTGCACCACAGCGATCTTGCCGGTGACGTCGATGCCCTCGTAGTCGGAGTCGGCGCCGTAACCGGGAACCATGACATAATCATAGGGGGCGGCCAGATCGTCAGATACGTCACCGTATACCTTCAGGAGAGAAACGTAGGAGTCCAGGCCCAGAAAGGAGGTCTGGCTGTCGGTATAGGTGATCTTCTCGTCGCCCAGCAGCACGTAGTTGGCGTAGATCTCCTGACCCTCCACGCTGGCGATGGACAGGTTGGCGGGGTACACGGAGGGGGCGGCCACCACGCTGTTGTCGGGGTCCCCGGTGAGGGGAGCGTCGGTACCGTAGCTGTTCATATAGCTGGAGGAGGTCTCGTTGCCGGCGGCAGTGATGACCATAATGCCGGCGGCATCCAGCTTGTTGTACACGTCGTTGATGAGGGCGTCCTCGTCCACGGTGAAGCCGCAGTAGGAGCCCAGGCTCAGGTTCACGGCGTCCACGCCCAGACGGCAGGCATCCTCCAGAGCCGCCAGAAGGGTGGTCGTGGCGGCGCCCGTGCCGCTGTCGTCAAAGACCTTCATGGGGATGACCTGAGCGTCGGGAGCCACACCGGAGAAGGTGACGGCGCCCTCGCCGTCCACGGCGTAACCGGCGGAGATGCCGGCCACATGGGTGCCGTGCTCTAGATTTGCTGCATCCCACTTGCTGCCGGGGGCCACCTGAGCGTCCTTACCGGCGTAGTCAAAGGCGAAGGGGATCTTGGCGCTGAGATACACATCGTCGGCGGTGACACCGGGCATCAGGGCCTCGGCGTTGAGGTCGGCCGCCTGCAGAATACCGCTGACGTAGTCCTTGGTGAATTTGGCGTCTGCCGGGGCGTTGGCAAAGGCGGGATGGGCGGTATCCAGCCCGGTATCCAGCCCGGTATCCAGCACGGAGATGGTCATGCCCTTACCGGTGAACTGATTGGTGGCCAGCGCCACCTGCAGGGCCTGCGTATCGGCCTGCTCCACGGAGGGTGTAGGAGCCTGCCACGAAGGCACGGCTGACGCCCTTGGTGCTCTGGATGGTCTCCAGATTCTTCCGGGCGGTCCGCAGGGCGAAGCCGTTGAAGAGCATGGTATAGGAATAGGTATGATCCACCTGCTCCTGCCGCAGAGAGCGGCCCAGACGGGACTGCACCGTGGCCTGACGGCGCAGCAGGGTCTGCTGGACCTTGGCGGCGGTCTTTTCGGATGGAGTTGTGCGTCCTTTGACTACAAAAGAAGACGGCGGATATCGTCCACCATGGACTCGATGGCCTCTGGGGCCAGACTGCACCGCAGGCGGCTGCCGTCCTTGGCGATACGGATGAATTCGTCCCGCACCAGCACGTTCAGGTGGTGGGAAACGGTGCCTTGGGAGATGCCCAGCTCCTTGGCCAGTTCCTGCCCGCTGCGGTCCTGCTCCTTCAGCAGCTTCAGGATATCCAGACGGCTCTTGTCACCCAGCGTTTTCAGGCAGGCCAGCAGATGCTCGTCGTTGGCGGCGTATTTCTCCGTCAGGCGCAGAATGAGCCAGTACAGCACCCCGGCGATGACGGTGATGTGGTCGTCGCCGGTGAGGAAGCGCATGGAGTGGAAGGACATGACGCAGGGCAGAAAGGTGATGCTCTGGTCGGACAGCGTCTGGGACTGGGCAAAGGCGCTCATAAGACGGGGGGTGTTCTCCAGTGTCTGTTCCAGACACTGGCGCAGCAGACGGTCCGTCTCCGGCGTCTGCATCACTTGTGCCAGCAGGGCGGCGGACTGCTCCACGATGCGGCAGGCGGTGCGCTCGTACTCCTCCAGATGGGCGTACAGCGTCAGCAGCCGCCACCGGTCGGCAGGGGGCAGGCGGGTGAGGTCCATGTAGTCGATGAGGTCGCAGATGGTGTCCAGCTGCTGCGGCGGGGGGAGGGGGTCCTCCTGATACTGGCCCACGGCGGAGATGATGTCCCGCAGCCGCTGCTGGGGTGTGTGGCCTGTATATTTATAAGCTTTTTCGCCGCCGGGGCGAACATAATCCCAGACCAGAAACCATGCCAGACAGGTGTTGCTGCCGGAGAGAGGAGTGAACAGGAATTGCAGCGTCTCCTCGTCCTCTGACAGGTGCTCCAGCAGGTACTCCTCTGCGGCGGCGATATGGCGCACCTGCGGCACCAGCTCCCGTTCCGGGATGCCGTAGGTGTCGCAGATGCGGACGGCCTCTGTGACGGCGGTGCAGTATTTTTCCTCCGTGGGGGTGTAGTGGCGCTCCAAGGCCACCAAGGCCTCTACGCCGTATGCATTGGCCTCCTGATAGATGAAGCCCATATGATCCTCCAGAAAATTTGATGGAGATAGAAACGTTTTAATTATTCTGCAATGTATTGTGCCCCACTTCTGGCGCTGCGTCAAGCATAGGGACTTCCTCTGAGGGCATAGGCTGGCAGAAGAGGAGGGATCTGTATGCTGTCTGCGGCGTTGCTGCTGCTGTCCAACAGTCTGTTTTTGTCCCTGCGTCTGACGGGGAATCCCGGTTCGTTCCCCCGGCCGCTGCCGCCGGAGGAGGAGCGGGCGTGTCTGGAGCGGTGGGCGCAGGGGGATCTGGAGGCCCGGAACCGGCTGGTGGAGCACAATCTCCGGCTGGTGGCCCACATCATCAAAAAATACTATACACAGGCGGACAATCAGGAGGATCTGATCTCCATCGGCACCATTGGACTCATCAAGGCCGTCAACACCTTCCGGGCAGACCGGGGCATCAAGCTGGCTACTTATGCGTCGAGGTGCATTGAAAATGAGATCCTCATGTACTTCCGCTCCCAGCGGAAGCTGCAGGGGGAGGTGTCCCTGTCCGACGCCATCGACACGGATAAGGAGGGGGGCTCGCTGTATCTGCTGGACGTGGTGGGGACCGACGACACCATGCTGTCGGATCTGCAGGATCGGGAGGAGCAGCTGCTGCTGCGGCGTCTGGTGCGGGACTGCCTGACGGAGCGGGAGGCGGACATCATCCGGAGGCGGTACGGGCTGGAGGGGCATCCGCCCCAAACCCAGCGGCAGGTGGCGGCGGTATACGGCATCAGCCGCAGCTATGTCTCCCGCATCGAGAAGCGGGCGCTGGAGAAGCTGGAAAAGGAGCTGCGAAAGGGGTAGGAGGATAGCGAAAGGGCTTGTCTTTGGGGCGGGAACATGGTAAGATGATAAAAAACACCTATGCGGCAGCCTGTGGAAATGAGCGGAGACAACATGAGAAAGTTTTTCAGAGGAATATGCGGCGTACTGGCGACGCTTTTGACCCTGTGCATCCTATTGATGGCGGCGGGGCTCATGGGGGTGCGGGCCTTCGGCATCACGCCTTATGTGGTACCGGCGGACATGGAGGGGCTTCCGTGGTCCGCCGGGGCGCTGCTGTACGTGCGGCAGGAGCAGCCGGAGACGCTGCAGCCGGGGGACACCATCGCCTACGTCACGGACAGTGACCTATCGCTGGAGGGGGGCGTCATCGGTTCCGTGGACACAGAGCGGCGCTTCTTCTATGTGGAGGGAGCCCCGGTCTACTGGGACAATGTACTGGGGCAGCCCCTGTGGGGCATCGATGGGCTGGGCTATGTGTCCGGCTATATCAGCCGGCCGCCGGGACTGTATCTGGTGCTGGGGGCTGCTGTGGTGCTGGCGTTGCTGTGCATCTTCCCCCTGCGACGCCGAAAGGGAGAGAAAACGGAAGAATCCCCCACCGGGAGATGCATGGCAACGAATGCGGGAGAGAAAGCTCCCACCGAATCGGTGCAGGCTGCGGCGATGGAGGAGGAAGTCCCCACCTTGACGGAAAAGCCTGCGTCTGCGGAGGTATCTGAGCCTGTGAAGGTGCCTAAGCCTGCGGCGGAGGTACAGCGGCCTGCAGAGACCGGGCGGCGGCAGACCTCTGGCAAGCGGGACGAGGCGGTGGCCCGTCACGGCGGCAAGCGCCTTCGGCGCTGATGGAATCGATCAAAAAGAAGGACCGAAGGGAGACACTCCGTAAGGAAGTTGTCTCCCTTTGGTTTTGTCGTCAGCCGGAATTTGGA
>CDYX01001753.1_pt1 | contig 14827 bp, 12 predicted proteins | sample 554871 | NCBI WGS metagenome assembly CDYX01 (sample SAMEA3182061, study PRJEB8094) | gut metagenome | biome: human; feature: gut; material: Stool; isolation source: human stools | place: Canada | collected 2013-01-14 | reverse complement strand
TTTGTATCATTTGCGAAAACGTTTGCTACTATAAAATTACAGCATTCTCAAAGATTGAGAACGATATGTGAAAACTAAAATTATTCTGCGTAAATTAATTGTGAAAAGTGACAAAAAAGCCGTTCACAATCAGTGAAAAAGTTCTGAAAATTAATTTTTTATAAATAAAATATTGCGAATACCATTGACAAACATAGTTTACTGTAGTATAATTTCATTAGAAAATACAGAAAACGTTTAAGTTCAGTTACGAGGTATATATTTATAGTGGGTATAATGGAGGTCACGCTGATGAAAAGCATTAATTTTATGGGCGACAATGGTTTCAAAGAAGCACTTGAGAGCGTTGGTGTAACTGCAAGCAGCAGTATCAGCAGCGAGAAGATCTCGGGCTGTTTTAAATATGTTACGGCTGACGATATGTGTATTATCACTGGATACTGCGGTGACAGCCATATCGAAGTGCTGGAGCTTCCTTTTGAGCTTCGCGGCAAAAAGGTCATAGCTGTTGCAGGCGGTGCTTTCGCACATCTTTATGACCTTAAATGTGCTGTTATCTCAAAGGACGTTGCGGTCATCGGAAGAAAAGCATTTTACAAATGCTGTTCACTGGTGAATGTGACTATACCTGAGAGCGTAAGGTTTATTGGTGAGATGGCATTCTGCGGTTGTGAATCTCTGAGATTTGCGACTATACCTGATGGTGTGGAAAGGATACTGCCATTCACATTCTACAATTGCGACAGTTTGGAGAGAGCTGACCTGCCCGAGAGCGTAAGAGAGATCGGTGAGTCTGCATTTGGTTTCTGCTCTTCAATGAAAGAAATTTATCTTAATGAAAATATAGTTTCCATAGGAAACGGAGCTTTCCAGAACTGCATTTCTCTGAGAGAGCTTGAGATACCGGCAGCTATGATCGAGATCGCAGAGAATGCTTTCACATTCTGCTCAGGTCTGGAAGCGATCTCTATACCATTTGGAATCGAGGCTGTTGGCGACTACGCATTCTTCGGCTGCTCTGCTCTGAAAAAGGTTGAGTTCGCAGGATCTGTAAGAAAGATAGGCGAGTGTGCATTTGCACTTTGTGAGAAGCTCGAGAGCGTTTATCTTCCTGATTCCGTTAGCAGAATAGGCAAGAGAGCGTTTGCTCAGAATACTGTAGTTAAGACGGTGAGGATATCAGGCAAGATCGCGTATGTTGGAAGCGAGGCTTTCCGTGGCTGTAAGACTTTGAGAGAAGTTGTTATCCCATCATCTGTGAAGAAGCTTGGTGCAAAGGCTTTCGTGGATTGCTCTGAGTTAAGAAGCGTTGTTATTCAGCATGGTGCCGATGGCATTGCGGAGGACGCTTTTGAGAGAGGTGCCGCCTTGATCACTGCTGACGCTGTTCCTGCACTTGATGACGAAACATTCAGGATAGCCGAGGCTGTTTACAACAAAAATTTCGCTTTATAAAATATATAACCTCTGGATCGGGGCGGCAGCTTTTAAGTTGCCGCCCTTTTTCTGTCTATTTGCAGGTGGGATATAATGATCCAAGTCGGTAGGATATAGGTCATTGTCGGTGGTACATAAAAAACGAGCGACCAAAGGTCGCCCTGCGATATGTAAACAAAAAAAATACGCTCTGCATAACGCAGAACGTATTCAGTGGGGTGGGTAGTGAGATTCGAACTCACGGTCTTCAGTGCCACAAACTGACGCGTTAGGCCAGCTACGCTATACCCACCATACATATTAGAAGAAAATACTCGCAGCAGATTTTCATCTGGAACGAGTTTAATGGTACGCCATACTGGATTCGAACCAGTGACCTACCGCTTAGAAGGCGGTTGCTCTATCCAACTGAGCTAATGACGCATACTGTACTCATTAATATCTCAAACTCGGATAAAAGTTTAAGATATATTGGAGCGGGTGATGGGAATCGAACCCACATGACCAGCTTGGAAGGCTGGAGTTCTACCACTGAACTACACCCGCATACTGCCTGACCAGGCTTTTTTGGTGGTCTTTCAAGCTTACCGCTCAATCAACGATATTTATTATACCACTACAAGAGCCTTTTGTCAAGCACTTTTTTATATTTTTTTCATCTAAACTCAATTTTGTGCAACTTTACTTATTTGTTCTTCTTATGTTGTTTCATTTTATTCACTATAACATCTTTAAACAAAAAGCCAACGATACCTGCTACGAGAGCTACTCCAAGCACCACAAGTGCAACCGTGAAGTTGCCGCTTTTTACAATGCTCCCCAAAATCGTGGAGAGCATTATTGCTGGAAGTCTGCAAGGCATGACATAATAGAAAAAATCCTTCTTGCTTATGGGAGTCAGGGGGACGATATATGAGATAACGTCCTTGGGTATTCCCGGTATGAGATAGAGGATTATAAGGATAACGGTTAGCTTTTTCTCATTTTGCAGGAATTTGAATTTTTTTAGCTGTTTCTCGTCAACAAAGGCTTCCACTATCGGTCTGCCAAATTTTTTCACAAGCACGAATATTGCCATTGTGCCAAGGAGCGTACCTAAGAATGATAGCAAACCGCCCCAGAACCAGCCAAACAGCACTCCACCCACCACTTGTATAGGCGGTATGACCGCTATGACCACTTGAAGAGCTTGTATGAAAGTAAAGATAAGCACTCCCACAATGCCACTGTAGTTATCTAGTTTACGCTCCAAGGCCGCAATGCCTGCCTCGCTGTGAAGCGCTTTTATAAGAGGTATACACGCCACTGTAGCCATTGCTATGACCGCTATTATTGCAACAAGGCTTATTATCTGTATTTTTTTCTTGTGCCTTGCAGTTTGTATTTTCGCCTCGTTTAATATTTCTTTCTCTTGTTCTTCGTTCATAAAAACGTCACCGTCATTTTCTTCTGAGTATTTTTTTCCTAAACCAATTTATGTACATATCTGTCAGCTGTGTGAGGGCATAGTCATAAATAAAGAAAAACAGGTTCGCCGCCGCCCACAGAACAAGCACGGCATACTTGCCAAACATCTCCATGCCCTCGAGCATATCCACTGAGGTGAAGATATACTGAAAAGCCAAAAAGAATATGACTATCGCCACATTGAACACTGCAAGCTTTATTGCCCACACCAACAGGCGGTTTTTCTTTTGGTCGAGATAATATTTAAGTATTGGATAATACCCCATGAACAGTATGAAAAGCAGGGTTGCTTCGTAATTTGGGGTCACGAAAATGCTCAGCAGGCTCACTGCGCAATAGGTGGCTATCGCCCAGTTTTTATCCACCTCCACTATCATCACAACCATCATGAAGCCTGCGAAGGTAGGGATAGTATAATCAAGCATGGGCAAAAAGCTGCTTGAAAACATCAAAAGCAGGCAGACAGCAGAGCATATGCCGCCAAGCGCCACTCGAAAAGCTATTTTATTTCTCATGGGTCTTTAGCAGCACGGTATAAGGTCGCCGCCCATCATTTCACAGCAGCAGTCTGCACAACAAAGGGAGGAACAGCAATCTGGTCCGCTCATGCCGCCTGCTTGGTAGCCCTGAGTTGGGTTGCCGCTCATATAGCCGCTGCGTTGTCTGTTCATCTGGGCTAACACGCTTTGGTACTCCATGTTATTTGGGTCGAGCTGGACGGCTCTTGTGAAGTTGTTATAAGCCTCGTTGAGCCAGCCTCTGCGGTGGCAGATAGTGCCTTTGAGGAAATACCACTCGGCATTTCTTTCCGAGGAGGACACGTTATCAAGTATCTGATCTGCCTGTGTGTAGCTTCCGCTTTGGATAAGGCTTCTGATATAGCCTGAGTCAAAGCCCTGTGAGGAGGCATAGCCGTCATAGCCGCTTTCTGCGGACTGGTATCCTCCCCCACGTCTTGAAGTCATGATCTGATCGTAGGCGGCGTTTATCTCGGACATTTTCTCCTCAGCTACGTCAGCTAGGGGGTTATCCTGATACTGGTCGGGGTGATATTTTTTCACAAGCTCTTTATAAGCTGATTTTATTTCAGCGTCTGAAGCTGTTGGGGATACACCTAAAATTTTGTAAGGGTCTTTGGAGATCATTGATCGTTATTTCCTTTCCTGTTATTGCGGAATTTTCCGCTCTTTATTTGAGTATAGACATTTTTAAGTCCAAGATACACGATATTATCAAGTATATCACGATATCTTTTAAGATCGAGTTTCACATAGATATCTGCCATTTCACCCAGGGTGAAGTTTATGCTGTCATCACAAAAGGCGTGGACTTTTTTGAGATAGTCCGCATTTATGCCCTCGGTGGTTGGAAATTTTGCAAGGAGCGGATTGTAGCTTTCACTCTCGTGGTCGTCGGGCAGATCGTCCAGAGCGTCGCAGATATAGATAAATCTGCCGAGGAGGTAGCCGAATCGTTCAAGGAGCGGTCGGCATTGGTCATGCTTGCTTGTAAGTCCGCCTGCGACTGCTTGCATCATAAGTGCGGTAGGCTCGCAGGCAAGGTCGATGCCTGCTGTTTTTTCACGCTCTATTTTATTTTGCAATTCCATTGCGTTTTCAACGGCAGGGGCAAGATCCGGATAAAGGCGAGCCGCTTTCTTATAGGGCTTTTTGAAAAAAGGCAGAAGTGCAAATGCGGCAACCTTGCCTTTTAGCCCTTTATCGGCTATATCGTCACGGAGCTTATGATATGTGAGTATCACGGCGGCTGAGGACGTATATTCCAAGTCGCAGGTACACTTTGCGCACATGGTCTTTTTAAGAGGGTGTGCGATACAGCGTTGCTTTTCTGCGTCAAGCTTCACTCCCCTCACAGAGAGATCCATAAGGGAGAGAAATGCGAAATCGTAGCTAAGGGTAAAGCGTGTCACAAAGCCATAGCGCCTGCCCATATCCTTACAAAGTCCGCAATAGACAGCTTTATAGATATCATATTCAAACATTCGCATATAGGGTTTGAAAGGGCGGACATATCCGAACATAGGCACTCCTTAGGTTTTCGTTACTATACATTATAAAACACGATTGTGTATATCCCGTGAAATATATAACATTATACAACAATTTTAAGATAAAAGTCAATAATTTTTATGATAAAAATAAGGGTGGGGTAATGGAGGGATCGAAAAGACGGACGGGATAAAAAATAGTGCAAAATACAAAAGGGCGACCAAAGGCCGCCCCTACATCAGGTTTTTATAAACAAACGCTGGGATCAGGTCACAGCAAACTGTGAGTTATAGAGGTCGGCATAGAAGCCGTTCTTTGCCATAAGCTCATCATGACTTCCCTGCTCTACTATGTGTCCCGAATCCATTACTATGATAGTATCTGCGTTCTTGATAGTAGAAAGTCTATGGGCGATTATAAAGCTCGTTCTGCCCTGCATCATTTTCTCAAAGGCACGCTGTACCAATATCTCGGTACGGGTATCTATAGACGATGTAGCTTCGTCCAGAATGAGCATTGGCGGCAGAGAGAGCATTACTCGTGCGATACAGAGAAGCTGTTTCTGTCCTGCGGAGATAGTGCTGTAGCTGTCTGAAATAACGGTATCATAGCCCTTTGGCAGACGCTTTATAAAGCCGTGACAATGGGCTGACTTGGCGGCGGCTATCATTTCTTCCTCGGTGGCGTCAGGCTTGCCGTAGCAGAGATTCTCTCTTATGGTGCCTGTTTTCAGCCACGTTTCCTGCAAGACCATGCCGTACATACTTCTCATGGAATCACGGGTACAATCCTTTATAGGCTCGCCGCTTATGCGTATCTCGCCGCTATCGGTATCATAGAACCTCATAAGGAGGTTTATCATGGTGGTCTTGCCGCAGCCTGTTGGTCCTACGATAGCTGTACGCTGACCGCTCTTTACATGGAGGTTAAAATTCTCGATAAGCTTCACATCAGGCACATAGCTAAATGACACGTTGTCAACGTCTAATGTGCCGTCAACGGAGGTAAGAACAGTAGCGTTAGAACTGTCAGGTATCTCCTCTGTTTCGTCTATGACCTCAAAGACACGCTTTGCAGAAGCGAATGCACTTTGCAGCTCGGTGATAACTCCTGATATTTCATTGAAAGGCTTTGTATACTGGTTCGCATAGGTAAGGAAACAGCTGAGGTTACCAACTGTGAAGCCAACGCCTTTTATTACGGAGAATGCGCCTACGATACCGACAGCCATGTAGACAAGGTTGTTTACAAAACGTGTACAAGGGTTGGTAAGTGAGGAGAAGAATGTGGCGTTAAGTCCAACTTTCTGGAGTTTCAGGTTCACTTCTTCAAACTGCTCCTCAGCTTCTTCCTGATAGCCGAATGCTGTTACTACCTTCTGATTGCCTGTCATTTCCTCAACAAGGCTGGTCATGTCGCCTCTTGCAACTGACTGCTGGTGGAAAAGCTTGAATGTGTTCTTGGCGATAAATCTTGCGACAAATAGGGAAAGCGGAGTGAGGATAACCACGATAAGGGTTATTTTCACGTTGATAGAGAGCATGAAGCCAAGTGTACCAAAAATTGTACATACACCTGTAAAGAGCTGTGAAAAGCCCATGAGAAGTCCGTCTGACACCTGCTCCAAGTCGGAGATTATACGGCTGATTATATCACCGTGAGGGTGGGAGTCGATATAAGAAAGGGGTAGCTTTTGCAGTTTTGCAAAGGCGTCATTTCGGATATCTCTTACCACGCAATAGGTTATCTTATTTGTACAAAGTGACATGAGCCACTGGACAATGCCTGTTACGGTGACTGTTACGCCAAGCTTGATGATGATATTGATAATTCCGTCAAAATCTACAAGTCCCTCGGCTATGATAAGGTCAACAGCGTTGCCGACGAGGATAGGTGCATAAAGTGTGGTGGCAACTGCTATGACCGCAAAGACCATGGACAGTATGAACAGCCACATATGCGGTTTTGCGTATTTGAGAAGCGGTCTGAGAGCTGAGGTATCAAGCTTGTTTTTTGTGCTTTGTTTAGCCATTTGCCTGCGCCTCCTTTTCTGAAAGCTGTGAAAGGCATATTTCTTTATATACCTCGCAGCCGTTATAAAGCTCTGAATGAGTGCCGATACCGGCTATTTTGCCATCGTCAAGAACGATTATCTTATCGGCGCTTTTTATAGATGAGATTCTCTGTGAAACTATGAAAACGGTCATGCCGCTTGTTTTTTCGTGGATAGCTTTTCTTAGTCTTGCATCTGTGGCAAGGTCAAGGGCGGAGGCTGAGTCATCGAGAATGAGTATCTCAGGATCACCAACCAATGCTCTTGCAATGGTAAGTCTTTGACGCTGACCGCCTGAGAGGTTTTTGCCCTCCTGCAAGATCATTTCGTCAAGCTTATCAGGCTTTTTCTCAACAAAATCTTTCGCCTGAGCGATATCAAGAGCGTTCCAGATATCATCGTCCGTGGCGTTTTTATCACGCCACTGCATATTGTGTCTTATAGTACCCTTAAAGAGGACGGCTTTCTGAGGAACAATGCCTATCATACCTCTGAGCTGTGAGAATGGGTACTCTTTTACGTCAACGCCGTCAACAAGGACTTCGCCCTGACGGACGTCATAAAATCTTGGTATAAGGTTGATAAGAGAGGTCTTGCCTGAGCCTGTACCGCCGATTATACCGATAGTTTCGCCTTTCATGGCTTTGAAGCTTATATCCGAAAGAGAGTCGGCTTCGGCTGATGCGTACGAGAAGAAACAGTTCCTAAACTCTACGCATGGGGCATTACCGTCAGTTGCGACAGGCTTATTATCCTTATCGGATACACTTGGCTCCACAGCGAAAACGTCATTTATTCTGATAGCGGAAGCCTGCATTTTGGTGATATTTGTAACGAGTATCGCCATAGCAAGGAGTGCTAAGAGTATCTGGTTCATATAGTTTACAAGGGCTATCACTTCGCCCTGTGAGATAAAGCCTGTATAAACCGTTTTGCCGCCAAACCAAATGATAGCGATGATAGCGAAGTTTACGATAACATAGGTGGCAGGGTTCATAAGGGCGGAAATTCTTCCTGCGGCTATCTGCTGACGTCTAAGTTCTTCGGTATTATCAGCGAACTCTTTTTCCTCGTCTTTCTGACGGGAAAATGCTCTGATAACTCTTGCGCCTGTGAGAGTTTCACTTGTCATAAGGTTAGTTTTATCCAGCTTTTTCTGGATATTCTTATACTGCGGTATAGTGATGTGCATTATAAGGTAGATAACATAGGCAAGGCAAGGCGCGATTATCAGGAAGATAAGGGTAAGCTTCACTGAGATAGAGAATGCCATTATGATTGAGCCTAAAACGATAAAAGGCGAACGAAGAAACAGACGAAGGAGGATATTCACGCCCTGCTGAGCGGTATTGATATCCGCTGTCATTCTTGTGACGAGGGTATGGCTTCCAACGCTGTCTATTTCCGCATAGGACAGTGAATTGATATGCTTGAAAAGGTCACGTCGGAGGGCTGTTCCAAAGCCCAATGACGCTTTTGCAGCAAAATACTGAGCAGTCAGCGAACAAGCCAGACCACAGAAGGCAAGGAGAACAAGCACGCCACCCATTTTATAGATGTAGGGCTTATCTTGATTTTTTATACCCACGTCAATGATATTAGCCATAACAAGCGGCACTGCAAGCTCGAAGCAGGCTTCGATAAGCTTGAACAGCGGACCGATTATGCTTTCTTTTTTATAGTTTTTCAGATACCTAAAAAGCTTCAGCATTTTTCTATCTCCCAACTAAATAAAATCATATAAATTTTATTATATCATATGTTTTTGTACATTTGTAGACGAATAAGTTAATTCTTTAAAAAAGTGGGGGATAATGCAGTGGCAAAAAGGTCGCCCGTCTTTATACGCCGGCATAGTTTGTGAAAATTCAAGCCTCGCACCTCCGAGCGGGACGCCGAAGGCGTCGTCCCCTACAATAATCATCGCCGCAGGCGATACCTTCATTCCTCACTCCTCACTCCTCACTCCTCACTTCTAACAAAAATGGGGTTGACAAAAGGGTGAAAGTGTGCTATAGTCATATCAATAGGTTTAAATGCTATGACGGAAATAAGTAGCCTTTTGCGAAATTTCAGAGAGCTTTCGGTCGGTGCGAGAAAGCATTTCTACAAAGTGTGAATACATTCCTGAGCTGTTCGCTGAGAAAGCTTTTGCGTAAGGCGAAACGGTTTGCACACGTTACAGTGCTATGGCTTCGCTTTCTGCTGAGCCTGTAAGGTCGGGAGTTTCCCCGATAAACTGAGGTGGTACCACGATAATTCGTCCTCTGACAGATTTTCTGTCAGGGGATTTTTTATTTATGTACCGCAAAAAAAATAATACGGAGGTATGAAAAATGACAGTATTTGAAGAACTGAAAAGAAGAGGTCTTCTCGCTCAGCTTACTGATGAGGAGGAAATAAAGGAGCTTATCAACGCTGGTAAGGCTACTTTCTACATTGGCTTTGACCCGACCGCTGATTCACTCCACGTTGGTCACTTTATGGCGCTTTGCCTTATGAAGCGTTTGCAAATGGCAGGCAACAAGCCTATCGCTCTGCTGGGCGGCGGAACAGGCATGATAGGCGACCCTTCGGGCAAGTCTGACATGAGAAAGATGCTCACAAAGGAAACTATTGAGCACAACGTTGCTTGCTTTAAAAAGCAGATGAGCCGTTTCATTGATTTCTCTGACGGCAAGGCTCTTGTGGTAAACAACGCTGACTGGCTCATGGACCTTAACTACATCGACGTGCTTCGTGACGTTGGCGCTTGCTTCTCTGTAAACAAGATGCTTACATTCGAGTGCTACAAGCAGAGAATGGAAAGAGGACTGACTTTCCTTGAGTTCAACTACATGATAATGCAGTCCTACGATTTCTACAGACTTTTCCAGGATTACGGCTGTAATATGCAGTTCGGCGGTGACGATCAGTGGGCTAATATGCTGGGCGGTACTGAGCTTATTAGAAAGAAACTTGGCAAGGACGCTTATGCAATGACTATCACTCTCCTGCTCAACTCTGAGGGCAAGAAAATGGGCAAGACAGAAAAGGGCGCTGTATGGCTCGACCCTGAAAAAACTTCTCCATACGAGTTCTATCAGTACTGGAGAAACGTTGGTGACGCTGATGTTATCAAGTGCCTGAAGATGCTCACATTCGTTCCTATCGAGGAGATAGAGGAAATGGAGAAACACATGGAGGGTGCTGAATATAACAAGGCTAAGGAGCTTTTGGCTTACGAGCTTACAAAGCTTGTTCACGGCAAGGAGGAGGCTGACAAGGCTGACGCTGCGGCAAAGGCTATTTTTGCAGGCGGCGGAAACAGCGACGATATGCCTAGCACGACTATTGCGGCGGCTGATCTTACTGACGGCAAGATAGGTATTCTTACACTTCTCGTTAAGTGCGGTCTTTGTCCTTCAAACGGTGAGGCTAGACGTCTTGTTACTCAGAACGGTATTGCGGTGAATGGCGAGAAATTCACTGACCCTAAGGGTCTTGTTGATCTCTCTGAGCCTGTTGTTATCAAAAAGGGTAAGAAGATCTTCCACAAGGCTATTGCGGAATAATATAGTACAAAATAATTTCCACGGGTGGACAGAAGTTCACCCGTTTTTTGTATATATATATAAGGCTTTTTGCAATATTCATAAACATTCACACAAAATACATATAAGGTTTAGCTATATTTAAAGTTATTCATATATACTTTTAATCAAAGGAAAGTTTACACGAAGCATACGAAAAAAACACGAAAAGAGGCGTGGATATGAATGGCAATCAGGAAGTGTTCAGACGGATAGAGAAAAAATATATCGTTGATGAACCGACTTATGAAAAGCTTATAAAAAAGCTCGATGGGCATTTTGTAAAAGACAGATATTACAAAAGCACTATCTGCAACATTTATTATGACACACCAAGTCATCAGCTTGTGAGAAACTCCATTGAAAAGCCTGTTTACAAGGAAAAGCTGAGAGTGAGGAGCTACGGCGTACCTAATGATGAAGACATGGTCTTTGTGGAGCTAAAAAAGAAATACAAGGGTGTGGTCTACAAGAGGCGTATTGAAATGACCCTTGCACAGACCCGTGATTTCTTTGCAGGCAAAGATGTACCTCATGATAATCCGCAGATAGAGAACGAGTTGAAATATTTTCTCAAATTCTATGAGGGCATTGCTCCTGCAATGTATCTTAGTTATGACAGACTTGCTTACTGCGGTGCAGAAGACCCGTCCCTTAGGCTGACCTTTGACACGCACATTCTTTACCGGGAGGAGCAAAAGGAGCTTGACAAGGGCATTTGGGGAAAAGAGCTTCTGCCTGCTGGCATGAGGGTAATGGAAATAAAGATACCAAATGCTATGCCACTTTGGTTATCGGCTATACTTGATGAACTGGAGATATATCCTGCGTCATTCTCAAAATACGGAACCGCGTATCTTAACGAGTTTTCTGAAAAAATACATAAAGGTAAGGTGATAAGCTGTGCTTAATTCAACTACTCTTGCGGCTACTACTGTGACCACCACTGAAACGACCGTGGCGGCGATAACTACAAACGAATTTATTTTCTGCACTGCGGCTTCGTTGGTGCTTGGTCTGATGATCGCATTTGCTTTCAACTTCAAGCAGAAAAAAACAAAGAGCTTTATGATGACGCTTGCTTTGCTGCCTGTGATAGTACAGGTAGTGATAATGCTTGTAAACGGAAACATCGGTACTGGCGTGGCTGTTATGGGTGCATTCAGCTTGGTAAGATTCCGTTCTGTACCGGGAAGTGCCATGGACATATGCGCTATATTCCTTTCAATGGCTGTCGGTCTTGCGACGGGCACGAACCACTTGGCACTTGCTCTTATGCTTGCTGTGTGCGTGAGCCTGCTGAATATTATTTACACGCTTCTGCCTATTGGCAAAAAGAAGTCGGGTCACAAGGAGCTTAGTATCACTATTCCTGAAAGCCTTGATTACACCGAGGTATTTGACGATATATTTGAAAAGTATCTTTCAGAATGTGAGCTTGTTTCGGTAAAGACCACAAATATGGGAAGCCTTTTCAAGCTGAGATATCGCATAGAGCTAAAGGGTGATGCTAACGAAAAGCAGCTTATTGACGAACTTAGATGCAGAAATGGCAACCTTGAGATAATGTGTGCAGTGGCAGCAGACATTGAGGAACAATCGTTCTGACAAAATAACAAAAGTATCCATAAGCAAAACCGCACAAGGCTAAAGCGGTCTTGTGCGGCTTTTTTCAACCTTTTTTACCATACAAGGGGGTAGTTTTCATGAAAATTTCGGACACTAAAAAGCTAGCAGCTATCATGGTAGCGTTTTTTATCACGGTCACAGCTTTTTCAGGCTGTTCAGAGAGTGCAAGTTCTTCACAGACCACAAGCAGTGTTTCTCAGGCGGCAAAGTCTGACATTGACGCAAGCATTGCGGCAGAGGACATTGACGTTGGATATGATGAGGAAAGCTCAGTAGGGATTACATTTGCTGATGGCAGTGCGGCTATAGACGGTGAGGGTGCGACCGCTGAGGGGAAAACTGTTACCATATCGCAGGCAGGCACTTACATTCTTTCAGGCACGGCGACCAACGGCAGGATAATCGTTTCAGCGGACAAGACGGCTGAAATAAAGCTTATTTTCAATGGATTGGATATCACCTGTTCAGACAATGCTCCCCTGCTTGTGAGCAAAGCTAAAAAAGTTTATATCGTGCTGGAGGACGGCACGGAGAACGTTTTGACGGACAGTGCAAACTACTCTTTAGGAGAAGATGACAGCAACACGGACGGAGCTATTTTCTCCAAAGCCGACCTTACTATAAACGGCAGCGGTACACTTACTGTGAATGCAAACTACAAGCACGGCATAGTTTCAAAGGACGATCTTGTTATCACTGACGGCAATATCAATGTGACCTCGGCTTCAACCGCTATGGAGGGCAAGGACAGCATTAAGATATCTGGCGGAACATTCAACATTTCCGCAGGCACGAACGGCATAAAATCCACTAACACAGAGGCTTCTGACAAAGGCTTTATAAGCGTGACGGGCGGCACTTTCACAGTGGTTGCAAACAATGACGCATTCGAGGCGGAAACTGTGCTTTCTATCCAGGGCGGAAGCTTTGACATCACCACAAGCAGTGGAAGTGCAAACGCTTCTATGAAATCTGACGGCACGCCAAACAGCGATTGGCATAACAACATGGGAAACGGCGGCGGTGGTCCGAACGGCGGAATGGGCAGACCTGACGATAACAGAAACGAAATGGGCGGTGACCCTCCTACGATGCCTACGGCTGACAACACAGGGTTGACTATCGAGGCTGCGGCTAACACCACTACAGACAGTGACAGCACATCAACATCTGCAAAGGCGTTAAAAGCAGGCAGCGAGGTGAACATAAGCGGCGGTGAATTTAAGATAGACTCGGCAGATGATTCTGTACACAGCAATGGAAGCATTGTGGTAACAGGAGGAAACATTTCTGCGGCGTCAGGTGATGACGGTATGCACGCTAGCGGAAACCTGACCATATCCGATGGCACTGTAGACATCACAAAGAGCTACGAGGGTATCGAGGGATCTATCGTGACAATAGACGGCGGCACCATATCAGTGGTAGCAAGCGATGACGGAATAAACTGCGCAGGCGGAAGCGACACTGGGTCAACAGACAGAATGGGCGCTGACCAATTCTCGGCACAAGAAGGCGTTGAGCTTAACATTAACGGAGGAACTGTAACCATTGACGCTGACGGCGACGGACTTGACTCAAATGGCAACTTCACAATGGCAGGCGGTACAGTTTACGTTTGCGGACCTACTAACGGTGGCAACGGCGCACTTGACTACAACGGCACTGCAACTGTAACAGGTGGAACGCTCATCGCCTGTGGTGCAGTTGGAATGGAAGAAGGCTTCGGTGACAACTCCACACAATACAGTGTTCTGCACGATCTTGGTTCGACAGTTTCAGCAAACGAAAAACTGACTATCACTGACAGTGACGGCAAGGAGATCTTAAGCTTTACCCCTACAAAGACTTGGCAGAGCGTTGTATTCACAAGCGCTGACCTAAAGGAAGGCGAAACCTACACCATTACGGCAGGGTCACAGTCGGAAACCGTGACTATTGACGGCATTGTTACTTCTAATTCCAAGGGAATGAGCTTTGGCAGAGGTCATGGCGGAGGACGTGGTTTCTGACATGAACGAAAAAAGGACGAGTTTGGGGTTCGTCCTTTTTTATTTGGCTGATTTATCGTTCATAGTATACGGGACGTCGTATTTTTGCAAAGCAAAAATTGAGTTGCTCCCCTACATTTGTGTAATATAAATCGTATGGACGAACAGTGTTCGACAGTTTTTACTCACCTTTGTTGTATACATACGCAAAAAAAGACCGCCTCATGATGAAGCGGTCTTTAGTAAGCAATTTAGTTTTGGCTGTGCAGATTATGCAAGCTCAGCAAAGTACTTGATTGTTCTTACCATCTGTGATGTGTAAGAGTTCTCGTTGTCGTACCAAGAAACTACCTGTACCTCATAGAGGTCATCAGCGATCTTAGATACCATTGTCTGAGTAGCATCGAAGAGTGAACCAAATCTCATGCCGATAACGTCAGAAGAAACGATTGGATCCTCGTTGTAGCCAAATGACTCAGAAGATGCAGCCTTCATAGCAGCGTTGATGCCTTCAACTGTTACGTCAGCACCCTTTACAACTGCTGTAAGGATTGTTGTTGAACCAGTTGGAACTGGAACTCTCTGTGCAGAACCGATGAGCTTGCCGTTAAGCTCTGGGATTACAAGGCCGATAGCCTTTGCAGCACCTGTTGAGTTAGGAACGATGTT
>CDYX01012475.1_pt1 | contig 14883 bp, 10 predicted proteins | sample 554871 | NCBI WGS metagenome assembly CDYX01 (sample SAMEA3182061, study PRJEB8094) | gut metagenome | biome: human; feature: gut; material: Stool; isolation source: human stools | place: Canada | collected 2013-01-14 | reverse complement strand
GGTATTCAGTTCTAACCTTAAAAGAGATTCGGAAAACATGGAATTGACTATTATAGTTGCAATCATTGCCTTTCTGGCTGTAACCCTCCTCTTGGTGGGGCTGCTTCTCTTCGCAAAGGCTAAACTGACCTCGTCGGGCGAAGTGACGATCGACATCAACGACGGCGAGAAGGTCATCACCGCCGAGAGCGGCTCGACGCTGCTTTCGACGCTGGCCAACAACAAGGTGTTCCTGCCTTCGGCCTGCGGCGGCGGCGGTTCGTGCGGCATGTGCAAATGTCAGGTGCTCGAAGGCGGCGGCGATATCCTGCCGACCGAAACCGGATTCATTTCGCGCAAGCTGGCCAAGGACCACTGGCGTCTGGGCTGTCAGGTCAAGGTGAAGGAAAACCTCAGGATCAAGGTCCCCGAAGCCGTGCTCGGCGTCAAGAAGTGGGAGTGTACGGTCGTCTCCAACCGCAACATTTCGACCTTCCTCAAGGAGTTCGTCGTGAAGCTGCCCGAAGGCGAGAACCTCAAGTTCCGCAGCGGCGGTTACATTCAGATCGACATCCCGAAGTACGACGCCATCAAGTTCTCGGACATGGATGTCGATGAGAAGTACCGCGCCGACTGGGACAAGTTCAAGATGTGGGATCTGGTTACGACCAACCCCGAAGACACGTTCCGCGCCTACTCGATGGCCAACCACCCGGCCGAGGGCAATATCATCATGCTCAACATCCGTATCGCCACTCCGCCGTTCGACAAGGCGACGGGCGGCTTCATGAAGGTCAATCCGGGTATCTGCTCGTCGTATGTCTTCTCGCGCAAGCCGGGCGACAAGATCACGATTTCGGGTCCTTACGGCGAGTTCTTCCTGCCGGACGACCTGCCCGACACGCAGGAGCTGATCTTCATCGGCGGCGGCGCCGGCATGGCGCCCATGCGCAGCCACCTGATGCACCTGTTCAAGACCGAGAAGACCAAGCGTCCCGTTTCGTTCTGGTACGGCGCGCGTGCGCTGAAGGAGGTTCCCTATCTCGACGAGTTCCACGCCATCGAGAAGGATTTCCCCAACTTCTCGTTCAATCTGGCGCTCGACCGTCCCGATCCCGAAGCGGACGCCGCAGGCGTGAAGTACACGCCGGGCTTCGTCCACAACGTGCTGTACGAGAATTACCTGAAGAACCATCAGGCGCCTGAGGACTGCATCTACCTTATGTGCGGACCTCCGATGATGATCGCTTCGGTGGTGAAGATGCTCGACAGTCTCGGCGTGCCGCCCGAAAATATCCTCTACGACAACTTCGGTTCGTAATCCGATTTGTCGGTATTCGAATCCCCGGACAGCTGTCCGGGGATTTTTTTGTGTTACGGAACGGTCTCTTTGCGGGGGCGGCGTTTCGGGAATTTTATTATATTTGTAGTAATAACCTTAAAACCAAATTCTATCGAAATGAACATTCCTTCCATTTTCTGGTTCATTCCCGCTGCCGCGGTTATCGCCCTGCTGCTGGCTTGGGTGTTTTACCGTGCGATGAAGCGCGAGGATGAAGGCACGCCGCGCATGCGCGAGATCGCCGGGCACGTGCGCAGGGGCGCCATGGCCTACCTGCGCCAGCAGTACAAGGTCGTCGCCATCGTGTTCGTGGTGCTGGCGCTGTTTTTCGCCTATCTGGCCTACGGCGCCGGGGTGCAGAACCCGTGGGTGCCCTTCGCCTTCCTGACGGGCGGATTCTTTTCGGGGCTGGCCGGCTATTTCGGCATGAAGACCGCGACCTACGCTTCGGCGCGTACGGCCAACGCCGCGCGTCAGTCGCTCGACCGCGGCCTGAAGGTCGCATTCCGCAGCGGCGCGGTGATGGGGCTGGTCGTAGTGGGGCTGGGCATGCTCGACATTTCGTTCTGGTACGTCATCCTCGAATATTTCGTCGATGTCACCGGACCGCAGAAACTCGTCGTCATCACGACCACCATGCTGACCTTCGGCATGGGCGCTTCGACGCAGGCGCTCTTCGCGCGCGTCGGCGGCGGCATCTATACCAAGGCGGCCGACGTGGGCGCCGACCTCGTGGGCAAGGTCGAGGCGGGAATTCCCGAAGACGACCCGCGCAACCCCGCGACCATCGCCGACAATGTGGGCGACAACGTGGGCGACGTGGCCGGCATGGGCGCCGACCTTTACGAGAGCTACTGCGGCTCGATACTCGCCACCGCGGCCCTCGGAGCCGCCGCCTTCGCTTCGGCGGACGGGATGGCCATGCAGCTGCGCGCCGTGCTGGCGCCGATGCTGATCGCCGCCGTGGGCATCGTGCTTTCGATCATCGGCATCTTCCTCGTGCGCACCAAGGAGGGCGCCACGATGCGCGAACTGCTCCGTTCGCTGGGTGTGGGCGTCAATTTCAGTTCGCTGCTGATCGCCGGCGCGACGTTCGGCATCCTCTACCTGCTGGGAATCGAGAACTGGATCGGACTGTCTTTCTCGGTCATCACGGGACTCTTGGCCGGCATCATCATCGGGCAGGCCACCGAGTATTACACCTCGCACTCCTACAAGCCGACGCAGAAGATCGCCGGAAGCGCCCAGACGGGACCCGCCACCGTGATTATCGCGGGTATCGGGTCGGGCATGATCTCGACGGCCGTTCCGGTCCTGACGATCGGCGTGGCGATTATCCTCGCCTACCTTTGCGCCATCGGCTTCGACATGGAGCATATCATGTCCGCGCAGAGCATGTCGCTGGGCCTTTACGGCATCGGCATCGCCGCGGTCGGCATGCTCTCGACGCTGGGCATCACCCTCGCCACGGACGCTTACGGCCCGATCGCCGACAATGCCGGCGGCAATGCCGAGATGAGCGGGCTGGGGCCCGAAGTGCGCAAACGCACCGATGCGCTCGACGCGCTGGGCAACACGACGGCCGCCACGGGCAAGGGCTTCGCCATCGGTTCGGCCGCGCTGACGGCCCTCGCGCTGCTGGCCTCCTATATTGAGGAGATACGCATCGGACTGCTGCACAACGGCGTGACGGCCCTCGACCTGCCCAACGGTACGACGCAGCTGGTCGAGAAGGCTTCGCTCCTCGATTTTATGGAGTATTACCACGTGTCGCTGATGAATCCTACGGTGCTGATCGGCGTGTTTGTCGGCGCGATGATGTCGTTCCTGTTCTGCGGCCTGACGATGAACGCCGTGGGGCGTGCGGCCCAGAGCATGGTGAACGAGGTGCGCCGCCAGTTCCGCGAGATCAAGGGCATCCTTACGGGCGAGGGCACTCCCGACTATGCCCGTTGCGTCGAGATTTCGACGCGCGGCGCCCAGCGCGAGATGCTGCTGCCGAGTCTGCTTGCTATCGCCGTGCCGGTGGTCGTCGGCTTGGTGTTCGGCGTGGCGGGCGTCATGGGACTGCTTGTCGGCGGCCTGAGTTCGGGCTTCGTGCTGGCCGTGTTCATGGCCAATGCGGGCGGCGCGTGGGACAACGCCAAGAAGATGGTCGAAGAGGGCCATTTCGGCGGTAAAGGCTCCGACTGCCACAAGGCGACCGTCGTGGGCGATACCGTGGGCGACCCTTTCAAGGATACGTCGGGTCCGTCGCTCAATATCCTCATCAAACTGATGTCGATGGTCTCGATCGTCATGGCCGGCCTGACGGTGGCTTTCCACCTTTTTTAGTCTGCCGGAATCCCTTGCTGCGACGGCTGCCTGCATCTGCGGGCGGCCGTCGCTGATTCGGCGGGAGTGCGGATTCGAGACGGAGCATCCAGTCCGACGCTCTTGAGACGTTCTCCGCCGTCTGCTGCTGGCTGTCGTCCGCCGTCGGTTGTCCGCAGTCTGCTGCTGGCTGCTTGTCGTCCGCCGTCGGTTGTCCGCAGCCTGCCGCTCTCCGGCGGCGGTTCTCTGCGCGTCGCTTTGTATCTGCCGCACCGCCGTCCGCCGCCATATGTGAAAAAGCCTTTCGGCCCTAACGGACGAAAGGCTTTCGTGTGTCGGAAGATCGCGTTTGCGGAGGTGCCGTTATTTCTTGCTCGCGCCGCTTTCGAGAATCGAGACGATGGAGTAGAGCGTGAAGCAGATGGCGCCGAATCCCGTCAGCACGCGCGCCGGGACGAAGTATTTGGTTTCGAACAGCGCCGCTTCGTAGAGGAATGCGGCGAGGAAAAGGCACGCCAGCGCCGTGAGTACCGGAATGATCGGAATGCGGTTGGCCAGCGGGAAATCGGCGTGCCAGATCTTCGCCAGCAGGATCACCTTGCTCGAAATGCTCCAGCAGATCAGCGCCAGTCCGATCAGCACGAAGCCCACGAAATTGATCGACTCGCCTCGGAATGTGAAGATCAGGATCAGCCCCAGCACGAAAGCCAGTCCGCCCATGCAGAGCACCAGACTCATCCAGCGGCGGCGTTCGCCCATCGTGTAGCTGCCCCGTGCCTGACGGGCGATGCTGGCGACCAGCGCGATCAGCGAGGTGCAGACGCAGGCGATGCCGAACATGACGCTGCCCGCGACGATGTGGGCCGGAAGGGTTCCGATCGAAAACAGGAGGATGCACCAGAGCCATGCTCCGGCGGCCACGGCCGATACGATGAAGATCAGCAGCGAGCTTTGTCCGCGCGAGAATCCCGCAGGATTGATCGAGAAGCTGCTGTCGCCTGAGTTTTTGGGAATCAGGCTGAATCTGGTCGAGGAGGTGGCGGCCGTCGAGACGCAGGCCGTGATGAGTCCGAGTCCGCAGACCACATGCCCCGTGACGTATGCGCCCGTCATGTTCGACGTGATGATGAAGATTCCGCAGATGACCGTCATGGCGGCGAAAGCGTAACCGACGGCCGGGAAAAGGTACTTCGCGGCGGCACTGTAGGTGCCGATGATCTGGCGGATGATGGTCGCGGCCGTGCAGTAGAGCGCGACGCAGATCGAGCCGAGGAAAAAGACGACGGGACCTGCGGTCAGCCGTGAAGGATCGCTTCCGGCGGCGAAGACGTAGGCGCCGTAACCGAAACAGAATGCCGCCATCGCGAGGGGTATGGCGCGGAAAAGAATGCTTATGCCGTGGTTCATAAACTGAGTTTTTGTTCGAACGCAGACCTGCAAATCCCGAACCAAAGAAAAAATGGCTATCTTTACGCCATGAAAAATATCGTTTTCGACCTCGGCGGGGTGCTTTTCGCCCGCGACAAAAATAAGTCCACACAGGAATTCCATGAATTTTTCAGCTTCATCCGCTCGGAGCGGATGCCCCTTTTCTGGGAGGAGTACGACCGGGGCGCATCGACGCTCGGCGAGGTGACCGACATGCTCGCCCGGACGACCGGCTGCCCGCGCGAAAAGTGCGAACGTTTTCTGCTGCTGTCGATCGACATGCAGGAACCCGTCGCGCCGACCGAACGGCTCGTCGGCGACCTGAAGGCCGCGGGGTACAGGCTTTACGTGCTTTCGAACATGTCGCGCGAGTTCATCGCCTTCCTGCGCCGTTTTCCCGTCTACCGGCTTTTCGACGGCGAGGTGGTCTCCTGCGAGGAGGGGACGGTGAAGCCCGACCGCGGATTTACGAAATCCTGCTGGAACGCTACGGACTCGATCCCGCCGAAACCCTCTTCATCGACGACCGCGCGGCGAATATCGCCGCCGCCGAAGGGCTGGGCATCGCCGGATACCTTTTCGACCACCGGAATCCCGCCGCCGCATGCGGCGAGCTGCGGCGCAGGCTGCTGTAACGCCGGAAGGCGATAAAAATAAGAGAGGCCGGTTTTCACCGGCCTCTCTTTGCATTGCAGTCTCTCGGAGACTTAGTTGAACGTGTAGCGGATGCTGAACATGGCCGACCAAGTCGCAACCGTGCTCGCATACTTCGACCAAACGGGCTTGGTGAAGTTGTAGGCGTTGGTCTTGGTGTTGTATTTCAGAATCTGCGACGATTCGAGACGGTCGATGCCGCACCAGTTGCGGTTGATCAGGTTGGCGAGGTTGTTGATATCGACGCCCAGCGTGATCGTGTTGCGCTTGCCGTTGATATTGATGTAGAAATCCTGCGCGAATTTGAAATTCACCATGTGCTGCCACGGCATCACGGCGCCGCCGCGCTTCGAGTATTCGCCGATGTGCTTCGACAGGTAGGAATCCTTGTTGATGAATGCCCAGAAGTCGGCTTTCTGGTCGGCGGCCGAATAGATGACCTCGCCCTTGTCCGTCAGATCGGCGAACGTCATCTTGTCGAGCTGTTCGCGGGTCGGGATGTAGAGAAGCAGGTCTGCGCCGCCGTCGCCGGTGACGTTACCCATCGTATAGGAGTAGCGCGAGTAGGAGTAACCGCCGATATAGCCGTGCTGGAACGCTTCGTAGTAGAGTCCGAAGTTCGATGCGCCGTTCTTCTGCGCCAGACGGTAGCCTACGTTGAAGAGAATGCGGTGGGGCGATACGTACGATGCGTATCCCAGTTCGGGCGTGTTCGAACCGTTGCGGTTGAACGTATTGGTGTTATATGCCGAAGTCACTTGGTCGCCGATGCCGTCGATCACGTTCTTGGCGCTCGAATAGGTATAGGCAGCCATCAGCGAGAGACCGAAGCCCCAGCGTTTCGACACCTGAGCGGAAACCGATGCGTAATATCCGTCGATATCGGCGTTGGTGATCAGGTAAGGATTGATGGAGTATTTCTCTTCGGGATTCTTGTTTCTGATATTCTGGCTCTTCCATGCCTTGCGCAGAGCAGGTTCCCCCGGAAGCTGAATGCCGGCGGGGTCCTCTTCGATACCGAGTTTGGTTACGGTTACCGAGTTGAAATCCTTGTTGTAGATTCCCTCGATATTCAGGTCGACGTCACCCGGCAGTTTCAGATCCAGCGCCAGCGAGGTTTTCCACGTGGAGGGCATCTTGAGCTTCTTGTCCAGAATGGTAGGCTGCGTGTTGGCCGCCAGATCCTGCTGTTTGTAGGTGCCGCCGTAAATGTCCTTCAGCATGTCGTTGACGTTGGTGTGGAAGCTGGGCATGCGCGAATCGCCCTTGTAGAGCGAGAGTCCGTTCTGGATGCAGTTGCTGTTTCCGGCCACCGACACCAGCCATACGAACGGCAGACGGCCGTTGAAGACGCCCGTACCGCCGCGGAGAATGTATTTGCGTTCGCCGGTCATATCCCAGTTGAAACCTACGCGGGGAGCTACTGCCAGACGTGCTTTGGGCATGTCCGAGGTCTTATAGCCGCCGTAGTTGGCGAAAGCCTGCGTGAAGTCCTTGTTCTCGTTGTTGTCGATGGAGGGGTAGGAGGGCACCTCGAAACGGATACCGACCGTCGCCTTGAAGCGCTCGCTGAAATTGATCTCGTCCTGCAGATAGATCGAGTACTGCATGTAGGTGAACTGGGGATACTCCTGAGCCAGCGCGTCGTTGTTGCCGTGGGCGATACGGAACGCCAGCGGTTCGCGGTCGTTCTTGAAATCGTCCCATGTCTCATAGACGTAGTAGCCGGCGCCGCCCTGCAGGTAGCCGTTCTTGGCCACGTTGTGCTCGAACTGCAGACCGGCGACGAAACGGTTCTTGCCGACCGTATAGCCGATTTCGTCCGTCACGACGTGCGTGCTGACCTCGCGCAGGTTGCCGTACGTGAAGGGGTCGAGACCGAACGACGCGTATACGGCGCGGTTGCCTTGGTATTCTTCCAGAATGTCTACGGTCGGGAAGAGCTTGCCGTCGTAGCTGCGCGGCTCGTATTGATGCGAGTAGGTGTAGCGCAGCGTGTTGGTCAGACGGCCTTCGAGGAAGCGCGAATTCAGCTCGGCGGCTACCGACGTGAAGTTCTGCTCCTGATAGTAGCGCGAATTCTGGAAATACATGGCGTAATTCGAAGTACGGCCGTAGTTGTTGCGGTCATAGGCCAGCTTGCTGTCCAGCGGGCTGATCGAACTGGACGGCGACGACGAATACTTGTTCTGGGTACGGCTGAAGCGTACGTTGAGCGAGTTGTTGCGGTTGATGTTCCAGTCTACGCGGGCCATGAGTTTGTAGCCGGGCGTTTTTACCGAATAGCCTTGGTAGGGACCGGGGTTGTAGCCGTATTTGTCGATCAGGAAATTGCTGATTTCGTCGAGTTTTTCGACCGTCGGACGGTTGTACTGCGAGCCGCCGCCGAAGCTCTGGCCGTCGCTGGTGCGTGCCAGACGCGACGTTCCCGGCGTGGTGTTCCACTCGCGTTCGAAGTTGGCGAACACGAAGAGTTTGTCCTTGACGATCGGGGCGCCGATGCTGAAGCCGAGGGTGGTGTTGCGCATTTCGCTCAGCGACAGTTTGCCGCCGTCGTACTTGTCGCCCTGAAGCTGGTCGCTCTTGGCGAAAACATATGCCGAAGCCTTGAATTCGTTGGTTCCCGACTTGGTTACGGCGTTGATCGCACCGCCCGTAAAGCCGCTCTGGCGAACGTCGTAGGGGGTGACCGATACCGACATCTGCTCCAGTGCGTCGAGCGAGATGGGCGAGCCGCCTGCGGGCAGGTTGCCGCCGATGCCGAAGGCGTTGTTGAACGCGGCGCCGTCGACCGTTACGTACGACTGACGGTAGTTACCGCCGCCGATCGCCAGACCCGACGTGGTGGTCGAAGCCTGCGGCGTGAGTTTCATGATGTCGTTCATGCTGCGGCTTACCGAAGGCATCAGCTCGATCTGCTCGCTGGAGATGCTCGTAACGGCGCCTGCGCGGTTTACGTTCATCGAGCTGTTGCGGCCGTCGGCCGTAACGACTACGGCTTCGAGCGTCTGGCTGTCCTTCAGGAAAGCGTTGCGCGTGAGGGTTTCGCCCAGCTGCAGTTCGAGTCCGGGGAACTCGACGCCCTGATAACCCACGAACGAGAAGGTCACGGTGTAGGGACCGCCCGTACGCAGGCCCTGCAGGTTGTAGCGGCCGTCCTTGTTGGTCACGGCGCCGTACTGCGTACCCGAAGGGGTGTGCACGGCGATAACGGTGGCGCCGGCGAGGGGCTGGCCCTGTTCGTCGGTAACCGTACCGTTCATGCCCGAAGTCGTCACCTGCGCGGAAGCCGCGGCGACGGTGAAAATCGAGAGCATCAGAATGAAAAGTTTCTTCATACCAAATAATTTAGTTAATAAAAAAGGGTTTTGTTATCGTTTTCGTTGCATTTGCGATTCGCTTCCCTGCCGCAGACCCCTGCAAGGCCGTTTTCCGAAGGGTCCGTAAAAGCAGAGAGGGATACACCTCGTCCGGAGTATCCCTCGTTACTTATATTATATAGCCACGATGATCGAGTTTCGTTCGTTTTCGCACGTTATAAAAGCCCCCCCCCGCGTAGATGCGGAAAAGGTGCGAACAGACCGATATATTGACTAAGTCAGCCATAAGTTTCATAGCACAAATATAAATCAAATATTCCGACGCCGCAATAGAACATGCGAATTTTTTATCAAACAAATTTTCAGTGCGTTGCCGGGGCCGCCGGAGGGGCTTCCGGCACGTTCCTTGCGCCCGCTGCGGCGTATGCGGAACTTCAGGGAAAGATACTGGCGCTATTCGCTTTTCGTGCTGATCCTCGGACTGGGGATCACGATCTGCATCGAGCTGACTCCGTTTCTGGGCGGTCTGCTCGGCGCGGCGACGATCTACGTGCTGCTCCGGCGGCAGATGCAGGTCCTGACGGCCTGCCGCCGCTGGCGGCGCAGTCTTGCCGCCTCGCTGCTGCTGGCCGAGGCGGTGCTCTGTTTTCTGGTCCCCATCAGCCTGATCGTCTGGATGGTGGTCAATCAGGTGCAGGACATCACGCTCCGGCCCGATTCGATCATTACGCCGCTCAAGCACATCGCGGCGCTCATTCACGAGAAAACCGGCTACAACCTCTGGCAGGAGGAGAATATCTCGTCGATGATCGGCATGATTCCCAAGCTGGGGCAGTGGGTCGTGTCGAGCATTTTCGATTTCGGGGTCAATATCGTCGTGCTGCTGTTCGTGCTTTACTTCATGCTGATCGGCGGCCGCCGCATGGAGGAGTACTGCCGCGAGATACTTCCCTTCGACAGCTCGGTGAGCGGCAGCGTCATGCGCGAAGTGCATATGATCGTCCGCTCGAACGCCATCGGAATCCCCCTGCTGGCCGTGGTGCAGGGTGTCGTGGCCTACATCGGCTACCTGATCTTCGGCGCTCCCAGTCCGCTGTTCTGGGGCGTGCTGACCTGCTTCGCGACGATCATCCCGATCTTCGGCACGGCGCTGGTCTGGCTGCCGCTGGCCGGATACATGGCCCTTGCGGGCGAGTGGGGGCCGGCCGTGGGGCTGACGCTGTACGGCGGACTGGTGGTGACGCACGTGGACAACGTCGTGCGTTTCGTGATGCAGAAGAAGCTGGCCGACACGCACCCGCTCGTGACGATCTTCGGCGTATTCATCGGCCTCTCGCTCTTCGGGTTCATGGGCGTCATCTTCGGTCCGCTGCTGCTTGAGATGTTCGTCTTCTGCGTCAATATTTTCAAGAAGCGCTACCTCGACGGCACGCCTGATAAACAGCTCTTTGTGCCCGGCGGCGCTGTCAGGGCGCATGGCCCGGAAGCCCCTGCGGGGCGGGGTGTTTACGAAAAGTAATCTTTTCGGTCGTTTTTTGTGAAAATTCCGTGCAAAATAGTTGGAATTTGAAATTGTTTATTATCTTTGTTATTGGAATAACAGTAAAGACGGGAAACAAGAACCCTTAATTCAAATATCACAATGGCGAGAAATCTCAAAATCAGAGACCTTACGTTGCGCGACGGACAGCAGTCCTCGTTCGCGACGCGCATGTCGCAGGCGCAAGTAGACCGCTGCCTGCCGTACTACAAAGATGCAAATTTCTATGCGATGGAGGTCTGGGGCGGTGCCGTGCCCGACTCGGTGATGCGCTATCTCAATGAGAATCCGTGGACGCGTCTGGAGACCATTCACAAGGCCGTCGGCAACGTGTCGAAACTCACGGCCCTGTCGCGCGGCCGCAACCTGTTCGGCTACGCTCCCTATCCCGACGACGTGATCGACGGCTTCTGCCGCAACTCGATCGAGAGCGGGCTGGGCATCATGCGTATTTTCGACGCCCTGAACGACGTGGACAACGTCAAATCGACGGTCAAGTACGTCAAGCAGTACGGCGGCATCGCCGACTGCGCGGTTTGCTATACGGTCGATCCGAAATACCCCGAACCCGGTTTCTTCGCCAAGCTCATGGGCAGGAAGAGCCACGAGCAGGTCTTCACCGACGCCTATTTCCTCGACAAGGCCAAGCAGATGGCCGCGCTGGGCGCCGACATGATTACGATCAAGGACATGTCGGGTCTGATTCCGCCGCGCCGCGTCGCCACGCTGGTCAAGCTGTTCAAGAAGAACATCGACATTCCGGTCGATTTCCATACCCACTGTACGCCCGGCTACGGCCTTGCATCGGTGCTTGCGGCGATCATCGCCGGCGTCGATGTCGTCGATACCAACTGCTGGTATTTCGCCGAAGGCACGGGCGCCCCGGCCATCGAGCTGGTGCACGTCTTCTGCAAGAAGCTCGGCGTCGATACCGGTGTGAACATGGAGGCCGTCGCCAAGATCAACACCCAGCTGCGCGAGATCCGCAAGGAACTCAACCAGTCGGTATTCGGCACGGAGAAACCCGAACCCAAGCCCTTCAATCCGCTCACCGACACGCTGCCCGCCGAGATCGACGCGCTGTTCGACAAGGCGATCAAGGCCGCTCAGGCCGACGACGAGGCCGCGACGATCGACGCCTGCCGCAAGATCGAGGCTTACTTCGGCTTCCCGGCTCCCAACGAACTGGTACAGAAGGCCGAGATTCCCGGCGGCATGTATTCGAACATGGTGGCCCAGCTTAAGCAGCTCAAGGCCGAGGATATCCTGCCGCGCGCCATGGAGCTGATTCCGTCGGTGCGTCTGGCCGCAGGTTTGCCGCCGCTGGTGACCCCGACTTCGCAGATCGTGGGCGCACAGGCCGTGAACTGCGCCCTCGACGAGAAGGCCGGACGTCCGATGTACACCAACAAAAGCTCGCAGTTCGTGGGGCTGGTGAAGGGCGAGTACGGACATACGCCCGTGAAGATCGATCCCGAATTCCGCTTCAAGATCTGCGGCGTCCGCGAGGAGACTCCCTACGATACGTCGAAATACCAGATGCAGCCCAATCCGGAGCTTCCCGAAGCCGGCGGCGTGAAACTCGCCGCAAACGAGAAGGAGGTCCTGCTGCTCGAACTCTTCCCGCTGGTCGCCAAGAACTTCCTGACGGACATGAAGGTCAAGGCCTACGCCGCTTCGAAGCCCGCGGAACCCAAGGCCGAGGAGAAGAAGGCCGAAGAGAGTGTTGCGGCCGCCATTACGGGCAATACCGTTACGGCGCCGCTGCCCGGCCGCATCATCGAATTCAAGGTGAAGGTCGGCGATACGGTAAAAGCGGGTCAGGAAATCGTTGTTCTCGAAGCCATGAAGATGGAGAACTCCGTGACGACCGATTACGCCGGCACCGTCAAGCAGATTCTGGCGCATCCCGGCGACAATGTGGCCACCGACGCCGTGCTGGTCGAGATCGTATAGTTCCCTCCGGCCTGTTTATCCGAAGAAAAGCTGCCCGCGTTCTGCGGGCGGCTTTTTTTGATTGCGGATTCGGTAAATATCGCTATATTTGTTCCATCGATTAATTTAACCTCAGATTTATGGCATTTTTCAAAGAATTCAAGGAGTTTGCCCTCAAGGGTAACGTGATGGACATGGCCGTCGGCGTAATCATCGGTGGCGCTTTCGGCAAAATCGTGTCGTCGCTGGTGAATGACATCCTGATGCCGCCGATCGGGGCGCTGATCGGCAATACCGACTTCTCGCAGCTGCGGCTCGATATTTCGAAGTTCCGCGACATGACTTCGAGCGCCGTGCATGCCGTCGGCGACGCCGTGACGGGCGGAGGCGAGACGGTGGCGCAGGCCGCCGCAGAACCCGTCTACTGGAATTACGGCGCTTTCATCCAGCAGTGCATCGACTTTACGATTCTGGCGTTCTGCGTCTTCATGATGGTGAAATTGATGAACCGCCTGATGAAGAAGAAGGAGGAGGCCCCTGCGCCCGCCGCCGAACCGGTGCTGTCCAAAGAGGAGCAGTTGCTCACCGAAATCCGCGATCTGCTCAAAGAGCAGAAGAAATAGGGGATATCATCCCGAAAAGAGGAGTCCGGCCTATTGGTCGGACTCTTTTTTGTGCGAGTACTCCTGCAGTACGTAGGTGGTGAAGATCGGGAAGAACATCATGCCCAGCGAGGGGAGCAGCACGCAGAATATCTTGCCGATGGCCGTCACGGGGAATATCTCGGCTCCGACGGTCGTGACGTTCATCCATGCCCACCACAGCGCGTTGCCGAAGCCGTGGAGCCTGCTGTTCACGAGTATTTCGTAATCGTAGAAGACCAGCGCCGAAATGTAGGTGAAGACGACCACGGTGAAGATGTAGGCGAAGAATAGTTTCCGGACCTTGTTGTCCACGAGCCACTGCACCACGACGTAAAATGCGAGGAACGCCCGCATCAGCGGCATGATGCCGATCAGCATGGCCCAGTAGCGGGGGAGTTCGGCGCCGCTCCAGTCGATGATGTTCAGATAGGGTATCGAAATCAGCAGTACGAGGAAATTGCGGGCGAAGAAGCGGCCTTTGCGCTCCGAGGCTGCCCACCGTACGAAGAAATCGCACAGGAAAAGGATGCAGACCACGAGCTGGATGATCAGGTAGTTGCGTGAAAAGTGCATGTGGTCGCCGGCGATTATTTCCCACGAAATGGCGGCGAGCAGAACCACTCCAGCGATTACTTTGAGGATGCTCAGGCAGTTACGGATCTCCGTGCGTGTAGATTCTGACAGGGACATATTTTCGGTTTACGTGCACTCGGCTCAAAATCAGTGCCAAAGCGTCGGAGTGCGAATTTTCCGTCGATTTTTTGCCCGAAGATTTTGCACGATCGAAAATTTCTATTACCTTTGCACTCGCTTTGATAGCAATGGCGGGTTAGCTCAGCTGGTTAGAGCGCATGATTCATAATCATGAGGTCCCGAGTTCAAGTCTCGGACCCGCTACTTTTTCGAAATGAGGTGCTTAGTAAAATTAAGCACCTTATTTTTTTCTATAGGGTTTATTCGGTAGGTTTTTCGGCATCTGTCTCGGATAAAAACGCTTTTGCGGCGGATCTTATCCTCTCTACGACGTTGGATTGTACTTTGACGGGCATTTCGATAATGGCTTTTGCCGTACGCATCGCTTCGTTTGTCCGCCCGTTTTTTTCATAGAGCCTGAATAATTGATAAAGGGGAACAAATCTGTTCGGAATCATTCGGCTGGCGATAATATAGTGCTCCTCGGCTTTTTCTTGGTTATTCATGTTATCGTAATTGTCCGCAATTATCCGCTGAACGTCATAATCGTTGAAATAGTCCGTGCATTGAAACATGACAGCGTTGCTGCCGGAATAATCTCCGGCATGATTTAAAACGGCTCCGTAATTATAGAGAAACATGGGGTCTCCGTTCCACTGGGCATGCAGAGCCGCATAACGGTCAAGAATTTCGCTCTTGTCCGGAAGACCGTCTTGCCGGGCTAACCGGCCCCAGTGTTTTTCAAATTTCACATCCCGTATCAGGAATATACGGCCCAATCCGAAATGGCGGTGCATATGTTAAATTGAGTCGAAGAGAATGTTAAATTTTTAGGCGTATAGTTTGACCAGTCGGAAGATGAAGAATTCTCGGTCGCGGACACCACGCATTTGTGAGCGAAAGATCTTGACTTTAGAGTTGAATGCCTCGGCGGATGCATTGGTGGCACGACGACGGAAGTAGTTCAGGATAGTTGGAGCGTGGTTCTTGAATGTTTTGATTACCGAGCGGAAGTTGTTGTTACCAAGAGCCATT
>CDYX01039687.1_pt1 | contig 15080 bp, 13 predicted proteins | sample 554871 | NCBI WGS metagenome assembly CDYX01 (sample SAMEA3182061, study PRJEB8094) | gut metagenome | biome: human; feature: gut; material: Stool; isolation source: human stools | place: Canada | collected 2013-01-14 | reverse complement strand
ATTTTTATATTCTTGGGCTTATTGAGTGAGTGCCTGCGGCACACCCAATAAAGAGAAAAGCAGAAGAAATACAAGTGATATAATTTCAAATGTCCTTATAGCTGGAACAATCCGCAAAATATGTCATCCTCTCATTAAAGAAAGCCCCCATGCGTGAGCAGGAGGGCTGTATATTAAAAATACAAAACCTTTGTTGTCTGAGATATAATCTATCTCTATTAGTGAATAGACCTTAGAACTTATGACTAGCTAACTCACATTTAAGCGGACAACCAATTAATAGCGGTTTCAGTAATTTTATTGTACCAATCATTTTCTGTGCCTTCATTTATCAGGCACTCTTTGGCATATCTTTTAGAGGCATCAAAGAGTTTTTTAATATCAGAAGGATTCGGCTTTTGCTTGGCATCTACGGCTGCCTTTAACATCTTTCTAAATGTTTCCAGAGTCAGGGGTATGATACAGCATTTACCTCCATACATGGCAATATTAGAAATATATAAAGTATAAAAATGAGCGATAGTAGCAGGATTGATTGTGGGTGCTACAAAAAAGCAATATGTCGGTTTATTCGTTTTTTTCTTTAATTGTCCGATATGTCTAGGTACAGGCTCCCCCTCCATCTTAAACTGCAAAGCGCCTTTAGCCATAGTAACTTCTACAGTTACATCAAAATCTCCATAATTGCAAACTATATCGGCCATATTACCTAAGGCTGTGTTCATCGGATTTCCTTCATCATCAAACTTTAAATTAGCCTTAATATCGCCTCCATTTAACATAGTCATAGCTCTCCAAGTATTCCACTCAAAAAATAAAGATGGTTCATAAGAGCTATTCATCGTGTTAAAAACAGATTCTATATCATTATATAACTTATAATCCTTTATATCCTTCACTTTTGCGGCTATTCTTTGTGAACGTCTTTCTTCTATCTTCGTTTTTAGTAAATCTTTTAGCTGATTAAGACTGAGGTCAGGGGCTGGGGCCAATCTAAATTCCACCGATAATTTCTCTATAATTTTAGCTTTATCGTCAGTGAGAAGGGCTGGGAGAGTAGGATCATAAAGATATTTTTGGTAACTATCCAAATCGGAGATAAAAACAGGCTCTCTAGCTACTGTAAATAATAAATACTCTACATCTTTTTTCCTTTCAGGAGCTATTGACAGAGTTTTACCTATAACCGTAGCGTTTATTATACCTGTAGTTCTTAAATGCCTAACTACAGCATCAGAATAATCTCTAAGATTTCTTATTTTCTTATCTAAGAAATCATTAACTGAAGTAGTTTTGCTTTCTCTGGTTTTTATATGTCCTGTAGCTATCTCATCAGAATAGATTTCTCTCGTCTCTGTATAAAATATTTGTTGTTTAAATTCTTTATATTCCCCTTTATAAGCCTCCTTTTTAGCTCTAAAATCCTTAATCTTAGCTATTATTTTCTCATATCGAGTATAATTTACTAATTGCATCCCGAATATTTGAAGTTCGTCAAAAGCCAATCCGTCTAAATCATAGATGAGCCTTAGAATTTCTAAATAAGGTTTTACATTATAATCAATAGCAGATTTTCCTAACGGATGGTATGGAGAAGGTAATTGAAATTTTAAGAGCTGTCTTAGTAGTATCTCTTCCTTATTATTTTCAGATTCTACAAATTCTCTACCAGCATCAGAATAACCAATTATAGGAAGGGTGATTAACCCTAGAGCTTTAGGAATTCTGTTGATTCTATCTCTGGCAGATAAAGCAGGGGTTTTAGAGGCGGTGCCCTCAAAAAAGTCATTATCAACTAAGAGTTGATAGAACTTCCTTTGCGTCTCGGGATTCCAGACTTCTCCTTCCATTTTATTTACCAGAAGTTTTATTTCTGGTAATACTTTAAAGGGTGTTCTAGGAGAAGTCGTAAAGAAAAGTGTTTTACCGTTAATCGGTTTACTCCTGAGGATTGCCATAATTTGTTATTATTATATGAGTAGCCCCAGCCTGAAATCTATTCCGTATATTTACAGAGTAGTTTTTACCATACTCTGCAATAATATTTCCTCTATACAATTCTCTGGTAAGAGGAGTTGCTCCAATTACCATAAGAGCTTTGCAACCTAGATTAAAGAAATCAGCCGCAAGTTTTTCGTGGTTAGCTTCGTTGAAGCCATCCTTATATTCATCATTCCCATAATCAGAGAAAATACAATCGTAAGGGGGATCTAAAAACATAAAATCATCCTCATTGGCTATCTCAAATATTCGAGTATAATCACCTGTAAATATCTCTGTATTAGCTAATAATTGATGGTGCGCCTCAGTGATTAAGCCTGTGTTGAGATTTTTATATCTCCCATAAGGTACATTATATTCTCCTCTAGAATTATACCTTATCATTCCACTATAAGCCGTTTTATTGATAAAGTAATAGAGAGCGGGAGCAGAATAAGTAGAAGGGATTAAATCATTATACATATCCCTTAGAAAATAATAAAGAGATTCATTCCCATCTGTTACCCTTTCTTCTGGATGCTTTTTCTTGAGAGCATCAAAGGCCGCGCGATTAATGGCATATACCTTCTCTATCTCAGACAGCTCTCTTTTCAGTTCCAGATAATTTTGTTGCACGCCTCTATAAAATGCCATCAACTTGTTATTAATATCATTAATAATAGCATTAGAAGGCTCTAGATGAAAGTACATAGCCCCACCACCTAAAAAAGGCTCTATATATCTCCCTGCATATTTAGGGATATAAGGGGTGAGTAGTGAAATCTCTTTAGATTTACCACCCCTATATTTTATAATAGGTTTCATATATAGTAGAGGCTTTATGATTGCAAATGTACTAAAAAAGTGCAAATATGCGTAAGCATGAGGGCTGTATATGGATGATTTATTTGCTGGCTGTTATTCAAAAGCAAAACCTTTGAACTCTTCTTTGTAGCGTTTTGCTTGTTTGGCTCGTTCTATCACCTCCCGAAACTGTTCCTGCATATCGAGAGCCTTTATAAAGTAGGCCAACGACACCTTTTCAGGCAGGTTCTTGCATCGTTTGTCGAGTTGGTAGGTTAGGCTTATCGGCTCGGTAGTCGGTAAGTTGATAATGTTGTATTTCGTGAGCAGTACCGACATCGCCCGTTTATCCCAATTGGGTGGTGCTATGCCTTTTGATTTGCAGAACTCGCATATCTCCTTATAAATCCCTGCGTCGGTCTTTCTGACAGAAGAATTGATAAAACAACCTGCCGTCAGTTCATAGCCCTTTGCAATCTGTTTTATAAGCCCTAATTGCAGACATTCATTTAATAATGCAGGAGTTGTATTGCGGGATAATCCGATACTCTTTGCAATCTGGCTGTTGCTTCATTGAATGGCATCCGTATTATTAAGGCATATTGCCTTTAATAAGAGCAGAAACCCTACAATCTTGGCGTGATAGTTCCTCTTAAAGTAATTGTTATCGAGGAAGAAATAGTCTTTAATAACAGGCTTTATAAAGTAAGAATTACGTTTTATAAATCCTCTGTCTGCATCTTCTTTAATGGTAGTCTGCACGGTCAGATAACCTGCATCCTTTAAGCGTTTAATGCTCCGTCGTATGATTCGTTCATCTAATCCCGTCAGCAAGGATAGTTTTTCCTCGGTTATATGGGATATGTTCGTCTTGTAATTGGAGCAATATTTAATGATCGCTCACACGTAAATATCAATAGGCTTACTGTTGCCCGTCTGAAAGTTCACGATTGATTTGGGGATTACTGTATAATTCATCGTTAGCAATGGAATTTTGATTGTTTGTAAATATGATTTCTTTTAAGTGTAGCAGTTTTCGAAAGCAGGCCACGCCGTAATGGTCTTTGGCTTGTTTGCGGTTCTCGAATCACCTGCGGTCTTTGATATGGTAGTACATGGTCTGAAAGACTTAAATAGGTTATGTATAAGTAGGTAGTGTATATATAGGACACTTTTGAGCAGTTTACATAGGACAGTTTTGAGCAACTCTCTATCCCGTCATTCAAAAACCTACTATCTCTTTAATTGGAATCTTCCACATTTTCTGATTCTGAAATACTCTTTTTATAAAGAATACTTGATTCGTACTCAAAAAATGTGGTAACGGATTTCACCGCATTTTTTCTGTGTGTGAAATATCTTTTATTAAGGGAATTTCATTTCCTACACAAAAAATATGCGACTATCGACCAAAGATAAGGACAGCACATGATGCCGTCCTTATCCGTCCTATAACATATTTCTATGGAAGAAACAAGAATTACCCTTATCTGTAAATTGTTTGGCAAATATATAAATAATTTAATAAGCAATCAAATATTTTGACATTGTTTTTTAAGGAAATTTTGTAGGAAAAAACGCTACCTTTGAAAATAACCTTAAACTATCTGCATTATGTAGATTTACGAATATGTGCATAGCATTGGGAACCGAATGTTCCCTGCATACGAAATTGAAGAAGACGGAAAGGAATACCAAGTCGATACCGCTTGCACAGGAGATTTTATCGTACTGCATAGGGACGGACGGCTGGATATGTCGAAATACCCTTTCACCAAAGAGCAGTTTTTGAAGAATGAGCCAGTCATCCGTTCGTTACAGGCATTGGGCATCGACATCGAAAATTCTGGGTAACGTTGCTTTTTGTTTATTACCTTACACAGAAGAAAACAGAGAATGTGATGGCGATTCCTGCACCTGCTTTCGACCAGTTCCGAGCGTTCGCCAAGTATCTCCATGCCAATCCCGATGCCAAAATTCGTATCTGGCGGGGGCGTGAACACGGTGTAACCATCGAATCACAAGAGGCAATACGGATGTTGGGTGCTATTCTGGCAGAAAACTCTGCTGCACTCTATGCCAATCTGTCACGCAATGTGGAGTTTGGCTGGGGCGATTTCTCGATCAATTTGAAAGATTGCTACAAAATTACCTTTGTTGTTGCGTGTCTGTTGCCATTTCTGGAGCAATTCAAGGCCGAGGATAAACGCAGTGCAAATCCTGCCCGAGTTTCATATAATCTTATGCTCTTAATCTCTCGCATCGTCTATATGTTCGGCTATACGGAGAATAAGAAATATCTTGATAATGATGAAAATATAAAAGCTATCTGGCAACGATACAAGGATGAAGAATGGCATACCATAGGGAGAGGCTTATATTGATAATCTCTCAATTTAGATGGAATGGGACGGCGAAAAGCCGTCCTTTTTTGTGCTGTAAATTAAGGGATAACAGAAATAATACATTTTCTGTTATCCGACAATAGTTTGTGATACAATGAGTTATGCATGGTATTCGATAGTATTGCAAACAGAAACGCAAACGAACGCTCCTTGACATACACCCCTCTTCTCGGTTGGGAGGGAATATCCGAACCGAAAGGCCGAGGGTCGAATCGAACGACGCAACGATGATGGGAGTTTGCCCAAGCCATCATCCGCCCGCCCGACGAGCTGGCAAGAGCTCACCAGTTAGACCCGACGCCGAGAAAACAATATCAAAACCTTGAGGGTGGTACAGGAAAACCCTACTTATTGTAACAACAAAATTTATAATAGACTTAATACCTTGCGGGTGGTATGAGGTCAACCCGCACTTAATATATGAAACAATTAATAATCGCTTCTGTAGAACTCAATCGTAATTTCGCCTTTGTCAAAGGCAACCGTCAGATCAATGCAAAGGCTGTTGCTGCCAAAGTGAAATCCATTCGAGAATATGGGCAGTTATCACCGATCACCGTCGTCAAAGGGGAGGATGTCTTCCTCTCGGGAGGACATCTGGTCGATCTGGACGGGAACGACATTCCCGATGAACAGACCGAAAACTATTTTGTCGTGCTGGATGGTCAGCACCGTTTGATGGCTTACTTGAAACTGGGGCTGAATCTGGATGACCTCGTAATTTGCGAACCATTGAACGCCGAGATGTCCATCGTGGCATTGATTGCCGAAATGAATATCTGTACGACCTCGTGGAAGGGTACGGACTATATGGCCGCACCCTGCATGGCACTTGAACTAAAAGAGAACGAGGTATTCGAATTTGCGCTGGAATTACGGCGTAAGAATTATCCGCTCTCGACTATCTCACAGTGGTGTCTTGGGAAGAACACACTGAAACCTCGTGATTTCGTAAACGCCATAAAAGAGAAAAAATTACCCAAAGCATTCGAGAATAGCGCATGGTATCAACGGAGCATCAATTGGTATCGTGTGGCACAAGAGAAATTCAGCGAAACATTCTTGGCAAAAAAATACCTGATAGGATATATTATTGATCAGGGCCGTGAAGCGGAAGACCCTACGGCATTTTACGCTCAAATCGAGAGCAGGATCGAGCAATTGACAGATAAGCAGGCCCAGCTAATTATGAATCCTCCCAAAGGGTTGGTAACACGTGAGCAGTTGATTGTGGATAATCTTGTCGAATACCTCGGTCGATGATGCCACCATATACTAATAATAGGAAAAGGAGGTCGGTTACCAATATGGCCGCCGACCTCCAAACTCCTATAACAAGTGTTGCATTGCAGCGTCAATTTGCGAGTTCTCAAAGCTATCCAAGTAGATTTGAGTAGTGGATAGATCAGAGTGCCCCAGCGATTCGGAAATCAAGGCTACGCTTACGCCTGACCGTTTGAGCACCGTGGCATAGGTATGACGGGCTACATAGGTCGTTAAGTTCGTTGTCAGTCCCAACCGCTTGCTCCATTCTTTCAACTCTCGGTTTATATGAATCAGAACCTTATGCACCCTATTGTGAATCTGCTGTTCGGTACGATGCACATGACGATCAAGAATAGGAAAGATGTAGTCTTCTTGCATAGCTTCTGAACGACCATATCGGGTAATGATTGCCTTTGCTTGCGGATGCAATCGACAAGTCATCGTCTTTCCTGTCTTATGACGGCGATAGAAAATCCGATCCTCTTCCATATCGACGTAGCGTAAGGTGGCAATATCCTTGAAATTGATTCCAGCCGAAAAGTAAGAAAACAAGAATATATCCCTTGCAAAATCGGTATAGGGAGACCTCGTTACGGGTAATTCTGCCTGCATCAATCGTTGTATATCCTCTTTATGAATGGCTCGTTTACGTGTCTGTGTCCAATGCTTTCCCACCTTATATGAAATAAAAGGATTCTCCTTGCAAAGGAAAATCTTGTCAGCAATGGCCTTATTGTAAACGGCTTTCAGTACACTGAATTTCGTGGCTATCGAATTGGATTGATTACCCGCCGAATGGAGAAATACCTCAAAATCACCTAATAACTTTCCGTTGATCTCTTCAAACCGTAATTTGGCAGGATGGAATTTAACGAGTGAGGTACAGGTGGCTGTGTACTTGATTGCCGTGTTGATTTTCCCTGCTTGTTTCATGGCTGTAATTTGTTGCTGAAAATAGTTATCGACGAATTGTGGAGTGCATTTTGCGGTCTGGTCAAATAGGTTGGTAAAATCAACCTCCATATCCAATGCCTCCAATCGCTGGATTTTCTTTCGATAAATCGCTAATGCACTGTCGATTTTACTTTGCAAGATGGCACGTTCGGGACAGTCTGCCGTTATCATTTCAGCATCCTTATTCCAATAATGCGGCTCTACCGAAATGCCGAGCGAAACGGTTTTGTGGGTACGTTGGTGCGTAAAACGAACGGCCAACGGAGACTTGCCGTTTTTGTAAACGATTTCATAACGGCAGATTGTTTTGATTTTCATGTGATTGCGCAATGCGCAAACAGTGCAGGACGCCTAATTTTTATGTGTAACATTATGTGTAACATTGCCCGTCCGAACCGCCTTTACAGCCCCCTTTTCCTTCGCAAAACGGCACAAAAAAGCGGTTGCCTGATTCGGTAACCGCTTGATTTTCAGAGCTGTCTATGAGACTTGAACTCACGACCTCTTCCTTACCAAGGAAGTGCTCTACCACTGAGCTAAGACAGCCTTTTGCTCTTTCGAGTGGTGCAAAAGTACGCAAGAAAAATGAAAAGACCAAAAAAATGTGCGATTTTCCCGATTATTTTCTATCTTTACTGACGAATTACAACCAAAAACAGATGAAACGTATTCTGATAGTAGGCGCCGGAGGCCAGATCGGTTCCGAGCTGACAGTTTATCTGCGCAAAATCTACGGCGGGCACAATGTGGTGGCCACCGACATGCGCGAGTGCAAGTCCCTGGGCGAGGACGGTCCCTTCGAGGTGCTGAATGCCCTCGATGCCACGGCGATGGCGTCGGTGGTGGCCCGTCACCGGATCGACACGATCTTCAACCTCGTGGCGCTGCTTTCGGCCGTGGGAGAGCGGAATCCCCAGATGGCCTGGAACGTCAATATGGGTGCGCTGAACAACTCGCTCGAGGTGGCGCGGCAGCACCACTGCGCGCTCTTCACCCCCTCGTCGATCGGCGCTTTCGGCCCCTCGTCGCCCAAGGACAAGACCCCGCAGGATACGATCATGCAGCCGACGACGATCTACGGGGTCTGCAAGGTCACGGGCGAGCTGCTGGGCAACTATTACCACCACAAGTACGGGGTCGATACCCGTTCGGTCCGCTTCCCGGGCATCATTTCGAACGTCACGCTGCCCGGCGGCGGCACGACCGACTACGCCGTGGAGATCTACTACGAGGCGATCCGCAGCGGCCGTTTCACCTGTCCCGTCCCCGCGGACGTCTATATGGACATGATCTACATGCCCGACGCCCTGCGCGCCTGCGTCGAGCTGATGGAGGCCGATCCCTCGAAACTCGTGCACCGCAACAGCTTCAATATCGCCTCGATGAGCTTTACGCCCGAGATCATCTGCGCCGAGATCCGGAAGCGGATGCCCGCGTTCGAGATGACCTACGACATCGACCCCGTGAAGCGGGAGATCGCCGAGAGCTGGCCCAATTCGCTGGACGACACCTGCGCCCGCGAGGAGTGGGGGTGGAAACCCGAGTGGGACCTTTCGCGCATGACCGACGACATGCTGGCGCATATCCGCGCCAAGCTGGCGAAATAGCCGGGGCCGTGTCGGACGGAAAGGGACCGACGGCGGAGCGCATCGCCGCATCGTCGTCGAGCTGGAACGGGGAGCCGTTGCCTGCCTACCCGGCGGGACGGCCCCTCGTGTCGCTTCTGCGCATCCTGATTCCGCCGCATGCGCGGCTGGAGGAGCATTTCCATCCGGTCGTCAATGCGGGGGTGGTGCTGCGGGGCGAGCTGACCGTGGTCGCCGGGAACGGGACGGAGCGGACGTTCCGCCCCGGGGAGGGGATCGTCGAAATGGTAGGGACTTTGCATTACGGCGAGAACCGGGGCGACGACGAGGTCGAACTGGTGATGTTTTATGCCGGGGCGGAGGGCGTGCCGCTGTCGGTGAAATCCGAACCCTGACGTATGAAAAAGAGTCTGAAAAAGAGTATCGGGATTGTGCTCGCCGCGCTGGTCGCGGTCGGCGGCCTCCTTGCGGGAGGCAGTTTCTACATGCTCTCCTATGCCCTGCGTCCCGACGCGGTGATGGCCGAGAAGAATGCCTCCTCCTATGAATATATGTATGCCGAATATCCGTTTCTGGCGGAGTGGGCCGACAGCCTCCGCAGTTCGGGGGCGCTGCGCGACACGGTGATCGTCGGCGACGGGGGCGAGCGGCTCCATGCCGTTTACGCCGCGGCGCCCGAACCGACCGACCGGACGGCGGTCATTGTCCACGGCTACACGGACAACGCCGTGCGGATGCTGATGATCGGCTACCTTTACAATCACGACCTGGGCTGCAATATCCTGCTGCCCGATCTCCATTACCACGGCGAGAGCGAGGGGCGGGCCATCCGCATGGGGTGGAAGGACCGTCTCGACGTGCTGCGGTGGATGGATGTCGCCAACGGGCTTTTCGGAGGCCGTACACGGATGGTCGTGCACGGCATCTCGATGGGGGCCGCGACGACGATGATGGTCTCGGGGGAGCCGCAGCAGCCCTATGTGAAGTGTTTCGTGGAGGACTGCGGTTATACGAGCGTCTGGGACGAGTTCCGCAAGGAGCTCCGGGAGCAGTTCTCGCTGCCCGCCTTCCCGTTGCTCTACACGGCCAGTTGGTTGTGCGACCTGAAGTACGGCTGGTCGTTCCGCGAGGCTTCGGCGCTCCGGCAGGTGGCCAAATGCGAGCTGCCGATGCTCTTCATCCACGGCGATGCGGACGACTTCGTGCCGACGCGGATGGTCTATCCGCTCTACGAGGCCAAGCCGGGCGAGAAGGAGCTGTGGGTGGTTCCCGGTGCGGCGCACGCCATGTCCTACCGGGACAACCGCGCGGAATATACGCGGCGTGTCGCGGAGTTCGTCGGACGGTATGTCGGGGACGGTTCCGCACAGCCCGTGCGAACGGATTGACCGTACCCGTCATGGAATCGGAAAAGAAAAACGGGCCGGATGCGGCCGAACTGCTGCGGGTGCGGGAGTTCTGCCGGACGCTGGAAGAGGCCGCGGCGAACCTTCCGGACGACGTGCGTGCGGCCCTTTACCGGCCGTGTGCCGAGGCGTGCGTGAAAGGATCCGTGCTGGAGGAGCAGCGACGGCAGTTCCTGGAGTGCGGCGGCGACCTCGACCGGCAGTACGCCCGGTACGGTCGTTCGGCGTATTTCTTCGCGGACGTCGTGGAGCCGGGCCGGGTTTACGAAATGGGCTACCCGCGTTGCCTGTGTCCGCAGGTCGCGGCGGGATTCGTGGAGACGCCGGCGCATTGCGAATGCTCCCGCCAGAGCATTCTGTACGTCCTGCGGGAGTTGTTGCCCGGGAGGCGGATCCGGGTGGAGACGCTGCGGACCGTGCTTTCGGGCGGCGGCGAGTGCCGTTTCCGGGTGACTGTCGGATGATTCCGGAGGAATCCGTCGCGGGACGGCCGCGCCGGCGAAGGGCTGCGACATTCCGGGCGAGGGCTCCCGGGAGGCTGGGTTCCGGGTTGCGACGTTTCGGGCGAGAGCTCCCGGGAGGCGGGGGCCCGGCGGACAACGGCATCCCGGCCGGTTGTGTCTTGGTATGCGGCATCCCGGCCGAGGCCGTTCGGGTCGGCGTCCGGAGCGGAGGAGATGAAAAAAACGGAGGCGTGAGCCTCCGTTTTTCTTTCGGTGTCCGGGGATCGCTCCCCGGATGCGGATGTCTTACTCGGCCTTGCCGTCCGAGCCGAGAACCTCCTTGATCTTGTGGATGTAGAGCTTCTTCATGTTGTCGCGGGCCGGACCCAGGTACTTGCGGGGGTCGAACTCCGCGGGCTTCGTGGCGAAGACCTCGCGGATGGCGGCCGTCATGGCCAGACGCGAGTCGGAGTCGATGTTGATCTTGCAGACTGCGCTCTTGGCGGCCTTGCGGAGCTCCTCCTCGGGAATGCCCACGGCAGCCTTCAGCGCACCGCCGTACTTGTTGATCGTATCGACCTCCTCCTGGGGAACCGACGACGACCCGTGGAGCACGATGGGGAAGCCCGGAAGCTCCTTCTCGATGGCTGCCAGCACGTCGAATGCCAGGGGGGGCGGAACCAGACGGCCCGTCTTGGGATCCACGGTGCACTGCTCGGGGGTGAACTTGTAGGCGCCGTGCGACGTGCCGATCGAGATGGCCAGCGAATCCACGCCCGTCTTGGTCACGAAGTCCACGACCTCCTCGGGTTTGGTGTAGTGGCTCTCCTCGGCTACGACCTCGTCCTCGACGCCGGCCAGCACGCCCAGCTCGCCCTCTACCGTCACGTCGAACTGGTGGGCGTACTCTACGACCTTCTTCGTCAGGGCGACGTTCTCATCGTAGGGAAGCGCCGAGCCGTCGATCATCACCGACGAGAAGCCCATGTCCACGCAGCTCTTGCAGAGCTCGAACGAGTCGCCGTGGTCGAGGTGCAGCACGATCTGGGGCTTTGCCCAGCCCAGCTCCTTGGCGTACTCCACGGCACCTTCGGCCATGTAGCGCAGCAGGGTCTGGTTGGCGTAGTTGCGCGCGCCCTTCGACACCTGCAGGATGACGGGCGACTTGGTCTCGGCGGCAGCCTGGATGATGGCCTGGAGCTGCTCCATGTTGTTGAAGTTGAATGCCGGTACGGCGTAACCGCCCTTGATGGCCTTGGCGAACATTTCGCGGGTGTTCACGAGGCCCAGATCTTTGTACGATACCATACTATTAGAGTTTAAGTGAAATTACTGGCTGTTTTTGACCTTGCAAATTTACTAAAAAAACTAAATAAAGATTTCATTTTGTGAGAAAAATAACAGAGCGCGGAAAATAGTTGCGCAATCCGGATTGTTTTAGAAAGAGTGATAGAATGATATTGTATGTCATTATTTGTCAGAAGTAACATTGCCTATTAATCGGAGCCGATAGAATTGTTTATTTGTGTTTACTTTAATAACGGTATTCAACATGAACATTCCTACCTGTTTCCCTTTAGTGCTTATAGTCAAACGAACTATCGTACTATCTCCAGGAAGTGCGATTCTTTGAGAAAGATCGTAGTCAGTACAGTTGCAGTCTGGACTGACATGATAAACTATTAACGGGTTATTTCCAATATTTCGGATAGTATAGTTTTGATATATAATAGTATCTCGGGATAGATCTCCCGCGTCCCTTAATTCTTCATTGAAAGCTATTTCTGTTAATGGGTCGTTGTTGGGCTTTTCTGTTTGGATGAAAAGGGATGGACTCGTTTTATTTTTATAAATCGAGACAATGGATTTGATGATAACTATTGCCGATATAATTATAATGATAGTACTCAATACATTTAATGTACGTTTTTTCATAAACTATGGTTGTGTTAATTTGAAGCGATAAAAATGTATCGTTTTGTTGTCTATATCGCAATTCATGCGGGAAAAATAGTAGGGCGCGATGTATCCGGCGACGCAAAATCCTTTGGGAACCTCTACATCCGCGATGAGCGTACTGCCTCGGTAGATCTGCAACCCGTCCCTGTCCGTATGGCTCCCCTTCTGGTAGCTGCGGAATGTCGTATCGGTCTCGTCTACGTATTCCAGCCAGTAATAGTAGCCCTTATGGGTGGTATCTTCGAGGTAGGCGTCGTTGAAGCCGTCCCAGCCGGGAGCCGCTTGCGCGTAATCCGTATTCATCCCCGTTCCCTGGAATCCGAATGCCCGAACCGGTCTGAAATCCCGGTCCGATACGTAGATCATCGAATCGGCCTGGTGGGATACGACGAAGTCGCCGTTCTCGGTCAGGTCGTATACGGTTCCGAACAGGTGCTTCAGACGCGAATGGTTCTCCGTATAGTAGTCCGAAAATCTGCCGATCGGGCGGGCTGTGCCCGTTTCTGAGTCGATTTCCATCAGAATATGGGCGTTGCGGAAGTAGTCGGCGCTGTGTTCGACGGGGTTCGCATAGGGCGATTCGGAGTAGATGTTGTAATAGAATTTGCCGTTGCCCGATCGCAGAATCTCGGAGAAGGAAGTGTAGGCGCGGGCATCTTCCAGAGAGGAGTCTTCGGGAGAAACTCGTATCTCCTTTCGCTGCGGGGTACCGAAATCTTCGCTGATGTAGTAATCGTAGGAGCTTCCCAGAATCAGCAGTTCCCGGTCTCTGACGGTGGCTGCTGAAGTTTGTTTCAGCGGAATTTCGTTGGGCCCCCGTCCCATTCCCATGCTCCGGCTGATCGGGGTTCCGTCCGGGGCGATCAGATACAGATAGCTGAAAAATTGATCCAGAAAGTAGATGTGTCCGTCATCGACGCCCGAATGACCGCTGTACGAGGTGTTTTCGAGCCGGACGGGAATCGTGTCCAGGACGATTTCGGTAAACAGGATGTCTCTGTCGCCCTCGATCGGATAGGCCGATCGGTCGGATCGGCATGCCGTCAAAAGTAGTATGGGAATTGTTAAGAAGAGGTACTTCATATTCGAATGTTTTGTGCCCCATTAAGGCGATGAATACATCTCTTAATGGGGCATTAGGATTGTGTGGATTTTAATTGCTAACAATTTCCATTCCATTCTTGGCATTGAATATTGTATCCAGATGCACAAATGGCTTTTCTATTGCTTGCTTTGCACTGGCTGTTCCCTAAAAAACCAGCACATCTGCAAACGATCGATATTCCACCTTCATCTTGAGTTAGAGCTTCGATGTCGGAAGCTCTTAATGCGGAAGAAAATGTGTCCGTTGTTGTTTTTGCACTCAAGGAGTAGAAATAGATTGCCAAAGCGCATAAACTACACGCAATAGTGAAAATGGTCCGTTTCATAATAATGAATTTTAGGTTAAAGTTTTAGTTGGTATCCAAAAATAATAAACAATATTGCATATTGCAAGAAAAATAAGGAAAATTCGGTTCGTCGGGCGATAAGAACGCCTCGGACTGAGGCGAGCTGCCGGAATGTGCGGAGCGCTCAATATTTGGACGGGTATGCTGCGCAATCATTATTTTTTTACTATTTTTGTGCGGGTCTAAAGGCTGTTCCGCCTCCGGGAAAGCGTGCGCGGCCTTCGGATCCGCCGGCAAGGAAAACACACAAACAACAACGATAGATTATGGCTGAGTTCATCTACCAGGAGCCGTTCCCCGTCGGGGAGGACAAAACCGAGTACCGTCTTTTGACGAAGGATTACGTGAAGGTCGTCGAGTGCGACGGGCGTAAAATCTTGAAAGTGGACCCCGCGGGCCTCGAGCTGCTGTCGAAGGCGGCCTATTCGGACGTGTCGTTCTATCTGCGTGCGGCGCATCTGCAAAAGCTGCGCGACATCCTCGACGATGCGGAGGCCACCGACAACGACAAGTTCGTGGCCTACACGATGTTGCTCAACCAGTGCGTGGCCGCCGAGGGCGAGCTGCCGACCTGCCAGGACACCGGCACGGCCATCTGCATCGGGCACAAGGGCGAGGACGTCTGGACGGGAGCCGACGACGCCGAGTGCATCGCCAGGGGAGTTTACGAGACCTACAAGGAGCGCAACCTCCGCTATTCGCAGGTCGTGCCCTTCACGATGACCGACGAGAAGAACTCGGGCACGAACCTTCCGGCGCAGATCGACATCTACGGCGGCAAGCCCGGCATGGAGTACGAGTTCCTCTTCATCACCAAGGGCGGCGG
>CDYX01017559.1_pt1 | contig 15080 bp, 8 predicted proteins | sample 554871 | NCBI WGS metagenome assembly CDYX01 (sample SAMEA3182061, study PRJEB8094) | gut metagenome | biome: human; feature: gut; material: Stool; isolation source: human stools | place: Canada | collected 2013-01-14 | reverse complement strand
GAACTTCTGCTGGATGAATATGAAAAACTATTTTCCGAACGTACGAAAATAGTCAGTGTGGTTCATGTATCGAACGTACTGGGTACAGTGAATCCGGTGAAGGAGATGATCGCAACAGCTCATGCGCATGGTGTACCTTGCCTGATAGATGCTGCACAGTCTATTCCTCACATGAAAGTAGATGTACAGGAGTTGGATGCCGATTTTCTGGTATTCTCCGCCCATAAGATATATGGTCCGACAGGTGTCGGAGTGCTTTACGGAAAAGAAGAATGGTTAGATCGCCTTCCTCCTTATCAGGGAGGAGGAGAGATGATTCAGCATGTCTCTTTCGAGAAGACCATTTTTAATGAACTTCCTTTCAAGTTTGAAGCGGGTACGCCCGACTATATCGGAACTACCGGATTGGCAAAAGCCCTTGATTATGTGAACGGACATGGCATTGAACAGATAGCCGCCCATGAGCATGAACTGACAACTTACGCTTTGCAACGCTTGAAAGAAATCCCCCATATGCGTATATTCGGTGAAGCAGCCGAACGGGGAGCAGTCATTTCCTTCCTGGTGGGAGATATCCATCATTTCGATCTTGGCACGTTGCTGGATCGTTTAGGTATTGCCGTGAGAACGGGGCATCATTGTGCACAACCTCTCATGCAACGTCTTGGCATAGAGGGAACTGTACGTGCTTCGTTTGCCATGTACAATACCAAATCGGAAATAGACACATTGGTGGCAGGGATTGAACGTGTCAGCAAGATGTTTTAAAGATATGAGCTGCTATTCCTGCGGAGTAGCGGCTTTTTTATTCTTTAACTAAAAAAAGATGCAGTCAAGTGCAGTGATTGGGACTTTCGTGCGTCTAATAAGTAAAGAAACAAAATGTTCATTGAATATCAGGAGGGTCGTGAGACCATGCTTATATTATATAAATTCTCTCTCTTTAACATTAATCGCAGCTATATCGTAAAAAAATACGGTGTAGCTGCAACTTTTTTAGGGGACTTCCCCGTCTAATGGAATAGTTGTAACCATTGAAACAGCTGTTACGATTGAAGATGAATTGAATATTATTGTGTGTAAAAAGAAAGGGGAAACGCTCATAACAGCGAATCCCCTTTTTTATTGATTACTTCATTTCTTTTTATTCGGCAGTCAGCTCAATTACGCGGCTGAAAGCCTGATTTGTCGTGAAAGCATTGATCCCCACTTTCATCAGATAATCTCCTGAATAAGTATTCTCATTGGCAGCCAGATTCGATTTGGAATTCGGCATCAGGTTGATTTCTTTCACCTTATACATTTTCTTCGCATCCAGTCCCTGAAGTTTTACCGGGAGCAGTTTCTCACCGAAACGTGGGTGGATATCGTAGGTATAAAGTACAGCTTTGTTCTTATCCGGTGAGGTATACATGAGAGACATGTGATTGCCATCGTAGGGAGAAACCAGTCTGTATTGATCACCGTCCAGAATCACTTTTTTCAGACGCGTCCAGTTGGCAACCGCATTCTGGCAATAAGTCTGTTCATCTGCATTCAGTTCCTTCAGTCCGAGGTCAAAGCCCAGTTTGCACATACTTGCCACATCCGTACGGAACTTCACGCTTGTCTTCTTGTTCCAGCTGGTTACGTGTGCACACATGGCCTTTGCCGGGAAGATTTGTGAGAATCCCCACTGGATAAACAGACGTTCTATCGGGTCTGTGTTGTCGCTGCACCAGAATTCTGTGTAATATTTCAGAGCTTCATAGTCGCAACGGGCGCCACCGCCGGAGCAGAGCATCATTGGCACGTTCGGATATTTGTCTTTGACACGTTTCAATACATTGTATATACCACGTACATGGTCGATATAAAGTTGTCCCTGCTTATTTTTTAAATATGGAGAATAAATATTTGTAATTGGAGAGTTACAGTCCCATTTAAAGAAAGCCACTTCCGGATTCTCTGTCAGGATCTTATCCACTACGCCATATACAAAGTCCTGTACTTTCGGATTGCTAAGATCGAGTACCAGCTGGTTACGGTAATAGTATGTTTCGCGGTTAGGCAGCTGGATAGCCCAGTCGGGATGCTTTTCGAACAACTCACTTTTAGGGTTGACCATTTCGGGCTCAATCCAGATACCAAATTTCACTCCGGCTTTTTTGGCAGACTGTACAAGGGCAGGAATACCGCCCGGCAGTTTGGATCTCATCACTTCCCAGTCACCCAGTCCGGCATTGTCACTGTTGCGTGGGTGCTTGTTGCCAAACCAGCCGTCATCCAACAAGAACATATCTACACCAAGATGTTTAGCTTCTTTCATCAATTCGGCAAGCAGTTCCTCATTGAATTTGAAGTAAGTATTTTCCCAGTTGTTTAATAAAGTCATGCGGTCGCCTTGTCCGTCTTTCAGCTGGTAGTTGCGTGCCCATGCGTGAAGGTTGCGGCTGGCTTCACCCGTGCCGTTGTTGCTGAAAGTAAAGATGAATTCAGGAGTTGTAAACACTTCATTCGGCTTCAGTTCATAATCAGATGCATAAGGATTGATGGCAGGGATTACACGGAGATTACCTACGTTGTCCACTTCGAAAGTGAACTGGAAGTTTCCTGTCCATCCGATAGTACCTAGCATGGCACGTCCCTGTGCTTCCTGTGCCGGTTGTTCAAAACCAAGCTCGAAGAACGGGTGGGTGTGCATGGCAGCACGGCTTCCCAGTTTGGTGTCGATCACCTTTTTACCAAACAACAGAGGTTGTGTGCTCATTTGTGCTTCTTTTGCCCAATCGCTACTGAATTCTGTCAGGTAATATTCGTTTCCGGAGAAATAAAGCATTGTAGAAGCATAACGCCATAAGGTCACAGGCTTTTTTTCTGCATGTTTGATTTCACTCCACGTCTTTATGACGTTTTCTTTCGGATAAGCGATGTAATGCAGTGTGACTTCCACCGGGTATTGATCGTCTTTTAGTTGAATGATCGTTTCCGTTCCGCCCGCCACTGCCTTCTGCTCGGATGATATATAGCGGAGAATCGTACTCGGGTTCCCGTCATTGTGCGTGATGGCTACAGCCGGTTCAAAATAATCTTCGGCGCCGGAGCCCGGATATACTTCCCATCCGCGGGTGGATACGCTACCGTCACTTCCTCCTTTTACGTAAGGAGAAAAGTTGTTGATGTCTTTCTCGTTCAGTAACTTATCGCCCAGATAAGCCTGATAGAGTCGTCCGTTAGGAGCTACTTGGAGAATTAAGTCTGTGTTGTCCGTTGCGATGCGGATAACGTTCTTTTCCTGGGCGTCCACTTGCGCCAGGGTAAACAATGCCATAAGTAATACGAAAAGTTTCTTCATGGTTTTTTAATAATTAATTAGGTATTAGTTAGTTTGTGGGCATAGAATGCCGCAAAGATAATTATAATTCGTCAGGAATGAACTAGAATTTAATGCTTGCGCTAAATTCTACGGTAAATGGGCGTAAATAATTTCCACTCATATAGTTGCCGGCATACTGGGCAGCTTCTTCTTTGGTAATCAGTTCCGAACCGTTGATGGTTCCGCTGGCCCCTTTCTGATTCAGGAAGTTGATGACTGTTGCCCCTAAAGAAAGATGCTTGTTTACGTTCCAGTTGATCCCCCCGAAAGTTTCCCAGCGACCATTGAAATAGAGGGCTTCCTGGAGATTGGCGTAAGTCTTGCCGAAATAGCGGAAGCTAAGCCAGAGGCGTAAGTCTTTCGTGATGTTGTAGCTTGGGTCGAGTTCGACAAGAATCTGCGGAATCTCTTTTACGATCATACCATTGGCGTTGACAGACATTTCGGAACCATCGTTGAATGTGACACTTGCATTATAGTTCTTGTAAACAGGTTTCTGATACGTGAACAGAGCGTGCAGGTGAAAACCTTTGAACGGGTCGATTTCGGCAGATGTGGTCCATCCCAGTGTTTTGATATTATAAATAAGCAATACGGTCTTTCCTTCTTCCGTTCCCGGTTTCGTCAGGTTTTGCTGGTCAATATTATTGGATTTAGAGATATAGGTAACCATAGAGGTGAGGTTGATCCACTTGTTCTTGTAGAACAAACCGCCACGGATTAACGGTATGGTGACACGTTTGTATTGCTCTTCCGTAGGACCTGTTCCGGCATATTCGTTGATACGTGGGAAGCGGGTGGCTACTGTTCCGTCGGCAGTCAGGCCGAATTGTCCGGTTACGTTGTAAGTGGCGCGGAGCGTGGCGGCATAGTTCAGTTTATCCTTTACCACTTTGGCGGGATGAATGCTGCGTTGTGTGGCAATGATATTTCCTGTTTCTTCCTCTTTGCTGTAAGTGGTAAAGTCGCCGATGTGGAAACCCGGAAAACGGGAAGCGGATATTTGATCGGCACTCATCCGGTAATATTCCAGGCGTCCGCCATAATAGATATTGAATTGGGGAGTTACTTGCCAGTTGTCTGTAAAGTAAAGGGCGAGTTTGTTCTCATATCCCTTTGTATATTCGGGACTAAGTTCGTTGTATCCGTATGTCTGTACGCGCTGACCGGTCAGGGTGGGGTCCAGGGAACTTGTAGTTGTGGAAGTCAGCAACTGTGGATAGTTCTGCACGGTAGCCATCCATTGCAGAGAAGAGGAATAATAATCAAGATGGTAATACCATTCGTTCACTCCCAGACGCAGATCATGGCTGCCAAAGGTCTTGTTTAGCTCGGAAGTGATTAGGAAGTTTTTCACTTTACCTATGTGCAACCAAGTGCGGCGACCTTCTGCCAGTCCCTCATACGGATCACCGTTTGATAACGTAAAACCATCGTTGGCGGTTACTTCGCTGATGGTGCTGCCTCCGAAATCGACATAGTTGGCACGTGGAGCATCCATATATTTCAGATTAAATTTCCATAGCAGATCGTTCCTGAAACGATAATCGGAAATCAATGCGATCTCATTGGCACGGTTTTCAGAACCATCGCCCAAGTTCCATGTTTTCATCTTTCCGTCTCTCACGTCCATGTATGGGAAAGAACCGTTCTGCGGAACATAAGAATTTGTTCCCAGTTTGAAACCGTCTATCTCTTTAACCGAGCCGTCGCCGGTATAGATAAAAGGAGCTGCATTGGCATAGCTGGCCGGATTCTCACTGCGGGAGTGTTTGTAGAGCAAAGATATTTTGCCGCGTCCGTTGTTGAAGAGACGGGTCAGGCCGGCATGATAAATCTCTGTGCGGTCTGCATAGTTCGTGAATTTCAGGTCGAAACTTCCCGGGTCGAAGTTCTGGTAGATGCTTGCCGTGTAAAGCCATTGGTCATTGATGGCTCCTGAAACATTGAAGTCGAAGTTTTGCATACCGAAATGATTGGTGCGGTAGTTTAATATACCTTGGAAATCCTTTTGTCCCAGTTTGCTGAATGAGTTGACGGAATAAGCAATATTACCGGTCGTGATGGCCGACTCGGAAGGAGATAAAAGTCCTACTTCTCCCAAGCTACTGTCGCTGCGCCAATGGGCGGCAAGTTTGTGAACGGTAGAGGAATATACGGCAGGAAGTCCATTCTCATAGACATTAACGTCCTCGCTGGGAAGTCCGATTTGAATTTCGCGGGGTTTGTTGGCATCGGAAGCATTCAGCATCACATTACGTTCGCCTTCTTCTGCTTCTTTTTTAGTAGGGTTGGCAGGAATTGTGTCCTGCTTCATTTCGGTCCGGTTCGTCTTTTTCTTGTTTACCTGAATGTTCGCTGCATTTCCGTTGGAGGGAATCAGTTGCAACAGGATTACTAGGGTAAGGCAACTAAAGGTTACTTTTTTCATCACTTGTATTCATTTAAAGATTTTGGAAGTTTACATTGGTTGTGTCATTTTTGACGAAGGCAAAGATAGGGGGAGGAGAAACAAGTGGCTATACTCTCTTTTGTCAAGATATGCAAGAGATGTTTCAAGTGTGCGATAGCCCCTTGCAGTGGGACATTTATTGCTATCCGTGCAACAAATGTTTCATCCTTCCTATGCATTTTGCGTAAAAAAAACTATATTTGTCGCTATCTAATATCTGTGTATGAAAAGGAAATTGCTGCTTTTTCTCCTTTCTATTTGTTTTTTCCTTCCGGATTTTGCCGCGACGGGACAGTATAACTTTATCCGTGTAGATGGAGGAAGCGGTCTTTCGAACAGTCATGTCAAGTCCATTATTCAAGATAGTTACGGTTTTATCTGGCTGGGTACGCGCAACGGTCTTAATCGTTATGACGGCGTGTCGATGAAGCTTTATAACTGCTATGACGAAACTTTGCAGCATGGCAATCAGGTCATATCCGCTCTTTTTGAGGATAATCACCGTCAATTATGGGTAGGTACGGATGATGGTGTTTATATTCAGGAGCTTGCTACCGGGAAGTTTTCGTTCTTTGATGCCCGCACAGAGAACGGAGAACAAATCAGATACAACTGGATTGAAGATATTCTGGCAGATCATTCGGGAAATATCTGGGTGAATGCACCGAATCAGGGAGTTTTCCGCTATCAGGTGGAGACGGGTAAACTATTCCGCTATATTCCCTGTCCCAGTAAGGATAAAAGCAAGGACTTTCCGCAGTCTATCTGTGTGGATAAAGAAGGTACGGTCTGGGTGGGTACGTATGGAGCGGGAATCTACCGTTACAGTCCGGAGCAGGATCAGTTTGTGCCCTATGCAACAGAAGCACTTAAAGGGGATTTCATCTTTACTCTGTGCGATTATGGCGATGAGCTGATTGTCGGAGTGCATGAAGAGGAACTGAAACGGTTCAATAAAAAGACCGGAGAAGTGAGTATATTCCCTGCGCCCGAAGTACACCGAAAAATTATCCGCTACGCTGTTTGCTTCGGAGACGAGCTGTGGGTGGGTACGCAGAATGGCGTTTATGTGATTAATGAGAAACACAACAGTGTGCAACATATTCCTGCCGATGCCGGAGGAAAGTATGGGCTTGGAGATGCTATCGTCGATAAGATTTATCGTGATCGTGAAGGGGGAACCTGGATCTGTACGCAATTTGGAGGAGTCAGTTATCTGCCTGTACGTACACTCGACTTTTCGGTTTATCTTCCGGGAGCACCCGGCACAGTCAACGGACGACGCATCAGTGAATTGGCGGAAGGAAAAGATGGAGTGGTGTGGGTTAGTACGCAGGATGGCGGTGTTTGCTATTGGAATCCGGGGACACATACTTTCACTAAAATTCCCCAGTCACCGGACCGTCAGAATGTATTAAGCCTGTTTGCTTCGGATGATTTAGTCGGGGTGGGTTACTTTAAAGGAGGCATTGATTTGATTATTCCGGGGGTAACTTCTTTCGCTTCTTCTTCCATTTCTGCCGCAAACGCTTTTCGAGGGCAGGTTCAGACATTCTATCCCGCACAACTTGGTATCAGTGAAGGTTCCGTGTTTGCCCTTTACCGCGATCGTGGGGGAGCAATCTGGTTGGGTGATGGCTGGAACATCTTTCGTTCGGCCGACAAAGGACAGACTTTTGAGAAAATGGAGCAATTCGGGTATGCTTATATGCGTGATATTCTCGAAGATAAATCCGGCAATATATGGGTGGCAACGATGGGCAGTGGAATATTCCGGTATCATCCGCAGACAGATCAGATGGTCAGCTATAAATGTATACCGGGGGACAGCACTTCTATCGGAACGAATGAAGTGACAGGTATTTCGGAGGATAGTAAAGGCTTTCTCTGGTTTTCTACAGACCGGGGTGGATTGTCGCGTTTTAACCCCGAAACCGGAAGATTCCGGACATACACCAAAGCGGACGGGCTTCCGGACAACGTAACATATAAAGTCGTGGAAGACCGGCAACATCGTATCTGGTTCGGAACAGACCGTGGGCTGGTTTGTCTTCATCCGGAAACAGACAGCCTGCAAGTCTTCAACCGAAATGACGGGTTACCTGATAACCAGTTTAACTATAAATCGGCCTTGGCTGCCTCTGATGGTACTATTTGGATGGGAACTATCAATGGATTGGTCTCTTTTAATCCACAAATTGTCCACCCGAATACTTTTGTGCCTCCAGTCTATATCACCGGAATGTACGTGCAGGGACGTGAAACTCCTTTCACGGCGGATGGTGTGCAACTGCCTTACCGTTCTAACGTCAGCTTTGATTTTGTTGCTTTAAGTTATACCTCACCGGGTGCAAATCGCTATGCCTACAAAATGGAAGGGATAGATAATGACTGGAACTATACATCTGATGTGCATACAGCGTCTTATGCCCAGCTCCCGCCGGGAGACTACCTGTTCCGTGTGCGGGGCAGTAATAATAATGGTGTCTGGAATCAGGAAGAAGCTACTTTATCAGTGTGTATTCTTCCACCTTGGTGGCGTACAGTGTGGGCTTACCTTATCTATATCATTGTAGTGTCCGGCAGCTTTGTCTTGACTCTTCGCGCCTATCGCCGCCGGGAAGTACAAAAAATCCGTGAGCAGCAATTATTGGCAGAACTGGCGCGTGAGCGTGAATCCCACCGTACACATGAGATGTTTATTAATCAGATCACTTATGGAGCTTGCACTCCGCAAGGAGATGCGATGTCAAGGGCTGACGAACAACTGATGTCCCAATTGATAGCCAAAGTGCGTGAAAATCTTTCCGATGCCAATTATAATGTGGAAGCATTGGCTGCAGCCATGAATATGTCCCGCTCCAGCCTGCATCGTAAGATTAAGGCGCTGACCGATCTTTCTTCACTCGACTTTATCCGTATCATCCGATTAAAACGTGCGGCAGAACTATTGCAGGAGGGAGAATTGCGCATCAACGAAATCTCTGACAGAGTAGGTTTCCAGTCGCCTTCTTACTTCGCAAAGATATTTCAGAAGCAATTCGGAGTTACTCCTACAGAGTTTGCCCAACAGAATAAGCAGAGAATGGCAGAGGGTTAGTAACTATGGGCTATTATTCGTTATTTTATCATGGGGTGGTGAACAGGTTTTATCTCCTTTCCGTACGGTTTTGAATTAAACAGGTCATAAAATTTAGGCACGGATTACGCGGATTACACGGTAGCTTTGCGCACTCACTACGCTAAAACCGTGAAATCCGTGTAATCCGTGCCTAATTCCTTATTTATAATTTCACTCATAACCGTATAGAAATGAGGGAATGAAGTAAATAACTACAGTGTGCCCATTTTGTTTAAAGAGATGTATAAAAGATAGAATGATTCTGCTTTATAAATTCTTTCTTTTTTACTTGCTTATTTCGTTTGATTTCCATACTTTTAGCCTTCGTAAACCCTTTAAAAATTGATCCTATGGACAACATTCTTTTCTGGCTGGTTCCAGTCGCTTCCGTGTTAGCCCTCTGCTTTGCTTATTACTTTCATAAGCAAATGATGAAAGAGAGCGAAGGTACACCCCAAATGATAAAGATAGCTGCTGCTGTGCGCAAAGGAGCTATGTCTTATCTGAAACAGCAATACAAAATAGTAGGCTGGGTATTCTTGGGGTTGGTTATTCTGTTTTCAATTATGGCCTATGGCTTTCATGTACAGAATGCATGGGTTCCCATTGCTTTTCTTACAGGCGGATTTTTCTCCGGACTTTCCGGATTTCTAGGGATGAAGACGGCGACTTATGCATCGGCTCGTACCGCTAATGCTGCCCGCACTTCTCTGAATGCAGGGTTGAGGATTGCTTTCCGAAGCGGTGCGGTGATGGGATTAGTTGTAGTTGGTCTGGGATTGCTCGATATATCTTTCTGGTATCTGTTGTTGAATGCAGTGATTCCTGCTGATGCGCTGACACCTACTCATAAACTCTGTGTAATTACTACTACCATGCTGACTTTCGGTATGGGTGCTTCTACGCAAGCACTCTTTGCCCGTGTAGGTGGTGGTATCTATACGAAGGCAGCCGATGTTGGAGCCGACTTGGTAGGTAAAGTAGAAGCTGGAATTCCGGAAGATGACCCTCGTAATCCTGCCACCATTGCCGATAATGTAGGTGACAATGTCGGTGACGTAGCTGGTATGGGAGCCGACTTATATGAATCTTACTGTGGCTCGATTCTGGCAACAGCTGCACTGGGTGCTGCTGCTTTTATCCATTCGGCAGATACAGTGATGCAATTCAAGGCGGTTATTGCTCCGATGTTGATTGCAGCTGTTGGTATTATCCTTTCTATTATAGGTATATTTGCTGTCCGTACTAAAGAGAATGCAACTATGAAAGATTTGCTCGGTTCGTTGGCTTTCGGTACGAACCTTAGCTCCGTGCTTATTGTTGCAGCTACATTCTTAATCCTGTGGTTCTTGCAGCTTGATAACTGGATTTTGATTTCTTGTGCCGTAGTAGTCGGATTGTTGGTAGGTATTGTCATCGGACGTTCTACGGAATATTACACTTCCCAATCCTATCGCCCTACCCAAAAACTAAGTGAAAGTGGTAAGACCGGACCTGCTACCGTCATTATTTCCGGCATTGGTTTGGGTATGCTTTCTACAGCTATTCCTGTGGTTGCAGTAGTGATTGGTATCATTGCTTCCTATCTGTTGGCTTCTGGAGGTGATTTCGGTAATGTAGGCATGGGATTGTATGGAATCGGTATTGCAGCTGTCGGTATGCTTTCTACCTTAGGTATCACATTGGCAACGGATGCTTACGGGCCGATTGCGGATAATGCGGGAGGTAATGCGGAAATGTCCGGCCTGGGTGCTGAAGTTCGCAAACGTACTGATGCGCTCGATTCATTGGGTAATACAACTGCCGCCACGGGAAAAGGTTTTGCTATAGGTTCCGCTGCACTGACAGGTTTGGCTTTGCTGGCTTCTTATATTGAAGAAATCCGAATCGGTCTGACACGTCTTGGTAATGTGGACCTGACTTTTGCAGATGGAAGTTCTATCAGCGTAGCAAATGCCACTTTTATCGACTTCATGGATTATTACGAAGTACACTTGATGAATCCGAAAGTACTTTCGGGCATGTTCCTCGGTTCAATGATGGCTTTCCTGTTTTGTGGTTTGACAATGAATGCAGTAGGACGTGCGGCAGGACACATGGTTGACGAAGTGCGCCGCCAGTTCCGTGACATAAAGGGGATTCTGACTGGAGAGGCCGAGCCGGATTACGAACGTTGTGTTGAAATATCGACAAAGGGTGCGCAGCGTGAGATGGTTATTCCTTCCTTGATTGCTATTGTTGCTCCGATTCTTACAGGATTTATCTTTGGTGTTCCCGGCGTACTCGGTCTGCTGATTGGTGGCTTGAGCAGTGGTTTCGTATTGGCTATCTTTATGGCTAACGCCGGAGGTGCATGGGATAACGCAAAGAAATATGTGGAAGAAGGTAACTTTGGTGGAAAAGGCGGTGAAGTGCATAAAGCAACCGTAGTAGGAGATACAGTAGGTGATCCGTTTAAAGATACCTCCGGTCCGAGCTTGAATATTTTGATAAAGCTTATGAGTATGGTCGCCATTGTGATGGCAGGACTTACTGTTGCTTGGAGTTTATTCTAAAAAAGCAGAAGAGAAATAAGAAAAAGGAGACAAAACAAGTCTCCTTTTTCTTATTTGAATTACCTTTGTGTCAAAATAGAAGCAATAAATATGTTATTACCTTATTTGAACGAGAATCTGATTGAGGCCGGATGTGATGAGGCCGGTCGTGGGTGTTTGGCGGGAGCGGTATATGCTGCTGCAGTTATTCTTCCGAAGGATTTTAAGAATGAACTGTTGAATGATTCCAAACAACTGACGGAAAAGCAACGTTATGCATTACGTGAGGTAATAGAGAAAGAAGCGATTGCTTGGGCGGTTGGCATTGTGTCACCGGAAGAAATTGATGAAATAAATATCCTGCGGGCTTCTTTTTTGGCGATGCATCGTGCAGTGGACCAGTTGTCCACCCGTCCCCAACATTTACTAATCGACGGTAATCGTTTCACTAAATACCCCGGTGTTCCTCATACTACAGTAGTGAAAGGAGACGGGAAATATCTTTCAATAGCGGCAGCTTCTATTTTAGCCAAAACATATCGAGACGATTATATGAACCGCCTTCACGAAGAATTTCCGTATTATGATTGGGACCACAATAAAGGTTATCCAACTAAGAAACATCGTGCCGCCATTGCCGAACGTGGCACTACTCCTTACCATCGCATGACGTTCAACCTGCTGGGAGATGGACAGTTGACTTTGAACTTCTAAGGTCGCTTTATTTCATTTTGCACATATTTTCTACATTTTTTTGCAGAATAAACACGATTTTGTTACGGATAACCGTGAAATTGTTCCGTTTAGGCTAAAAAAGTGTTGCCTAGTGCTTTTATTTGTTATTGAAATGCTATATCTTTGCGAACAATAATAAGAATTAAAAAGTTTAAAATCATGGCAACGAACAAGCTATTATGGTCTTCTAAGCTCATTGGGGTATTTTTTATTATGTTGGTTTGCACTCTTTCTGCAAATGCACAGTTTTTACGTACTTCCTATTTCATGGAAGGTACTCACTATCGTCAACAACTGAATCCGGCTTTAACACCGACTAAAGGTTACTTCAATCTTCCGGTGATCGGTGCTGTCAATGCAACGGTTGGTTCTACTTCGTTAGGTTATCAGGATATCATTGACATTATTGATGATGGCGATGATTTCTACACTAAACCGGATTTCATGAATCGTCTGAAAGATAATAATAAACTGAATGTAAACTTCAGTACAGAAATTCTTTCTGCAGGATGGTATAAAGGAAAAAACTTCTGGTCATTCAATATTGGTCTTCGTACAGATATTGGTGCTAACCTGACAAAGAATATGTTTAATTTCCTGAATCAGATGGAAACAATTGAAGACAATTGGAGAAACAGTAACTATGATATTAGTGGTCAGCAATTGAATATCAATGCTTATACGGAAATTGGTTTAGGACTTTCACGTCAGATTAATAGTCGTTTGACTGTTGGTGCTAGGGTAAAAGCTTTATTAGGTATTGGCAACATGGAACTGAAACTTAATAGAATTGCGATGAGTGCTAATTTGCCTACAGATCAACAAATAAATGAGTGGTCAAGTGATAGCTATTGGTCAGGTACTCCTGCAGAAATTACTGCAAGAGCTCAGGAATTGAAAGCTAAGTTTGATAATTATCATGCTAACTTAAATGTTGGTGCCGAACTGAAGAGTTCTTTCAAAGGTCTGGAACTAAAAGAAGAAGAAGGTAAAGACTATGTAACTGATTTCGACTTTGACAGTGGTAAATTAGGCATCGCTGGTTATGGCTTCGGTATTGATTTAGGTGCTTCTTATAAAATCTTGGATAACCTGACTGTATCTGCTTCTATTCTCGATTTGGGTTTTATTTCTTGGTCTAAATCAAGTACAAAGATTGCATCTGCTAATCCGGATCCAATTGATCTTAAAGGAAGTACTTATGCAGCCATGATTGATCCAGCTAATCCGCAATCTAGTGTTACAGGTGCGTTGAACCAATTACAAAGCGATGCTGAAAATTATATGGATCTTGTGACACAAGGTGATGTGCTTAACTATGACATGTTGCAACTTGAAGTAGGTGATGCAAAAGAATCTCGTAAATCTCGTCTTGCTTCTACCCTAGTATTAGGTGCAGAATATGGATTCTTCAATAACAAATTAGCAGTAGGTGTATTGTCAACAACTCGTTTTGTACAGCCTGATGCTCTTACAGAATTAACATTCTCTGCAAACTACCGTCCGAAAAGCTGGTTCAATGTAGCACTTAGCTACTCTGCTATCCAGTCAGCCGGTAAATCTTTCGGTCTGGGTCTGAAATTAGGTCCTTTGTTTGTCGGAACTGACTATATGTTCTTAGGCAAGAACTCTAACTCTGTGAACGGATTCGTTGGAGTTTCTATTCCGTTGGGCGGAAGAAAAGCAAGCAAAGAAGGATAAGATATTTTAATTTCTCTCTCTAAACATTCTCTTTTAATTAATTCTCTATCGAATAAAAAACGTATAATTTACAGCTTACCGTCTTAGAGTCCTCTAAAGGATCACAGATGGTGAGCTGTTTTTTGTATTAGAACCATTTTATCTTCCGGAATATCACAAATGCAAGAGTTGACAATCCAATGGAGAAGAGTACAATCAAAGAGAAAGCGAAGGGTACCTCTTCCAGATGAATATCCACATTCATACCATAGAAACTGGCAATCAATGTCGGGAGCATCAGGACGATGGATAAACTTGTCATACGTTTCATGATCGTATTCACGTTATTGGAGATAATAGAGGCAAAAGCATCCATTGTTCCCGTGAGAATATCACTGTAAATATTCACCGTGTTAAGTGCCTGTTTCAATTCGATAATAACATCCTCCACAAGTTCTGTGTCCAGATAATCCGTATCCTGGAAGATAGTTCTTAACTTTCCTATCATTACTTCATTTCCGCGGATGGAAGTGTTGAAGTAGACAAGTGTTTTCTGCAGTCTCATCAGCCGGAGCAGGTCCTCGTTGCGGATGCTTCGCTCTAGTTCCTTTTCTGCGGCGCTGATGTCTATGTTTATCTGCTTTAGATACTTCAGGAACCACACGGCAGAAGAATAGATGATCCGGAGAATCAGATCCAGTTTGTTGCGCACAACAATCCCTTTTCGGCGGGTGTGTTCAATAAAATCCGGTAATAGATCAGTGTTATGATAACAGACGGACACAATGATCTCATTGTTGGTGATGATACCAATTGGTACGGTGCTGAAAGGCAGAGTGCTGTTTTGCGCAATCTGTACAGGGATACGAAGAATGGTCAATAACCAGTTACCTTCCGTATCCGTACGCGGACGTTCGTCCGTATCGGCTATGTCATTAAGAAATGATTCGGGTACGTTGAGAGTTTGAGTTAGAAATTCAAAGTCATCGTTATTCGGGCATACTACATTTACCCAGCTGTTAGGAAGCCATTGAGCTTTTTCCACAAAGCCAGCTTCACAATAAAGATACGTTCTCATCTTATTGCCTCCTTTCGTTTGTTTGACACGAGCAGAGGCATCAGGTTTCAATGACTCTGTTCGCTTTAATTAATACTAGTTGTGCACGTTCGCGGGTTTGAATCGTCCATATTTCTATGATTTTA
>CDYX01009755.1_pt1 | contig 15333 bp, 10 predicted proteins | sample 554871 | NCBI WGS metagenome assembly CDYX01 (sample SAMEA3182061, study PRJEB8094) | gut metagenome | biome: human; feature: gut; material: Stool; isolation source: human stools | place: Canada | collected 2013-01-14 | reverse complement strand
ATTTTCGAAAAATAAATTGCAAATAAATGTAACAAAATGTAAACATTTGTGTAATTATTATTACATAAATGAAATAATTTTTTGCAGCGCGGAAGCTGGGCAGAAGGAAAGAAAAGTTTTTCATCGCCTAAATACCCATAAAAGCGATGGGTAATTACGTTCATTTTAACCACTGCAACAAAAATAAAATTGTTTCCAATTTTTCATTGAAACTGGTGTGCGCTTCCAGTATAATGCGGCATAGTGAAGGCCGTCGGCCCCAGCCCATCCGGGTTTGGGACGGGCGGCTTAACCGCGCAATGAACAAACGATTGGAAAGGATGAACGATTTGAACCAGCTTCGACGACTGACCTCGGGCCTGCTGAGTCTGGCTCTGGTAGGTTCCACCTGTACCGCTTGGCTGCCCACCGTTGCCTCGGCCAGCCGCCAGGAGTACTCTGTTCAGACAGAGCAGGCCACCGGCTCCATTGCACTGACCCTGAGCTTTGATCTGCCCCAGCGGGTGGACGAGGTAAAGAGCCGGGATATCCAGCTCACTCTGACAGGGAACAATAAAAATATTACTGTCTCTCTAAACAACGGTTCTGCCACCGGTGCTGATGGCCTGTCCGTTTCGGTCAAGGCTCTCAACACCCATGGGGTGGAGCTGACCACCGAGAACCAGATCGGCGCCTATGAGGCTGTGATTTCCGGCCTGCCGCTGGGCACTTATAATATGGAAGTCACCGGCAACGGCTATGCCGACTGCTCCACCAAAGTCACCCTGCAGGATTACTCCCAGCACGTGCTCATGAGCACCGCTGACGGTACCTTCTCTCTGGGCGACGTGACCGGCAACGGGGTTGTAAATGCAGATGACCGCGCCGCCCTGGTTGCGCAGCTGGGTCTGACCGGCCAGCTGGACACCTACGACCTCAACGGCGACGGGGTGGTGGACGTAACCGATCTGTCCTATGTCAATAAGATGATGGATCTGGCGGCTGAGCCCCGTATCCTCTCCACCGCCGCCATCGTGGCTCCCAGGGTGGACACCTCTGCGGTCACCGTCTCTGACGGTAGCCTAGCCGACCTGTTCAATAACAGCGAGACCGCCGTCACCCTCACACCCACCCAGGATGCCGAGAAGCTCTCCATCCCCATTACCCTGGACAAGCCCACCGAGATGAGTGAGATCTCCATCTCCTCTCCCAGTGCGCAGGGCGCCATCCAGGCGGGCACCGCCCTGGTGGAGTATGAGGAAGATGACCAGGTCAAGACCATGGAGATCCCCTTCGATGCCGCCTCCCCCGAGGGAGTGTACGCCATCAGCCGCAACGCCGGCCAAAGCGTGGTTACCATCAACCTGGGTTCCAAGGTGGCCGTGAAAAAGGTCACCATCACCGTTACCAAGGTGGAGGGCCAGACCGGCGACAAGCCCGAGTTTGCCACCGTCACCCAGATCGAGTTCCTCAAGGACATCGTGTCCGAGGAGACCAAGGCGGACACCCAGGTGAAGGGCCTGGCCGCCACCGCGGGCGACGGCGAGGTCACCCTGGTGTGGGAGAGCGTGAAGAACGTCACCGGCTACACCGTGAAGTACGGCACCAATAAGAGCGCCCTGAACCAGAGTGCCGCCTCCAATACCAACCGTACTGTCATCTCCGGCCTGGAGAACAACACCACCTACTACTTCCAGGTCATCGCCACCAACGGCGACTGGAGCGGCACTCCCTCCGCCGTCCTGTCCGCCATGCCTCTGGCCGCCAGCATTCCCGGCGCTCCCTCCAACATCCTGGTGGAGGCTGCCGACAGCGCCCTGCGCGTCAGCTGGGGTAGGACCAAGGACGCCACCTACTACCAGGCCTTTTACCGGGAGCAGGGTACGGACAGCTGGAACCAGTGGGGCGGCAACATCTCCGGTACCAGCACTGCCATCACCGGCCTGACCAACGGCACCACCTACGAGGTGGCTGTGAAGGCGGGCAACCATAAGGGTGTGGGTCCTTACTCTTCCATTGCTACTGGCATTCCCAACAAGGAAGGGTTTGAACTGCCGGCGCTGCCTACCGACGGACGCATCGATAATGGGGAGATCACTTCCATTGTCATGCAGGACCCCTCCAACGTAAACCGGAACCTGTGCCCCAACTTTGATGTGACCACCCACCTCACCGACAACGATCCAAACACCTACTGGATTGCTGCTACCTACACCCAGAACAGCAATATTACTTATACTTTCCGCACCACCCACGACATGAATTATCTGCTGGTGGTGCCCTATCTGGATGCTACTTATAAAAACCGTATTGCCAACTATACCGTTACGCTGAAGGGTGAGGACGGTGAGATTCTGGCTACCTATTACCGGGACGGTGTTAATATCACCGGCAGCAACTACTATATTCTCCCCTTCCCTGAAACCAAGGGAGTCAAGAGTGTTACCGTGGCTCTGGGCGAGAAGACCGGCGGTCCCCGGGTAAGCGTCTCTGAAATCGCTTTCTATGAGAGCGAGAATCTGGTCAGCGGAATTGCTGATCTCTTTACCGACGGCACCTTCACCCAGCTGAAGAGTACCGTTAAGCAGGATCAGATCACCAATCTGAAGAACCGCCTCAGTGCGCTGGGCAGCTTCTATCTGGATCTCGCCCGGCTCACCGATGAGCTGAATTTGGCCCAGGCCCTGCTGACCCAGGACAGCGATGCCCTGGGTCTGGTGAAGAACGACTTCCAGGGCCGCAGCACCTCCGCTGCCGCCGATCAGACCGCCGGCCAGAGCGCCAGCGACCTGCAGCCCCTGGGCATTACCGCCCAGGCCGGCGCCACCGTGGCCATCTACGCCGAGCTGCCCAGCGACGCCACCGTCTATGTGGTGCCCACCCAGTTCTACGGCGAGTCCGGCGTGTGGAAGGGCACTCCCGTGGCCCTGCAGAACGGCCGCAACTACATTACCATTGAGCAGATCGGCAGCCTGGCCAACCGGGGCGGCCCCCTTTATCTGACCTACTCCGGCAGCAACCCCGAGGCCATCAAGCTTCAGGCCCGTGTGCTGAATAACGCCTGGGAGATGCCGGTGCTGGAGCTGTCCAACTGGTACAGCATGGGTGAGTCCGCCCGGAAGGATGCCATCCGGACCTATGTCCAGGAGCTGTCCGCCTATGTGGCCGCTCTGCCCACCTCCGGCCTGAATACCAACGTCCGCAACGCCACCGAGATCTCCACCCCCAGCGTGCTCCTGTCCCTCCCCGCCGACCAGGTGCTTTCCGGCCTGAAGAGCGCGGGCAGCGATGAGGACGCCATGGTCAATGCCATGTATCAGAACGTGCTGGCCTGGGAGGAGGAGCTCTTCATCGCCAACAAGGTCCAGGGCATCATTGACTCCAATGCCACCCTGACCAGCTATCAGTATCCCATGACCACCCGCCAGAACATCCGCTACATGCGCATGTTCGCCGGTGCCTTCATGTACGCTGCCGGCAACCACATCGGCGTGGAGTACGGCTCTACTTCCGCTCTGGTCCAGGGCAAGCCCACTTCCGTCACCGGCGCGGGCAAGGCCAACGGCCTGTTCGGCTGGGGCATCGCCCACGAGATCGGCCACAACATGGACAAACTGGGTAAGGCCGAAATCACCAACAACATCTACTCCCTGGCCCTCCAGGCCTGGGACGGAAGCTCCATGGCCCTGGATACCCGCCTCACTGCGGACGAACGCTGGGAAACCATCTTTAATAAGGTGGCTCAGGGCCGTCCCAGCTCCGCCAACAATGTGTTCGTGCAGCTGGGTATGTACTGGCAGCTCCACCTGGCCCATGACAATGCTGCCCAGCCCCTGGCCTTCTACAATCAGTTCTTCAAGCTGTGGAAGTCCGGCGCACACAGCGGCTATACCTACGACGAGCGCGTGGCCCTCATCGCCTCCCAGGTGGCCGACCGCAACCTCACCGAGTTCTTCACCCGCTGGGGCATGACCCTCAGCGATGAGGTGAAGGGCATGCTGGACGACTACCAGACTGAGTCCCGTGCCATCTGGTATCTCAATGATGCCTCCCGCACCTACCGCCTGAATAGCGGCAGCGCCGCCAGCGGTTCCGCCACGGTCTCCGCCTCTGCCAATGAGTCCAAGGTTACCCTGAGCATCAGCCACACCGACAGCGACAAGATCCTGGGCTACGAGATCCGCCGCAATAACGTGGTCATCGGCTTTACCACCGAGAGCACCTATGTGGACGATCTGGGCGCCGCCAACAACCTGACCTACACCTACTCTGTGGTGCCCGTGGATAAGCTGGGCAACCTGGGCAGCGAGGCCAAGAGCAACGAGGTCCGGGTGGCCTACGACAAGACCATCTCCTCTGACCTGTACGACCTGAGCCATCAGGACGGTACCATTACCATCACCATGAAGAATGGCGCGTCCGTCCCCGTCACCGGCATCAAGGTGACCGGCACCGGCCTGTCCGGCAGCTACACCGTGAAGGTGAAGGCCAACGCCGGCGCCGACTGGACCACCGCCAAGACCGGTACCCTGTCTGACGACACCGTGGTGGCCTACTTCACCAAGCCCGGCGCCGCTGAGAGCGACACCCGCATCTGGACTTACGATGCCGCTGTGCTGGAGATCACCGGCATCCCCGAGGACGCTACCGTCCAGCTGCTGGACTACCTCGGCGACCGTGTGGACTTCTACGAGGGCGCCACTGTGGGCGTGCTGAAGGACGACTATAAGTACGGCGACGGCCAGGACGACGTCATCAAGAAGGGCACCCTGGTGATCCTGGGTACCTACCGCGGCGATCCCACCTACAACTATGTGAGCGTCGAGGCGGTGTACAACACCACCAGCGAGGCCGCCGAGGCCAACGGCGTCACCACCATCACCCGTGCCATAAACGGCTACGGACTGCTGCTGGCTGAGATCCCCGCCGACGGCGCGGTCAGCGACACCAGCGACGGCTTCTTTATCTTCGTGCCTGACCTGGAGAAGGAAAAGGAGCTCAACGCCCAGAGCGGCGTCACCGACGACTATCCACTGGAGATTCGTGCGGTGTTCTACCGTACCGACGATCCCAACAATGCCGAGAGCAAGCGCGTTACCAGTGAGACCCTGTGGATCAGCTTCCCCGGGGAGGACGACTTGCCTCTGATCGACCTGAAAAGCGATTTGAGCGAACTGAACTGAAAGGATGAACATGTTGCGTAAACTTTCTGCTATCCTGATGACCCTGTGTCTGACGGTGGGGGCCATGACTCCTTTGGCCCACGCCGCCGGCGGTCTGCGGCTGGTGACCTCCTCCCAGGAGGCCGCCAGCCAGGAGGTGGGCTTCTCCGGCGTGTCCTCCAACTGCCAGAGTTTCCAGGCCACCTTTAATCTCTCTAACAGCACGGCCATCTACGACTTTATGGCCAACGACGTTCTGGATGCCCTGCCCGGTATCTATACCACCTACAAGCAGGAGGGCAGCGCCGTCACCGTCTATGTCACCACCAAGTCCGGTGTGCTGACCGGCGACGGTTCCCTGACTCTGGGCACCATCTCTGCAAACGACGGCACCAATTTCACTGTGGAAAAGGCCTCCGGTGTGAAGGTGGTGGGCTCTGACAACTCCGAGACCATCTATACCCAGGTGGACCAGGGCGGCTCCTCCGGGGGAAGCTCCTCCGGCGGCAGCTCTTCCGGTGGTTCCTCCTCCGGCGGCTCCACCACCACTACCCGGACCATCACCATCCAGAGCTCCTTCGGCGGCAAGGTGACGGCCAGCGCCTCCCAGGCCGCCCAGGGCAAAGTGATCACCCTCACCGCCCTTCCCAATTCCGGCTATGTGCTCAAGTCTCTGACTGTGACAACCGCGTCCGGCACTTCCGTGCCTGTGGCCAACCAGAGCAGCGGCAAGTATACCTTTACCATGCCCGCTGCTGCCGTCACCGTCAAGGCGGTCTTTGCCGCCCAGGAGACGGACCCCGACTTCCCCTTTGCCGATGTGGCCAAGGGCCAGTGGTATGCGGACGGTGTGGCCTGGGCCAGCGCCAACGGTGTGGTCTCCGGCTATCCCGACGGCAGCTTCCGGCCCAATGACACCATTACCCGGGAGCAGATGGCCGCTATCCTCTACCAGTACGCCCGCATCCAGGGTAAGCTGGATGACAGCCGGGCCGATCTGTCCATCTTCTCCGATCTGGATTCCCTCAGCGCCTATGCCAAGGAGCCCATGAGCTGGGCCGTGGCCCAGGGCCTGTTCAGCGGCGTGTCTGCCGATACCCTGGCTCCCGGTGGTTCCACCACCCGCGCCCAGGCGGCGGTCATTTTGACGGCCTTCTCCAAGGCACAGGGCTAAAAGACTCCTGTATATGGAAAAAAGGAAGGAAATCCTCCATAAATGCAGCAAAAAAGCGGCCGATCCCGGCCGCTTTTTTGCTGTCTCCCGTTTACAATGGAATGGGACCTGTGATATAATAAAACCACTTTTATAAAAGTGAGGGGGAGCAACGATGTGCGCCCACAGACCACTGTCCACCGTTGAGGTGCGCAAACAGAATCGAAATCGCGTCTATCGCCACCTGATCACCCTTTGGGAGCCTGTCACCAAGCAGGAGCTGGCGTTTCGCCTGTCTATGAGTCTGCCCACCCTGTCTCAAAACCTCAATGAATTGGCGGAGATGGGACTGATTGACCGCTCAGCCACCACCGACTCCACCGGCGGACGGCGGCCCAGGCTGATCGCGCCCCTGCCCAATGCCCGGTTTGCCCTGGGCGCGGAGCTGACCGGAGGGGATCTGCGCCTGGTAGCGGTAAATCTGCGCCAGGAGACAGTGGCCTACCAGAAGATCATCCTGCCCTTTTCCAATACGGCGGAGTATGGAGCCCGCCTGGCCGAGCTGATCGAGGTATTTTTGGATGAAAATCATCTGGACCGGGACAAGCTGCTGGGCGTGGGGCTGACGCTGCCGGGCATCATCGGCCCGGACCAGAGTACCATTGAATATGCTCCCACCATCGGCGTGCATACCTCCACACCCTGCCGCTTTACCAGCGCCATTCCCTATCCCACCCTGTTGGACAACGACGCCAACTGCGGCGGATTTGGGGAGTGGTGGAACCGCACCGATCAGCAGAGCATGGCCTATCTCTCCCTGAGCCGGGGCGTTGGCGGTGCCATTCTGGTAGGTGGGCAGCTGTACGATGGTATCAGCCATCGGGCCGCTGAGTTTGGCCACATGTGCCTGCATCCGGGAGGCCGCCGCTGTGAGTGCGGCCGCCAAGGCTGTCTGGAGGCCTACTGCTCCGCTGCGCGCATCTCCGACGATTTGGACGTTACTCTGGAGGTGTTCTTCCAGCGCCTGGAACAGAGCAACTCTCCCTATCAGGAGCTGTGGAAGAACTATCTGGAGGACCTGGCCACCGCAGTTACCACCATCCACACGATTTTGGATTGCCCAGTGATGATCGGGGGAGCGGTCTCTCAGTATCTGCCGCCTTACCGCAGCCAGCTGGCCAAGCTCATCCGGGAGCTGGACCCCCTGTCCGACCAGACCGACTTTTTCACCTTCTGCCCCAGTTACAGCCGCTCCATCTGTATTGGCGCAGCCACCCGTTTTCTCTACGATTTTGTCAATCAACTCTGAGTATTCCACCGCCCTGAAGGGCGGTGGAATTTTTTGTTGTCAATCTGTTCAAAGTTAAATGATTCAATTTGTACAAGGCGCTAAATGTACAAATTTGAAAAAAATGCTGTTGACATTCGAATTTGTTTTGTTGTATTCTATGGACAGAAAGAGAAAGGATTTTTACAAAAGTTCTTTCTCTAACTCGGAAGCCGTCGAATGTCGGCGGCATCATTTTAAATGAAGGTGCGATTGAAATGAAAAAGCGTATCCTGGCTCTTGCTCTGTCTGCGGCCATGGCCCTGTCTCTGGCTGCCTGCTCTGGCGGCGGCGATGCTTCCGGCTCTGGTTCTGGTTCCGACTCCGGTTCCGGCTCCAACTCCGGCGAGACCAAGAAGGTCGGCCTGTCCATGCCCACCCAGTCCCTGGAGCGGTGGAACCGTGACGGCTCTTACCTGGATGAGCAGTTCAAGAGCGCCGGCTATGAGACCATCATTACTTACTCCGACAACGATACCAACCGTCAGGTCAGCGACATCCAGAACATGATCGCTGAGGGCGTGGATCTGCTGGTGGTGGCCGCCATCGACGGCGAGGCCCTGAACACCGTGATGAACGAGGCCGGCGAGGCTGGCATTCCCGTCATCGCTTATGACCGTCTGATCATGAATGACAACGTTTCCTACTACGTGTCCTTTGATAACTACACCGTCGGTACCCTGCAGGGCCAGTACATCGTGGATGCCCTGGATCTGGAGAACGCCGCCGGCCCCTTCAACATCGAGCTGACCGCCGGTGACCCCGCCGACAACAACGCCGGCTACTTCTTCCAGGGTGCTATGGACGTGCTCCAGCCCTACATGGATTCCGGTAAGCTGAATGTGGTTTCCGGCCAGACTGACTTTGACGCCGTGGCCACCGATAAGTGGGATACCTCCACCGCTCTGGACCGTGCTCAGACCGTGCTGGCTTCCTACTACGCTGACGGCACCCAGGTCGATGCCTGGCTGTGCTCCAACGACTCCACCGCTCTGGGCGTGGCTCAGGCCATCGAGTCTGACTACACCGGCTCCAACCAGCCCATCATCACCGGTCAGGACGGCGACGAGGCCAACCTGAAGAACATCGTGGACGGCAAGCAGTCCATGACCGTGTACAAGGCCGTGGCCAACGAGGCCGTGGTTACCCTGGATCTGGGCAAGGCCATCCTCAACGGCGAGACCGTGGACGGCAGCCTGATCGAGAACGCCGGCTGGGAGTTTGACTGCTCTTACGACACCGAGTCCTACTCCACCTCCGAGGGCCACAACTGCCCCTCCTTCCTGCTGGTTCCCGACGTGGTCACCAAGGACAACATGGTGGAGAAGCTGGTTGACACCGGTTACTACACTCAGGACGCCGACGGTTACCTGCACCCCGCTGCCTGATTTGGAATCTGAATTAAAACACTGCCGAACTGTTTGACAATGGGCGGGGCCTTCTGCCCCGCCCATTGTACTCTGAATACCCAAGGCTGAAAGGAGGCCATCCCCTTTGTCACAGTACATTTTGGAGATGAAAAACATCACCAAGGAATTCCCCGGCGTCAAGGCACTGGATAACGTGAACCTCCAGGTGGAACCCGGCGAGATCCATGCCCTCATCGGTGAAAACGGCGCGGGAAAGTCCACCCTGATGAACGTGCTGTCCGGCACCTACCCCGCAGGAAGCTACACCGGTGAAATCTATTACGAAGGCAAGCTGTGCCAGTTTAAAACCCAGAAGGACAGCGAAGCGCTGGGCATTGTAATCATTCACCAGGAGCTGGCCCTGATTCCTCTGCTCTCCATCGGCGAGAACATGTTCCTGGGCAACGAGATCCGCAACAAAATGGGGGTCATCGACTGGAACAAGACCTATTATGAGGCCGAGCGCCACATGAAGCAGGTGGGACTCAATGAGTCGGCCCAGACCCTGGTCAAGGACATCGGTACCGGCAAGCAGCAGCTGGTGGAAATCGCCAAGGCCTTCTCCAAGAAGGTAAAGCTGCTCATCCTGGACGAGCCTACGTCCTCCCTCAACGACGAGGATGCCAAGATGCTGCTGGACCTGCTCATTGCGTTTAAGAAGGAGGGCCTGACCTCCATTATTATCACCCACAAGCTCAACGAGATCATCTACTGCGCCGACAAGGCCACCATCATCCGCGACGGCTCCACCATCGAGACCCTGGTCAAGGGCGTGGACGAGTTCAGCGAGGACCGCATCATCAAGGGCATGGTGGGACGATCCATGGAAGACCGCTACCCCAAGCGGGAGCACAAGGTGCAGCCTGAAATCAGCTTTGAGGTAAAGAACTGGACGGTACACCACCCCCTGTATCCCGAGCGGATCGTGGACGACAACGTTTCCTTCCACGTCCACAAGGGCGAAGTGGTTGGCTTCTCCGGCCTGCAGGGCGCCGGACGCGAGCTGGCCATGTCCATCTTCGGCCGCAGCTACGGCACCGGCATCTCCGGCGAGGTCTACCTCAACGGAAAGAAGGTAAACCTGAGAAATACCGAGGACGCCATCCGCCACAAGCTGGCCTACGTCACCGAGGACCGCAAGACCAACGGCCTCATTCTGGGCGAGACCATCCGATTCAACACCACCCTGGCCCGGCTGGATAAGGTGTGTTCCGGCGGCATCATCGACCGGGACAAGGAAGTCAAGGTGGCCGAGGACATCAAAAACGAGATGGGAACCAAGACTCCCACCATTGAGCAGCACATCGGCAACCTGTCCGGCGGCAACCAGCAGAAGGCGCTGCTGGGCAAGTGGATGTTCACTGAGCCCGACGTGCTCATTCTGGATGAGCCCACCCGCGGCATCGACGTGGGCGCCAAGTACGACATCTACTGCCTCATTAACGACATGGTCAGCCGGGGCAAGTCGGTGGTGATGATCTCCTCCGAGCTGCCTGAGCTGCTGGGTATGTGTGACCGGATCTATGTCATGAACGAGGGTCGCCTGCTGGCTGAGGTGAATGCCGCCGACGCCACCCAGGAGAGCATCATGTGCTATATCATCCGCGACACCGTGCGGGGCACGGCGAAAGCTTAATCACGTGGAATAGGGAGTGTGACACGCATGAAAGGAACTGCAAATAAAGCATCAAGCTTTCTCACAAAATACGCCATGGTCATCGCACTGGTGATCGTGTTTGTCCTGTTTGCCTATTTAACCGACTGGCGTCTGCTGTATCCCCAGAACATGTCCAACCTGATGCTGCAAAACGGCTACGTACTGGTTATGGCCTGCGGCATGCTGTTGTGTATCCTCACCGGCGGCAACATCGACCTGTCCATCGGCTCGGTGATCTGCCTGGTGGGCGGCCTGGCTGCCGTGATGATCACCAACATGTCCATGAACCCCATCCTCACCATCGTGATCTGCCTGGTGGTAGGTCTGCTGGTGGGCGTGTGGCAGGGCTACTGGATCGGCTATGTCCGTATCCCCCCCTTCATCACCACCCTGGGCGGCATGTTCATCTTCCGCGGCATCGGCCGTCTGATCCTGGACAACAAGACCGTGGCCATCCAGGACTCCACCTTCCTGAACATCTTTACCAAGTACATCAAGATTCCCGGCCTGGATGACGGCGACACTGTCTATTCCGCCCTGATCGTTGGCGTTGTGGCGGCCTTGTTTGTCCTGTTCAGCACCGCCAAGAACCGCCGGGAGCGGGCCAAGAACGGCTACCGTCAGAACTCTATGGTGTGGGATTATCTGAAGGCTGGAATTATTGCTGCTCTGATCCTCTACTACTGCTACCTGCTCAGCCAGTACCGCGGCATCTCCGTCATGCTGGTGTGGGTAGTGGCCATCTGCCTCATCTATAACTTCATCACCGCCAAGACTGCCTTCGGCCGTTACTTCTACGCGGTGGGCGGCAACGAGAAAGCCACCAAGCTCTCCGGTATCAACACCGATAAGATCTACTTCATCGCCTACGCCAACATGGGCCTGCTGGCCGGCCTGTGCGGCCTGCTCAATGCCGCCCGCGTGGGTTCCGTCAACGGCTCCACCGGTACCTCCTTTGAGATGGACGCCATCGGCGCCTGCTTCATCGGCGGCGCTTCCGCTTACGGCGGTAGCGGCACCGTGGGCGGCGTGGTCATCGGCGCTCTGCTGCTGGGCGTCATCAACATGGGCATGTCCATCCTGGGCATCGGCGACTCTTGGCAGTATGTGGTCAAGGGCGGCGTGCTGCTGGTCGCCGTCATCTTCGACGTGGTTACCAGCCGTAAGTCTGGAAAGTAAACACTTCGATCCGTTGCCTTTTGGAGGAAGCTATGCTATATATTGGAATCGACCTTGGCACCTCTGCCGTCAAGCTCCTGCTGATGGATGAGGAGGGCCAAATCAAGAATGAAATCTCCCAGGAGTATCCCCTGGAGTTCCCGCAGCCCGGCTGGAGCCAGCAGAACCCGGAGGACTGGAAAGCCGCCGTGCTGGAGGGAGTCCCCGCCCTGTTGGAGGGCTTTGACAAGTCCCAGGTGGCGGGCATCGGAGCGGGCGGCCAGATGCACGGCCTGGTGGTGTTGGATGAGCACGACCAAGTGATCCGCCCGGCTATCCTGTGGAATGATGGGCGCACCGCTCAGGAGGTGGACTACCTCAACGAGGTGGTGGGACGGGAAAAGCTGTCCGCCCTCACCGCCAACATCGCCTTCGCTGGGTTCACTGCCCCCAAGATTTTGTGGATGAAGAAGCATGAGCCGGAGAATTTCCAGCGCATCCGCAAGATCATGCTTCCCAAGGACTACATCAACTACATCCTCACCGGCGTCCACTGCACCGATTACTCCGACGCCAGCGGCATGCTGCTGCTGGACGTGGAGCACAAGTGCTGGAGCCGGGAGATGCTGGACATTTGCGGCATCACCGAGAGCCAGATGCCCAAGCTCTTTGAGAGCTATGAGGCGGTAGGCACCCTGCTGCCCGAGATGGCCCAGAAGCTGGGCCTGCCCGAGAACGTAGTGGTGTGCGCCGGCGCGGGAGACAACGCCGCGGCCGCCGTGGGCACCGGAACCGTGGGCGCGGGGGGATGCAACATCTCTCTGGGCACCTCTGGCACCCTGTTTATCTCCAGCGACCACTTCGGGGTGGACCCCCACAACGCTCTGCATGCCTTCGCCCACGCCGACGGCTGCTACCACCTGATGGGCTGCATGCTCTCCGCCGCCAGCTGCAACAAGTGGTGGATGGATGACATCCTGGGTTCCCAGGACTACGCCGGGGCCCAGAAGGACATTACCGATGATAAGCTGGGCTGCAACCACGTGTACTTTTTGCCCTACCTCATGGGGGAGCGCTCTCCCATCAACGATACCAACGCCCGTAGCGTCTTTATCGGCATGACCATGGATACCAGCCGCACCGACCTGACCCAGGCGGTGCTGGAGGGCGTGGCCTTTGCCATCCGGGACAGCTTTGAGGTGGCACGGTCCCTGGGGCTGGACATCAAGCGTAGCATGATCTGCGGCGGCGGCGCCAAGAGCCCCCTGTGGAAGAAGATCATGGCCAATGTGCTCAACGTGGAGCTGGACACCCCTGCCTCCGAGCAGGGACCCGGCATGGGCGGCGCCATGCTGGCCATGGTGGCCTGCGGAGCCTATCCCAGTGTGCAGGCGGTGTGCGATAAGCTGGTGAAGGTGGCGGACACCGTCCGTCCCGATCCGGAGATCGCCGCGCGCTATGAGCAGCGCTATGAGCAGTTTGCAAAAATCTATCCCGCGCTGAAGGGACTCTACCCTCAGCTGCTGTAAGCGAAACAAGGAGGGGCGTACATGAATGAAGAGGGACGTTTGATCCTGCGCCTGGCCGTGGGGCTGTACCTGGTCTATTTGGCCTACATGCTGATCTCCGCCCAGATGGCGGGGAATACCGGTATGAGTGATGTGATTGCCTATGCCGGAGGCGGCATCTTGGGCCTGGGCGGTCTGGGTTTTTGTGACTACGCCCTGGTACGCTACTTCAAGGAGCGGAAGGCCCGGCAGGAGAAGAAAGACGTGCCGTCGGAGGAGGAGCCGTGAAACGCCGATCCCTTCGGGAAATGGCGGTGCGGGTGGTGCTGCTGCTCATCGGGCTGTGGATCGCCCACCTGGGCGTGACACTGTTTCTCCAGACCAATCTGGGCTCCGATCCCTTCAACGTCTTTGTCCAGGGCCTGTTCCGGGCTATCCCCTGGCCCGAGTGGGCCGGAATGACCCACGGCCGGGTCCATCTGCTGGTATCGCTGCTTATTATGGTGGTGCTGCTGGTGGTGGACCGCAGCTATGTAGGCATCGGCACCGTGCTGTGCATGGCCCTGGGCGGCCCTATCATCGATGTGTACACCCTGTGGCTGGCCCCCTTCCTCAATGAAACCCTGCCCTTGGCGGTCCGGGTGCCTATGCTGGCGGTGGGCTGCGTTATCCTGGCCTTCGGCATGACCATCGTCATCCGCTCCCAGGCGGGCACCGGTCCCAACGACCTGGTGGCGGTGGTGCTCAGCGACAAGAGCGGGAAACCCTTTGGCCCGGTGCGTATCGGGGTGGATCTCACTTTCGCTCTGGTGGGCTTTGCCCTGGGAGGCGTGGTTGGGATAGGCACTATCATCTGTGCCTTCCTGGTAGGCCCTGCCGCTCAGCTGTTTTTCCCTGTGAGTGAAAAAATTTGTGTGTGTGTTTTGAATCAATTTGCGGGAATAAACTCCCGGTCTTGAGGTGATAAGCTATGATCATCCATTCAGTCTTTGACGCCGCCTTTGCCCCCTACGGCAAGGTGCTGGGAGGCTATGACACCGCCGCCCTGACCGACACCCTGAAGTCGGTGACCCCCGTGCCCGATGGGGTGGACTACGTCCCCTCCCAGCCGGAGCTGGAGCAGCTGCCCATCGCCGGACAGTTTGCCTCCAACGCCTACGGCGGCATGCCCATCCAGCTGGGGTGGTGCAACGGACACAACACCCGTCTCAACTGCCTGGAGTACCACCGGGACAGCGAGCTGAACATCGGCGTCCAGGACTTTATCCTCCTGGTAGCCAAGGAAGATGACATCGTAGACGGCCGTCTGGACACCGCCAAGGTGAAGGCCTTCCGGGCTCCTGCCGGCGCAGTGGTGGAGGTATATGCCACCACCCTGCACTACGCCCCCTGTTCCGCCGCTCCCGGAGCCGGCTTCCAGGTGGTCATCGTGCTGCCCCGGGGCACCAACGGCCCCAAACCCGCCATCACTCCCCTCAACGGAGAGGATGAGACCCTGTGGGCCTGCAACAAGTGGCTGCTGGCCCACGCCGACAGCAGCGAGGCCGCTCAGGGCGCTCCCGTGCGGCTGGATGGTATCAATGTGGATATTGCCGCGGATCTGTAAGCGGTAGATTTGAAAAGAGAGGTCTGATTATCATGTTTGCCAATATTCCTGAGGTCAAGCTGGGCATCATTGCCGTGTCCCGCGACTGCTTCCCCATCGCCCTGTCCACCCAGCGCCGCCAGAATATCGTCGCCGCCTACGGCGAGGGCCTGTATAAGTGCCCCATCACCGTGGAGAACGAGGCCGACGCTCTGAAGGCTCTGGGTGATGTGAAGGCCCACGGCGTCAACGCTCTGGTGGTCTTCCTGGGCAACTTCGGTCCCGAGACCCCCGAGACCATTCTGTGCCAGAAGTTTGACGGCCCCACCATGTACGTGGCCGCTGCCGAGGGCGACGGCGATCTGATCAACGGCCGCGGCGACGCCTACTGCGGC
>CDYX01042095.1_pt1 | contig 15498 bp, 15 predicted proteins | sample 554871 | NCBI WGS metagenome assembly CDYX01 (sample SAMEA3182061, study PRJEB8094) | gut metagenome | biome: human; feature: gut; material: Stool; isolation source: human stools | place: Canada | collected 2013-01-14 | reverse complement strand
CGACCAAGGCGGGTTACGACATGTGGCCGGGGCCCTACGGCAACTGGGGATCGCGCAAATACCTCACGGCGAGCCTCGACCAGAGCCTGCGCCGCATGAAACTCGACTACGTCGATATCTTCTATTCCCACCGTCACGACCCCGAGACGCCCCTTGATGAGACCCTTCAGGCGTTGGTCGACATCGTCCGCCGGGGCAAGGCGCTCTACGTCGGGTTGTCGCGCTACCCGCTCGAAGCGGCGCGTTTCGCCTTCCGCTACCTCGCCGAACGCGACGTTCCGTGCCTGCTTTTCCAGGACCGGTACAATATCTTCAGCCGCCAGCCCGAAACGTCGGGCGTGCTGTCGCTTTCCGCCGCGTCGGGTTCGGGCTTCGTAGCCTTTTCGCCGCTGGCGCAGGGCCTGCTGACGGGTCGTTACCTCGACGGCGTTCCGCAGGATTCGCGCATGGCCGCGGGTCGTTCGTTGCAGCGCGAGGTGCTGACTGACGCGATGCTGGAACGGCTCCGCACCTTGAACGACATCGCCCGGCAGCGCGGCCAGACGCTGGCTGAAATGGCGTTGGCATGGCTCCTGCGCGATAAGCGCGTCACGTCGGTGATCGTCGGGGCCAGCTCCGCGGCCCAGATCGAAGACAACCTGCGGGCGTTGGAAAACGCCGCTTTTTCCGACGACGAGCTGGCGCGCATCGACGCCCTCTCGCGGGAATGACCCTCTCCCGAAGCCGAAAAAAGAGGCCCGATTTCCTGCGAAATCGGGCCTCTCGTGTAATGGGGAGGCGCTACCGTTTCCGGCCGATGTAGAAGACGTATCCGTAATACGATCCGTATTGCCGGTAATGCGCTGCTTCCTCGTGCATCAGTTCCGCGAACCGTACGGCGACCGGGCTGTGTCCCTGCTCTTCGAGGAAGGCAGGGAGGCGGGCGGTCGTCAGTGCGAAATAGTTCTCCGTCCAGCAATGCGGCGGGAGTGCGAAATGCGCCAGCGGAGCGTACCCGGCCTCTTCCAGGATGCGTACCTTGGCCGAAGGGGTGTCGATGTCGGGGAAATTCTCCCGGATGAATTTCGATTCCGGGAGCCGTGCGCCCGAGAGCCACGAGCATTCCGTGACGGCGATTACGCCGCCGGGTTTGAGGAACCGCCTCCATTCGGCGAGGCCCCGTCCGAAACCGATGTTGTAGATCGACCCTTCGGCCCAGATGAGGTCGAACTCCCCGTCCCGGAAGGGAAGGTCGTCCATCGACCCTACGAGGCCTGTGACCCGGTCGTTCAGCCCGGCGCGCCGCATGCGGGCTTCCAGGCCTTCGATCATCTCGGGCAGCAGGTCCACGGCCGTGATCGTGCCGCCGAGGTGGCGGGCCAGCACTTCGGTCTGATGGCCCGTGCCGCAGCCGATGTCGGCGATGCGCAGGTCCGGACCGGTTTCGGGGAGGAATTCCAGTGCCCGGAGGGTTTGTTCGTCGCCACCGGGGCCTTGTCGGTCGATGCCGCGGAAAAAGCTGGCTATGAAGGATAAATCGAATTCGAAAATCGGTTCTTTGTTTTCTTTGTTCATGGTTTTGGATGTTTTGGCCATTCTGTCGGATGGCCGGAATAGGATATACGAAAAATCTGCCGGACAGACTTGCCCGGGTGTGCGGAGAAAACGGAATCCATTTCAAGGCATGGATTCCTACGATGCCGTATCCTTTTTAAACATCCACTGGTTTTGGTCCCGCAAGATAGTTTTTTAAACCGGAACCGCCAAATCCGGGTGCATGAAAACGCCGAACCCTGCAACGGGTCCGGCGTTCCGGTGAGGCGTCACCCAATGGGCGTCAGAAGGAAATACCGACGCGGATACCGAAATTGTTGATGTTGTCCATCGAATAAGTCAGCACGTCGCCGCTGTTGGTCGAGTAGCTGTAATAGAGCGCTACGTGGAAGCCCAGCCGGTAGTCGGGCCTCGGGAAGATCGATACGCCGATTTCAGGCGAGAGATAGAATCCCCAGGTGTCGGTGTACTGCTTGATGATGTAGTAGTACGACGACATTTCGGCGTAGTTGGCACCCAGCTTCAGACCTGCATAGGGTTGAAAAACACTGTCGGTAAGCCAGTTGTAGCGTCCCGTGACGCCGAACGGCAGCTGGAACAGCGCGTGTTTCTGGTTGGTCGTCAGCGCCGATCCGTTGCCCAGGTCGAGCGTCTGGCGCGAAATGCTCTGGAGGTTGGTCTGGTAGGAGATGAACGGACCGACGGTGATGGCCGGCGTGACGAAGTATCCGCCTTCGAAGTTCATGCCCCAGCCCGAGGCCTTGTCGGCGAAATCGGCGCCCAGGGGCACGCCCACCTGCCAGTCGATGTTGATGTAGGTGTTGGGGAATACCTGCGCTTTGCCCGGCAAGGCCGCGGCGAGCATGAAGGCGCAGAAAGCGATGGTTTTGAGGTATTTCGATGTTTTCATAATCGGACGATTTTTTTGCTGTTAAACTATTTGGCCAGGTAAGGCGACTGTTCGAACGCCTGCTCGACGGCGGCGATCGTGCGCTGCTGGTTGAGTTCTGCATCGGAGGTCAGCAGGCCGCCGATGAAGCTGTCCCATACGATAGGCAGTTTCTTGCCGCTCTCCTGGTCGGCCTGGAGGTCGAGCATTTCCATCAGCAGCGAACCGGCCGTGTACCCGTAGTAAACGCTGTAAGGATAGTGCCAGCCTACCCAGTCGCCCCAGTAACCGGGAGCCCAGTAGTAGGGATAGTACCACCACCAGTAGGGATAGTCGTAGCCCACGAAGTAGGTCACTTTGCGGACGTAGCTGAGCTGGATGCCCACGCTGGCGGCATCTTTGTCTTCGGTGCGCGTGTATCCCGCATCGTCCAGTTTGCCGACCACCGTGCCGATGATCGCCATGGCGTCGGCGTCTTTCCAGTATTCGGTTTTGTCGCTGTTCCCGATGACCAGGATGCTGTCGGGAACGTAGTAGGTGTCGATCGCGGCGAAGTCGGTGCCGGTATCGTGGGCGGTGTAGACCAGATAATCCCTGTGGAGATCCGACGTCGAGGGTTCTTTCTGGCACGAGCAGAACGCAGCTACGACGAGTGCGAGTGCAATGTAACGGATTTTTTTGACGTTCATGATGTTTGAAATTTTTTTGGTTTGCTGTCCTGTGTGTCGTTCCAAATTTCGTTCCCCGCGCGGGCGTTTCCCGGCTCGTTGCCCGAAACGTGTATAAATGAACCGTTTTCGGGGCGCAAAAAAACCGGAACTCCCCGCAGGAAGTCCCGGTTGAACAGGGGCTTTTTGTCGGTCAGAAGAACGACTGGCCGTCGCTGGTGCAGATCGGTCCGCGTCCGGCGCGGAATGCTTCGGTGATTTCGTCTTCGCCCTTGGCGATCTTGCAGCGGGCCACGTCGGGATTTTTCATAGTTGTTTGCAGCATAAAAATACTGTCTTTTCGGTTTTTCCGGCGGATTCCGGACCGGCCGCGAATGATTTTACGTTCCGGGATCGCTTTTTTTGCAAATTGTGCTACCTTTGTTAAGGACCTACTGCAATAATTGAATGAATATGAGCCGATATGACGACTGTTCCCGCGAGGAGCTGATCCGCCGGATCGAGGAACTTGAGCGGCAGCTCGGACCGGTGGACGGGAGTGCCGGGCGCTTCCGGGAACGCTATGCCTGCAAAATACTCGATTCCATACCCGACATGCTGACCGTCCTCGACCGGCAGGGGCAGCTCGTGGAGCTTGTTTCCGCCGAGGAGACCAACCATGTCGGCGTTCCGAGCGGCGAGATCGCCGGGCAGAATATCCGGGAGATGCTCTCCTCCGAGGCCTACCGCAACGTGCGCAACAACCTCGAAAACGTCTTCGCCACGGGGTGCGGTTCCTCTTCGCACCACGACATCACGCTCGACGGCCGGACGCGCAACTACGAGAACCGTATTTTCCCGCTCGACGGCGAGCACGCCCTCTGCATCTGCCGCGACATCACCGACGCCGAGGCGGCCAAGCACGAGCTGGAGATGGTCAAATACGCGCTGAACAACGTCGACGAGGAGATTTACGCCTGCGACCTCGACGGCACGATGGAGTACGCCAACGAACAGTACCGCCTGCGCCACAACATCACCGGCGAACTGTCCTCCCACAAGGTCTATGAATTCTGGTCGTTCAAGGGCACGAAGCGGCAGTGGGAAGACCGCCTGCGGAAGATCCGCCGCGACGGGGGTTCGCACAAGTACACGATCCGTTTCAAGGACGAAGGGGGCCGCATCGCGGCGTGGGACGTCGTGGCCTACATCATCTACGACCATTTCAAGGAGCGCGAGATCGTCTGGTTCTTCGGGCGCGACGCCACGCTGCGCATCGAGCACGAAAACAAGGTCAAGGAGATGAATTCGATCCTCGACAGCATCCTCAACAACATTCCGGTCTACCTTTTCGTCAAGGATCCCGGCAACGACTTCCGCTACCTCTACTGGAACCGGGCGTTCGCCGAGTATTCGGGCATTCCGGTCGAGAAGGCGATCGGGCACACCGACGCGGAGATTTTCCCCAGCCCGAAGGATGCCGAACATTTCCGCCGCGACGACCTGGAGCTGCTGCGCACGGGCGAGCACGTGACCTTCATCGAGGAGTATGTCAACACGTCGGGCGAGACGCGCATCGTCAACACCTCCAAGTCGCTGGTTCCGGTCGAAAACCGCCTGCCGCTGATCATCGGCGTGTCGTGGGACATCACGGACCTGAAAAACGCCGAACTGGAGATCGTCGAGGCGCGCATCCGGGCCGAGGAGTCCGACAAGCTCAAGTCGGCGTTCCTGGCCAACATGAGCCACGAAATCCGTACGCCGCTCAACGCCATCGTGGGTTTTGCCAAACTGATCGGATCGGCCGAAACCGAGGAGGAGAAGGAGCAGTTCGCCGAGATTATCGACACCAATTCCGAGTTGCTGCTGCAACTGATCAACGACATCCTCGACCTTTCGAAGATCGAGGCCGGGACACTCGAATTCCGCTTCCGGCCGATGAACCTCAACGAACTGTGCCGTTCGGAGTACGAGGTCCACAAGACGCGCGTGAAGCCGGGCGTGGAGCTGGTTTTCGAGGAGAAATACGACGATGTGCGGATCGTCTGCGACCAGAACCGTCTGGCGCAGGTCATCACCAATCTGCTGAACAATGCGGCGAAGTTCACCGAGAAGGGGTCGATCCGCTTCGGGTTCGACGTTTGCGGCGACCGGGTGGAATTCTACGTGCAGGATACGGGCATGGGCATTCCGCCCGAGAAGGCCCGTGCGATTTTCGACCGCTTCGTCAAGCTCAACGACTTCGCGTCGGGAACGGGTCTCGGACTGGCCATTTCGAAGATGATCGTCGAACGGATGGACGGCGAAATCAGTGTCGATTCGGAGGAGGGCCGGGGAACGCGGTTCCGCTTTTCGATTCCGGTGGAGCACCGTGACCTTCCGTCGGAGGGCGCCGCCGGTGCGTCTTCGGGCGAATCCGGCGCCGCGACCCGCTGGACGCTGCTCGTCGGCGAGGATTCCGACCGGAGTTTCCGGTTGATCGAAGCGGTGCTGAACCGGAGTTTCAAGCTGGTGCGCGCCGTTACGGGAACCGAGGTGGTGGAACTGTTCGGCCGCGTGCGGCCCGATGCCGTGCTGATGGACCTGCGCCTGCCGGTGATGGACGGTCTCGAAGCGACGCGCCGTATCCGCGCCTTGTCGCCCGGCGTTCCCATCGTCGCCATGTCGGCTTATTCCTATGTCAACGACGTGGGGCTGGCGAAGGAGGCCGGATGTAACGAATTTCTGATCAAACCCCTGTCGCAGTATTCGCTCAACAAGGCGCTGAACAGCGTGCTGGTGGACCTCAAGAGGAGGTGACGGCCGCCGGGAAACGAAAAAGTCCGCACGCCCGAAAGGGGTGCGGACTTTTCGTGCGGCTTCCGGTTTACCGGTAGCGGTGCGAAATCAGGGTCATGAACTCCTCGCGGGTGCGGTGGTCCGAGAGGAAGATGCCCGTGAATGCCGACGTCGTGGTCGCGGACTGTTGTTTTTCGATGCCGCGCATCTGCATGCACATGTGGCTGGCCTCGATCACCACGGCCACGCCCATCGGATTGAGCGCCTCCTGGATGCAGTCGCGGATCTGCACCGTCAGCCGTTCCTGCACCTGCAGGCGGCGGGCGAAGCACTCCACCACGCGCGCGATCTTCGAGAGTCCCGTAATGTGTCCGTTGGGGATATAGGCCACGTGGGCCTTGCCGTAGAACGGCAGCATGTGGTGTTCGCACATCGAGTAAAGTTCGATGTCCTTCACCAGCACCATCTGTTTGTATTCTTCGCGGAAAGTCGCCGAGCGGATGATTTCCAGCGGATTTTCGTCGTATCCTTTGGTCAGGAACGACATGGCCTTGGCCACGCGTTCGGGGGTTTTCAGCAGCCCTTCGCGTGCCGGGTCTTCGCCCAGCAGGCGCAGAATCTCGATGTAATGGCCCTTCAGCGCCTCGACGGTCGCCGGGTCGAACCGTTCCTCCTTGTCGTAATTTTTCAGCTCCATAGGGTGCAAAGATAACGATTTTATTCGGATATGATCCGGTCCATGACCCGGGATGTTCTCGCGGCCGAGGCTCCCGTCGAGGGACAACGCCCCTCGCCGCGCAGTTCGGCGACGATCGTTTCGATCAGCGGACCCTGGATGTGCTCCGGCGGGTCGATCCGGAAACGCTCCGTGCCGCCGGCTGTCGTCAGTTCGATGGGGCTGAATGCGAAGGTGCTGAACCGGACGATGCCCTTGCGGCCCGTGATGGTGACCGAATCCTCGGCGGTCTGGGGCGGGGCGACGAAGCACCACGTTCCGGTCCCCGCGACGCCCGAGCGGAAACGGAACGCCGCCGTGACCGTATCGGCCACATCGTAGAACCCGCCGAGGTTGGTCTTGCAGCCCCGGGCGTCGGCGATCTCCCCGAGCAGGAAATCGAGAATGTCGAGCGTGTGCGGCGCGAGGTCGCAGAAATAACCCTCGCCTCCGACCTCCCGGCGCAGCCGCCACGGGAGGTTCGCCGCATCGCGGTCTCCGGGACTTTCCGGACGGAACAGGCGGACTTCCGCCGTCAACGGCTTCCCGACGGACCCTCCGTCGAGCAGTTCCTTCACTTTGAGAAAATAGGGCAGCGCCCGGCGGTAGTAGGCCACGAAGAGTTTCTGTCCGGCTTTCGCGGCCGCGTCGTTCATCGCCCGGCACTCGGCTCCGGTCATTGCCATCGGCTTCTCCACATAGACGGGTTTTCCGGCTTCGAGGGCCTGGATCGTCAGCTCGCGGTGCGTGCCGGGAGGCGTCGCTATGTAGACGATGTCCACCTCCGGATCGGCGATCAGCGCCGCGGCGTCGGTGTAGCTTTTCGCGACGTTGTGGCGCCGCGCGAAGTCGGCCGCCTTCTCCGCGTCGCGGCGCATGACGGCCACGAGTGCCGAGTGTGCGGTCTTGTACATCGGCGGGCCGCTCTTGCGCTCGCAGACGTCGCCGCAGCCGACGATTCCCCAGTTGACGGTTTTCATACGGCTATTTTTCAATCGAATGGAGGAATTCGGCCAGCTTGCGTACGGCGCGGGCGCGGTGCGAAACGGCGTTTTTCTCTTCGGTGGTCATCTCGGCGAAGGTTTTCGCGTAGCCGTCGGGCACGAACAGCGGGTCGTAGCCGAATCCCTCGTGTCCGGTCTCGCGGTCGATGATCCGCCCTTCGACGACGCCTTCGAACAGGTGCTCCTCGCCGCCGAGAAGCAGCGAAATGACCGTCCGGAACCGTGCGCGACGGTTTTCGACTCCTTCGAGGTTCCGGAGCAGCAGACGGTTGTTGGCCGCGAAGTCGTGGCCGTCGGTGGCGTAACGGGCCGAATGTACGCCCGGGGCGCCGCCGAGCGCTTCGACTTCGAGTCCCGTGTCGTCGGCGAAGCAGTCCAGCCCCGTGCGGTCGTGCAGGTAGTGTGCCTTCTGCGAGGCGTTTCCTTCGAGCGTCTCCTGCTCTTCGGGAATCTCCTCCGTGACGCCGCAGTCGCGGGGCGTCACGAGCGTATAGGCGTCGCCCAGCACGGCCTGCACTTCCGTGAGCTTGTGGGCGTTGTTGGTGGCGAAAAGAATTTTCATCGGTTGCTGTTTTGTGCAAAGGTACTATTTTCCCGCGAAACCCGTCTCCCGGGCCGCGCGTTGGAATTCATAATGTTCGTAACGCCCCCGGACGCATCCGCCGCCGAGCACGTAGAGGTCGTCGCAGATTCCGTCGAGCGGCGTGAGCGAATCCGCTGCGACGAGCAGCGTCCGGCCCTCCGTGCCGAGTTGCAGGATCAGCCGCTGTACGGCAAAGAGGCTTTCGACGTCGAGTCCCCGGAACGGTTCGTCGAGCAGCAGGACCTGTTTGTGCCGCATCAGCAGCAGGACCAGCGCCAGGCGTTTCCGCTCGGCCGGAGACATCCCCGCCGCCTCGGCGTCGGGCGGCACGGGCAGGCGCCGGAGCAGCGGTGCGGGGTCCGATGCGGGGTTGCAGCGGCGTACGAGGTCGATGCAGTCCCGGGCGGTCAGCCCCGGCCAGAAGTGCGGCTCCGCCTCCAGATAGGCCATTTCGCGCCGCCGCAAGGGACGTCCGCCTGCCGAGATGCGGCCCGATTCGGGCGTCAGGAGACCGTATACGGCCCGGAGCAGGACGCTTCGACCCTCGCCTGCAATGCCGTGGACGGCATTGGCCGTGAGGAGCATCGTCACGCCGTCGAGCGGCGTCTGCTCTCCGTCGCGGACCCGGAGTGCGTCAATCGTAATCATGGAGGTAGCGGTTGAGGTTGCGTTCGGCCCTGAAGGCGTAGCTTACCGTCAGGCAGAGGGTCAGCGGCAGCAGCGGCGGAACGAGGAATCCCGCCGTGCCCAGTTTCGCGGCCAGCGGCAGGCGGGGCGTCCGGTCGGGTTCGTAGCGGGCGTATTTCGCCGCAACGAAGTAGAACAGCGCCAGCGCTGCGAACGGGACCCATGCCGCGGCCATCCAGGCCGAACGGGGGTGCGCTGAAACCGTCAGCAAGGCGAACGGCGCCGCCAGCAGGAAATAGTTGCGCCAGGCTGTGAAGGTCTTCCGTGCGAGCAGCCGCGCGGCCCCTGTCTCGGGCAGCAGCAGGAGTTCCAGCGGTTCGCAGTCCGCATAAAACCCGCCGCACAGCAAGGCCGCGAGGCAGAGAGCCGGGAAACCCGCGTAGGGCACGCAGGCGCAGGCCGTGAGCGCGGCGGCAACCGCTACGACCGCGGCAGGGTGTCGCCGCAGGGCAGCGGTCCACTCGGGCGATCCGCCGAGCAGACCGACGCTCAACAGCCGCCCGGCGTAAATGCGGCTCTGTTTTTCGGTTGACATGGTTATCGGACGACCTCCAGTTTTTCGAGCCGATCGTCGAGGTCGATCTTGTCGATGATGGTCTTCACGAGCACGTCCATTTCCGACCCCGGGGAGTAGTCTGCCGGGCAGACGTGGCTCACGCGGTTGTCGTGGATCAGCGAGGCCATTTCCTTGCGTGCGCCCTTCTGATCGGGGTTGTAGACGGCGATCGAGTGTCCGCCGGAGTTCTTCACCAGCCGCATGCAGGGGATGTCGGTGGTTCCGTCGCCCACGTAGATCATGTGCTTGAACGGCACGGGACGCTCGTTCTCGGGGATGTAGCGGTTGACCAGCTTCGAGTCGAAGACCGATTCGACGCCCTTGTTGATCTTGAAGATGAACTGCGTCTTGTTGGTGTAGTTGACCGCCACGGCGGGCCAGTAGGCGATGCCGTCCACGTCGTAGAGGAACGAGCAGGCGTAGATCTTGCGGAATTCGTGGGCGATCTCCGTTCCCTCGATGATCTCTTTCAGCCCCGACGAGTTGATGTAGTGCAAAATGCGGATGCCTCGCTCGGCGCCGTAAGCGTTGATGCGCGAAAACCACTCTTTGACTCCTGCGAAGAGCGTCACGCGGCGTCCCGAATCCTGAAACGCCTCGCGGCGCAGCGACAGCCCCTTCGATTTGGCCTCCTGGATCATCCGCGCCATGTACGTCAGGACCATGTCGGCGTCCTGCTCCTCGGCGAGCGTGTTGGCCTCGGTCCAGAACTCCTTGTTGCTCTTGCCGACGGCCGGAATGAAGTCGTACTCCTGCATGTTGCCCGGAGCCAGCGTTCCGTCGAAGTCGTAGATCAGGGCTATGGTGAATCTGAATTCCATCGTTTTCAATGTTTTGGTTCTAAAACTGCTAAAAATCAGACGGCTGCAAAACCGGATGATGCACGGTTCGGTAAAACCTTCCGACAGGTAACAGGGTTGTTGCGACCCCGACACCAAAGATAGCTTTTTTTTCGTATTTTTGCAAAAACAGCGCAAACCGGCCCCGATGCCGGTCGCTTTCGTGCCGGTCCGGGGTGCAGTCTGTCTGTCCCGGGGGCTTGTTTCCGGCAATAACGTACATAAAAACAACTGATTATGGAGTTCAAGGAATTGATTGCAAAACGCCGTTCGGTCCGTAAATTCACCGACCGCGAAGTTCCCCGCTCGACGGTGGACCGCATCCTTCACGAGGCCCTTTCGGCCCCTTCGGCACGCAATACGCGCACGACGCGTTTTTTGGTGGTCGACGACCCCGCGCTGGTGGCCCGCATGGCCGAAATGCGAGATTACGGGTCGGCGTTTCTGAAGGGCGCGCCGTTGGCGGTCCTGGTGCTGGGCGACACCTCGGCGAGCGACCTGTGGCGTGAGAACGCCGCAATTTCGGCCACGGTGCTCCAGCTGGCCTGCGTCGACGAAGGGCTGGCTTCGTGCTGGGTGCACGTTAACGGACGGCCCCGCCGCAAGGACGTTCCCGACGGTGAGACGGCGGCCGAGTACCTCCGGTCTTTCCTGCCCGTCCCTGCCGGCTGCGAACCCCTCTGCGCCATTGCCTTGGGCTATTCCGACTTCTCCCCCGCCCCGCTGCCGCCGGCCGACGACGAGGCGCGGATTTTCCGGCTCGAATAACGGAAAAGGACACCCGACAGGGTGTCCTTTTCGTTTTATATCAGCGTGATGCGTTTCCGCAGGATGTCGAGAATCTGTTTTTTGAGCTGCGGGGCGTTGATCGGCTTGGGCATGTAGCCCGTGAATCCGTTCTGCATGATCTTCTGCTCGTCGGAGGCGTAAGCGTAGGCCGTGACTGCGACGATCGGAATATCCGCCGCGAATTTTCGGATTTCCGCCGCCGCTTCGTAACCGTTCATCACGGGCATGTTGATGTCCATGAGGATTACGTGAGGATGCTCCTTGCGGCACAGTTCGACGGCCTGCTCTCCGTTCCAGGCGTGCAGCAGGCGGTAGTCGCGGCGCAGGATCGTTTCGAAAAGACGGTAGTTGCTGTCGTTGTCCTCGGCAATGAGGATCGTCAGTTTGTCCTTTTCGACCGAGACCGTCGGAACCTCCCCGCACGGGGTTTCGCAGGGTTTGCCCGCGATGTAGGGAAGCGTGAACCAGAAGGTCGTGCCGCGCCCCTCTTCCGACTCCACGCCGATCTCTCCGCCGAGATGTTCGACGATGCTTTTGCAGATCGGAAGCCCGAGTCCCGTGCCCTGCTTGAAGGAGTTGAGTTTGACGAACCGTTCGAAAACCTGCCGCTGCCCTTCGGGCGGGATGCCGCAGCCCGTGTCGGTGACGTAGAAATAGAGCCGGCTGCCCTCCGCCCGGTAGCCGAAGCGGATCGACCCTTCGCTGGTGAATTTCGCAGCGTTGGTCAGCAGGTTGATCATCAGTTGCGAAAGGCGGTTCCGGTCGGAGTGGAACAGGCATTCGCCAAGCCCCGGTTCGAAGATCAGTTCGACGCTTTCGGCGGTTTTCATGCGGATGATGTTCTCCTTTTCGCGCATCAGTTCGTTCAGCTCGAAGTCCGAGAAGTTGAATTCCAGGGTTCCGGCCTCGATCTTCGAAAGGTCGAGGATGTCGCCGATCAGCTGCAGGAGCAGGGCGTTGTTGTTCTCGATGATCGAAATGTATTCCCGCTTCTCCTGCTCCTCGTCGGTCTCGGCGAGGATTCCCGAGAACCCGACGATGGCGTTGAGCGGCGTGCGGATTTCGTGGCTCATGTTGGCCAGGAAGGCCGATTTGAGGCGGTTCGACTCCTCGGCGCGGTCGCGTGCCGAGCGGAGGTCCTGCTCCAACTGCTTGCGCGGGGTGATGATGAGCGACGACCCGACGAGGTTCAGCGGGCGCCCCTCGTCGTCGCGCTGGTCCACGGTGGCCTGTGCCTCCACCCAGTCCAGATGCCAGTGTCCCCCGGCGTCGGAGGCTACGCGGTATTCCTCGCGCACCTTGTCCTTCCGTCCGGCGATCAGGTCGTCGTAGGCCCGGCGCACCCGCTCGCGGTCCTCCTTGTGGATTTTCGCTAAATAGCACGCTTCGGGAACGGATAGCTGTGCATCGGCATCGGCGTTGGCAAGGACCTGCTGACTGTGCACCGACTTGTTGATGTCGCACAGGATCGTACCCTTCTGCAGGTCCCATTTCCACGGCACGATGTTCGCCACGTCGAGCGCCATCGAGAGTTTGTGGTTGATCGAATCGAGTTTCTGCTGCGTTTTGTAGAGCGCCGTGCCGTCGAGGCAGAAGATGTCGATATGCCCTTCGAGGTGCGAACGGCTGATGATCACTTCGTAGAAGACGTCGCGGGCCTCGTAGTAAAACGGATAGGTGATGGTCCGGTTTTCGGTCAGGGCAATGTTTATCAGTTCCATGAAATCGGACATCGAATGGGGGAACAGTTCGCTGCCGAGCCGTCCGATCACCCGCTCGCGGGGAAGGAACGTGCGTTCGTAGCGGGAGTTCACGTCGCAGTAAACCGTATCCACGGGCGTATGGGTCTCGTCGTAAACGACTTTAATCTGTATATAGATGATCGGCATAGCGTTGAACAGGTTCGAATAGCGGGCCTGGCTCTCCGATTCGCGCCGGCGGGCCGCTTCCACGTTATGCATCATGCGGATGCGCCACTGCTGGATGACGATGAAGGCCAGTAGCAGCAGCACGATGCCGCCGATCGCCCATTTGTACTGTTCGAGCGCTGATGCCGGTTTGTTGTAGAACAGTGTGTTGGCCGGGCAGGTGTGCGGCGAGAGGTCCTTGCGTTCGAGGACCGCGTAGTTGAAGACCGGGCGGGCGTCCTGCGGGACGTAGAACGGAATGTCGCGCGGTTGGTGGCCGGCCAGGACGGCGTCGATGGTCGAAATGATGTGCGCGTTCACCTCGGTGTCGTCGTACACATAGCCTCCGATCAATCCGCCGTCGCGGATGTCTGCGGGCATCAGCGCGAACATCGGGGCCTGCACGCTGGCGATGACGCGGTAGGAATCGGTGACGGTAACGGTGTTGTTGCCGATTTTTTGGTGTAATGCCACGACGAAAAGAGTATGCCCGTGCGGCGGATGTCGATGCGGTTGAGCGAGTCCAGCAGCGTTTCGGTCGACATTTTGTCCGCCGAATAGAACCGGTAGTTGATCTGCGGGAATTCGCGGTCCAGCAACTCGCGCAGGTCGCTGTCGGCCTGCTGGCTGATATAGCGTCCGTCGCCGACGAAGACCAGTGAATCCATCCCCGGGATCATCCGGCGCATCAGTTCAATGTTCTCGCGCAGGTAGAACGGGGCTTGAATGAGTGTGAGGTTCTCCCCCCCCCGAACGATTTCCGCCAAAGGTGTACGTTCTTCGGATGTGATGGGGCGAAGGTTCAGATAGGCTTCGGTCGGACCGATGTAGTCCATTTCTGAACAGAAGATTATAGGGATATCCGGCCATAGAGTATTCACGAAGTCGCGCATGACCGCGATTGGTGCTCCTAACAATATCAGAGCTTTAGGTGGGTTTGCACCATATGCTTGTTGCACGTTTCGCTTGAATTCTTCGATGTCCCGAAATTTTTGCTTGCCGGTTTTCATCAGTAGCGAGTTCATATGTTCGGTGTAGAGGTCGATGTTGTCCATCACCTCGATATGGACCGAAATGCTATTGTTGATCTCCCGGCTCCAGGGAGTCGATTCTGTGTAAGTATTAAGGATCAGGATGTAATCTCTGTTTTCTCCCGGAGGGCTGCTCGTAGCTTCGGAGAAAGGGTGTGCCAGCAGGCAGCTGAGAAGCAGAATCCACAGCAAGGCGTGGAATGAGTGGTGGGAAGGTTTCTTCAGAAGGTCCATTTGCTTGGAATGGAGGAGCCGGACCGGACCGGCTGTGACGCTAAAATACAGTGACGCTTGTAAATTGAAAAGAGAGGCCCGGAGTTGTGCTCCGAGCCTCTCTTCGGAAGTATGAAACTACCTGTTCAGAACAGGTTTGATGTCCTTGATCCGGAGCTGGGTGGTCACAGTTCCCCGGTAGTGGTTCTCGACGATCTGGTAGCAGACGTCGATCGGGCGTCCCGAGCGCACCCATTCGTAATGCGTGGGCTGCTGGAAGGCGATTGCCTGGATTTTGGTGTTGGGTTTCTGCCGCTGCATCAGGTCCATGCGCAGGTGCTCGCACTCCACGCCCACGAGTTTGGCGTCGCCGTGGTTGCTCACGCCGCAGGTTGCGAAGACCGGTGCCGTGTTGCCCGGCCCGAAGGGCTGGAAGCGGTTGAGGTCCTTGCGGAAGGCCGGCGTGATGTCCGAGAAGAGCAGTTCGCTGTCGATGTCCACCTGCGGGACGAGCATCTGCGGGTCGATGTTCTCCTCTACGTAGGCGTTGAACCGCCGCGTGAATTCGTCGACGTTCTCCGGGCGCATCGTCAGCCCCGCGGCGTACATGTGTCCGCCGAAGTTTTCCAACAGGTCCGAGCACGACTCGACGGCCTGGTAAAGGTCGAATCCCGGAACCGAGCGCGCCGATCCGGTCACGAAGCCGTTGCTCATCGTCAGCACCACCGTCGGGCGGTAGTAGGTCTCTATGAGACGCGAAGCGACGATGCCCACGATGCCTTTCATCCAGCGGGGGTTGTAGATCACGGTGCTCTTGAGGGCTTTCATTTCGGGATTGCCCTCGATGTAGTCGTGCGCTTCCTGCGTGACGGAACGGTCGATCGACTTGCGGTCCTGGTTGTAGGCGTCGATTACGCTGCCGAACTCCTCGGCGATCGACTCGTTGCCCTCGATCAGCAGCTCCACGGCGGCGTGCCCGCCCGAAGGCGAGGCGTTTTCGTCGTTCTCGTCCATCCGCATCCGGCCGGCGGCGTTGATGCGCGGCCCGATCTTGAAGACGATGTCGTCGATGGTGATGTTGTGTTTGTCCAGCCCGCAGATCTTGATGATCGACAGCAGGCCTTTCGACGGTTCGCGGTTGAGGTTCTTCAGGCCGAAATAGGCCAGAATGCGGTTCTCGCCCACCAGCGGCACGATGTCCGAGGCGATCGACACGACCAGCAGGTCCAGCAGGGGCAGGATCTGCTCGAAGGGCATGCGGTTTTTCTGCGCATAGGCCTGCACGAGTTTGAATCCCACGCCGCAGCCCGACAGTTCGTCGAACGGG
>CDYX01015297.1_pt1 | contig 15688 bp, 16 predicted proteins | sample 554871 | NCBI WGS metagenome assembly CDYX01 (sample SAMEA3182061, study PRJEB8094) | gut metagenome | biome: human; feature: gut; material: Stool; isolation source: human stools | place: Canada | collected 2013-01-14 | reverse complement strand
TACGGCCCCTACCAGTTCCCGGAAAAGCTGATTCCGCTATTTATCAACAATATCCGAAATCGGAAACCGCTGCCCGTATATGGAAAAGGAGAGAACGTCCGCGACTGGCTCTATGTCGAGGACCACGCACGGGCTATCGACACCATATTCCACAGGGGAAAGGTCGCAGAGACGTACAACATCGGGGGATTCAACGAGTGGAAGAACATCGACATCGTAAGGGTGCTCATCCGCACAGCGGACCGTCTGCTGGGAAACCCAGAAGGATATTCGGACGACCTGATCACGTATGTCTCCGACCGAAAGGGGCACGACCTGCGATATGCCATCGACTCGCGAAAACTCCAGAGAGAACTGGGGTGGGAGCCTTCGCTTCAGTTCGAGGAAGGAATCGAGAAAACGGTCCGCTGGTACCTCGAAAACCGGACGTGGCTCGAAAATATCTCCTCCGGAAAGTACCAAGAGTATTGCGATAATGCGTACGGAAAAAGGAAGTAGGACCCTCGAAATCTTCATTTGATTCGTTAATAATGGCGGCGGAGTCCCGTACGGCAAAAAGTCTGAAGAACAGCGTTGTGGCGCTCGGGTTCTACTTCGTGAACCTGGTTCTGCAATTCTTTTCACGCAAGGTTTTCCTCGACCATCTTGGCGCGGAGGTGCTGGGCCTGAACACCACGGCGACGAACCTTCTGCAGTTCCTGAACCTCGCGGAGCTGGGAATCGGCGCCGCCATCGCCTGCACGCTCTACAAGCCGCTGTTCGACCGGGATACGGCTGCGATCAACGAGATCGTATCGCTGCAAGGTTGGATGTACCGCCGCATCGCCTGGGTGGTGATAGCCGGCGCTGCGGTGCTTATGTGCTTCTTCCCGTGGATTTTCGAGAAGATGCCGCTGCCGTTGTGGTACGCCTATGCCTCGTTCGGCGCGCTGCTCGTAAGTGCCCTGCTGAGCTATTTCGTCAATTACAAACAAATCGTCCTCTCGGCCGACCAGAAGGAGTACAGGATACAGTACAGCTACAAAGCGTCGATGCTGGCGAAGACGCTGTGCCAGATCGTAGCGATCAAATACTTCGACGATGGGTATGTCTGGTGGCTGGCGCTTGAAGTGGGCTTTGCCGTGGTGGCGTCGGCGGCGCTGAATGCGGTGATCCGACGGACCTATCCCTATCTGCGGACCGACCTGTCGGCAGGGAAGGCGCTGAGCCGGAAATATCCCGATGTCATCACCAAAATCAAGCAACTGTTTTTCCACAAGATCGGAGGTTTCGCTTTGACGCAGACCAGTCCGATCATTATTTACGCCTACGCTTCGCTGACATTGGTGGCGCTCTATGGAAATTACATGCTCATTATTCTGGGGATCACCTCATTGATGGGCGCCGTGTTCAACAGCATGAATGCCGGTGTGGGAAATCTGGTGGCTGAAGGAAACAAAGAGCGCATCATGTCGGTATTCGAAGAGTTGTTCTCGGTGCGGTTTCTACTGAGCTGCACGGTCTGTTTCGGAGTCTATATGCTTACGCCGGCCTTCATTACGTTGTGGATAGGCCCTGAATACGTGCTGGACGACCTGACGCTGGGCCTGATGGTCGCAACGCTGTATATCGGACTGACGAGGACGACGGTCGAGGCATATGTCAATGCCTACGGTCTGTTCAGCGACATCTGGGCTCCGGTGGTCGAAGCGTCGATCAATATCGGAATGTCGGTGCTGCTGGGATGGTTCTTCGGCCTGCACGGAATTCTTGCGGGCGTATTGCTGAGCCTGTTGATCGTAGTATTCTGCTGGAAACCCTATTTCCTGTTCCGGAGAGGCCTCAAAGAGAATCTGTGGATATATGTCAGAATGTATGCGAAACATATACTGCTCGTATCGGCGGTGTCGGCCGTCATGTATCTGATTCTTGGCGTATTGCCATTCGACCCGACGGCGGGAATCGGGGCTTGGTTGATGTACGGAATCATTGTAATCGTTTTTTTCTTCTCGCTGCTTTTTGGGGCCCTTTACATTGCAACCAAAGGAATGAAACATGTTGTGAGTAGAATGGCGAGTACGTTAAATATCTCTAAATAATGCAGGATATAAAGGATACTTACTATTATGGCATCCGGAAGATTGTTGCTATATACATTTTGGCTTTGATTACAAGCTATTTGTTTGTCTGTATTACGGGTGAACTGAATGGAGATTTTATCGGAGAGTATATTACCATACCTCAAATCGTATTGTTTTTATTGTTTATAATTTCTCTCCTTCCTTTTATTTATGTCTGGAATCGTTATAAATATTATAAACGTAAACTTAAGCTGTGTAGTGCTATAAATGTTGTCAATGTATTGGGTGGATATGCGTTAATTTTTTTAGTATTTAATATCATTATTCGAGCATTAGGCGTCGGAGTTATGACAGGTAATGCAACCCAGAATTGGGTAGGAACTTTAGGTAATAATATTTTTATCTTTTATCTGTTTGCCGGAGCATTCTTGCTGGAATCGCGGAAAAGGATCAATGTGATTCTTATAAGTGCTTTGTTTTTAGTGGCTTGTGTCTTGAAGGCATCCTTGCAAGAGGTATTTTATTTATTGTTGTTTATTTTATTACGTTATTACGCAACACTGAAAAGAGTGTTGATAAAATATTGGGTTCTAATACCTGTTCTATTTGTCATAGCATTGAATGGCATAAGTTTTTTATATGAATTGAGGGCCGAACTCAGAACAAAAGATGACATTTCCTTAAAGGAGGTAGAACCAACTGAGATATTGTGCGAAACATTGGCAGGACGGTTATCTTGCTATTCTGATGTTGCATTTATCGTTGAAAATGCTCCGACTTTTTATATTTATGCACAAACTATTCCAGTTTTTTTTTATCAAGCGCAATGGCTTGACCGCTTTGGTGTACATTTAGGAAATTGGGCTGATAATCTGCCGGAACGATTTTTATATGAACAGAACAAGAATTCCAAGGAAGATGCCGGAACCTCGTTTATGCTTGGTATGCCGGGGATGCTAATCGTATCCTTTATGAGATCACCGTGGGTTTTTTTGATCAATCTAATTTCAATGTTGCTACTGATAGAATTATATTTTGCCCTCCTATTGAAACTTTCATTTCCAGGTGTCTTGGAGGTGGGTTTGACTGTGTTGTTATATCCAATTTTATCGGGAGTTTCTTTGGAGTTGTTTTTTGCTGTCATTCAATGTGCGATTTTTTGGATTTGCATACGGAAATTAAATTTTAATGCTCATCTCTGTAAATGATGAAAAAGGGAATATATATAAGTGCATTATATAATTCGAAAACGGGTGGCGGAATTGTTAGCGATACTGTAAAACAGGTTTTGCAGACTCATGCTGAAATCAATTTACACGTTCTTGAATTTCCAATGTTTAAAAATCAATGGAAGAAATTATTTTATATGTTGACTGGTCGATTACTCGGATCAACACCTGCAATAGAGAAGAGCATCATTCGTCAGATCGAAAAAAATCATCCTGATTTTATTTTTATAAATACATCGAGTTTAGGATTGCTGGAAAAGAAAATAAGACGGAATTTTCCCGGGATCCGCGTGGTTTCGTTGTTCCACAATGTTGAATTCGTATATACTAAAGATGCATGGAAGACAAGTCGCAAAATCAATAAGTTGTTGACATTGTTGGTAACATGGTACAATGAAAAACTGGCCGTTCGGTATAGCTCTGTTATAATTACTCTTAATAAAAGGGATTCGGATGAATTGGCATTGTTATACGGACGTTGTGCTGATGGAATCCTGCCGATATGCTTGCAAGATCGTTTTGATCCGTCGCAATTGAAAATAGATCAAAGTGACCGACCGAAAAAGGCTCTTTTCGTAGGAAGTAATTTTTATGCTAATTATTACGGAATTAAATGGTTTGTAGAACATGTGGCACCCTATGTCAAAAACGTAAAAATTATTATTGTCGGTAATGGGTTCGAGCGAAACAAAAAAGAATTGGAAATATATGACAATATTGAAGTTGTAGGGACGGTTGAGAGTCTGGATGAGTTTTATTATAACGCTGATTTTGTCATATCTCCGATCTTCGAAGGTTCAGGGATGAAAACAAAAACTGCCGAAGCTTTGATGTTTGGTAAGACTATTTTTGGGACGAAAGAGGCATTTGAGGGTTATTCATTCGACTATGGGAAAGTCGGCTGTTTATGTAATAATGCGGAGGATTTCATTTGTGCTATTGATAACTATAATTTGACAAAATTTAGATTTAATGATTACAGCAGAAATATGTATCTGAGAAATTATTCATTTAATAAGTTGCATGAGATTTTAACGGACTACATTGTAAATCATTAATTTATTGCTATGGCTTTGGTATCGTTGATTGTTCCTATCTATAATGTTGCGGCATATGTAGAAAAATGTTTATTATCTGTGTTTGAACAAACGTATGATAATATAGAATATATAATTGTCGATGATTGTGGCTCGGATAATAGCATGGATTTGGTTCGGACGCTTGTTGAAAATACGAACTTTGCAGGAAAAACAATCCGCATCATCAGACATGCTTGCAATAAAGGTGTAGCGGCTGCACGGAATACGGGTTTGGATGCGGCGGTTGGAGACTATATCTTTTTTATGGATTCGGATGACACTCTTACGCCGAATTGTATAGAGGACCATGTGGCTTATTTGGAGAAATATAACGTGGATTTTACAACGGCAGATATCAATTTTATAGGAGGACGTCGTGTGTTTAAATCGCTTATTAATAATAGAGTATTATGTAATCACCAAGATATACTGGAAAATTATTTTTTAAAATATATTCATCATTCTCCTTGTAATAAACTGCTTAAACGGACTTTTTTAGAAAAGAATCAAATCCGTTTTATGGAAGGTCTGTTATATGAAGATGCATTATGGTCTTTTGAAATAGCTTTTCATGCACGTTCTGTTGCTATTTTGCCTAAACGAACTTATAATTATATCATTCATGAGGGTTCGTTTACGACAACTGATAGAAATATGGAGCATCGTATGGATTCCAGAATTTATATAATTAATGCTATCATTAATTATATGGAGTCATGCAATAGCCCAGAAATTCGTCTTATCGCAAATCGCTATATTTCAGAGCGCCGATTCAAAATATTAGCAGGATTAGTGGGGTCAAATGCGGGTTCGTATTTGAAGCGTAAATATTACCAGATTTTAAATGGGCCAGAATATCGATGTTATGATTATGGTTTGGGGGCGTCTTTAATGAGGCTGCCATATCCCTTTTTTTATGTTATTATTTTTTTAATCGTTCATATCTTTAAACTGTATAAGAAAATAATCAGGCGAATTTGTAAATAATATTACGAATATGATTACGGGCTCCATTGTTTTATTTAAAACCGATGTCAATCAAGTTTCAGAAGTTATACATTCCTTTTTTAAGGGGGATTCAAAAGATCGAATTTTGTATTTGATAGATAATTCTCCGAATGATGTGCTTCGTTTTTTAGCAAATCTTTATCCGGGTTGTATTGAGTATATTTTTACAGGAAAAAATTTAGGTTATGGAACCGCTCATAATATCGCGTTGGAAAAAGCTCTAAACAACAAAGCCCGTTATCATGTGGTTTTAAATCCAGACCTTTCATTTGATGCAGATACAATACCAAGGTTAAGCCGTTTTATGGATAATCATTTAGATGTGGGGTTATCTATGCCTAAAGTTGTAAATCCAGATGGCAGTATTCGTTATATATGTCGATTGTTGCCGACTCCTATGGATCTTGTTTTAAGATGTTTGTTTTCTAAATCTCGATATGCTCAAAAAAGGAATTTCCAGTTCGAAATGCGAGAGTCTGGGTATAATGAGGTAATGGATGTCCCTTTTATATCAGGTTGTTTCATGTTTTTTAGAGTCGATATTCTCCCGATTACAGGATTGTTTGATGAACATATTTTTATGTATTTTGAGGATGTTGATTTAAGCAGAAGGGTTCATGAAAAGTTTCGAACGTGTCTATATCCGAATGCCCAATCGATTCATTTGGCGAATCGAGAATCTCATCGAAATTGGAGAATGCTATTTGTGCATGTTCGGTCTGCTTTTTATTATTTCAATAAATGGGGGTGGTTTTTCGATAACCAGCGGGATCAATTAAATAGGCGAGCATTGGATAATATAAAAAAGTTTAATAGTAGCGATACGGTTGTAAAATGAAGATTTTACTGTTAGACGGCCATACCATTCAGGCTTTGCCGATGATGAAGGCCTTGACTCGTTTGAATGCGGAAGTTACGATTTTTTGCGAAGACCGGATTTCTTACGGATATTTTTCCCGATATGCACGCCATCGCGTATTGTGTCCTGCTCCCAAGACGGATGAAACGGCCTATCTTGATTTTTTGCTTGAATATATCCGGATGAATCCTCAGGATCTAGTAATTCCGCTGTTCAATGATACGGCCGAATTCGCAAGTCGTCATAAGGCGGAGATTGAGGCTTCGGGTTCCAAGGTAGATATTCCCGCGTGGGAGGTATTCATTCGGGGACACGATAAAGAGCTTTTGATGGAGACTTGCAAAACATTGGGGATTCCCCATCCCCGAACTGCGAATCCGGAAAAGATCGGATACGAGAAAGCGATCGGTTATGTCGGATATCCATGCCTGATAAAACCCAATCTGGGCGCCGGAGCCAAGGGGATCAAAATAATTCATAGCCGGGAGAATTTCGAGCGGTATTACCAGACTACGGTACAAAAATTCGGAGCAAGCTGCATCCAGGAATTCATTCCGCAGACTGGAACCCAATATAAAGTACAACTGTATCGTAGTGAGTCCGGGGCTATCGTGGCTTCGAGCGTTTACGAAAAATGTCGTTATTATCCGTTGGACGGAGGGACGAGTACCTGTAATCTGACCATTGAACGTCCGGATTTGGTAGGATTGTATGCTCGGATTTTGGATTATCTGGATTGGGTGGGGATGGCCGATTTCGATTGTATCGAAGATCCTCGCGACGGCATTGTCAAATTGATGGAGATCAATCCGAGAGTTCCGGGAACAATTAAAGCGTCGTTTATATCCGGGGTGAACTTTGCCGAGGTGATGGTGGACCGGGCGCTCGGGAGCGGTTATAAGTCGTATCGGTACATGCCGGGAAAGATATTGCGGAATTTTGCAACTGAATTACTGTGGTTTTATAAAAGCGGGGACCGTTTCCATACCCGGCCGAATTGGTTCCGGTTTTTCGGAAGAAACGTGTATTATGCCGACGGGGCGTGGAGCGATCCGTTGCCGATGATCGCCGGATTTTTAGGAGGCATCAAGAAACTTGCGAGTGCCGATTTCCGGAAAAGCAAACATAAGTAGGTGTTATGCGGGATATGAAATACGATATCGCACGAAGTGTTGCGATGATTTGGGTCGTGGGAATTTATCATTTGTCTGAGTATTTGTTCTCTCCCCTGCATGAATTGCAATGGGCCCGGATGGTGACTTGGGGATGTTTGGGTACATTCACCTTTATTTCTGCCTATTTCCTTGCCGGAAAGAACGAATTCAATAATTGGACGCAGATTCGGGTCTTCTATGGGAAACGCCTGCTTCGGCTCTATCCGCTTTTCGTGCTGTCGGCTCTTACCTTGTTGTTGATTGGATTCAATAACTGGGAACAGACGTGGAAAGGAGTGCTCGGAGTCTCGACTTTTTTCGTTCCGCAGATCAATACGCTTTGGTATGTCTCCATGTTGATCGGTTTTTATCTGCTCACTCCTTTTTTGCAACGGGGCGGGGTCGCTTACAAATTGGTCGTATACGGCGGGATTATGGCGGGTGTCGCCTTGTTTAAGATCTTGATCCATACGGGGGTGGATAACCGCTTCTTTTACTATTTTACCGTCTATACGGCGGGCGTTCTTTTTGCACGGCATACCCCCCCCGGACGCAGGCTCATTTATATGCATCGAAAACTCTGTTAATAACCGGAGTTATTGCCTATTTGCTTTGTTTGGGATGGGTGTTGTACCGACCGAATGCGTTGGTGATGATGGTTGGCGGATTTATCGGAACTTTTTTATTGTTGTCGGGTTCGAACCGGTTGACCGATTGTTCTTGCATCGGTAAACCGATCCGTTTTTTCAGTTACGGCAGTATGGCCGCTTATTTGTTTCATCGGCAGATATACTATTGCGGCTTGTCCGTATACAATCCTGAAAATGAGTGGTGGAAGGCTGTTTATCTCGTATTGGTCATTCTTCCCGTTATATTTTTCATATCTTATTGTATCCAACTCTGTTATGACCGGTTGATTTCTTCCGGTCGCTAAATGTCATGTACATACTTACGTTCGATGTCGAGGAGTGGTTCCATCTCCTCGACAATGACTCTACACGCTCTGAAACGGAGTGGGTCCGGTATCCGGTCCGCATTTACGAGAATATGGAGCGCATTTTCCGGATTCTCGAAGATACGGATACGCAGGCGACGTTTTTCGTGATCGGATGGATCGCCCGGACTTATCCGGATCTTGTGCGGCGTATCGCCGAAAAATATGAAATCGGGAGCCATACGATGAGTCATCAACTCGTATGGCAGCAGAGCCGGAAAGCTTTCAAGGAGGATGTGAACGCTTCGGTCAGGTTGCTGGAGGATATCACCGGAAAGCCGGTGCGGTATTTCAGAGCTCCGGGTTTTTCGATCCGCAGTAGCGAAGCTTGGGCTTTCGAGGTCATCCGGGAGTGCGGGATCGAGGTCGATTGCTCGGTGTTTCCGGCTCATCACGCGCACGGCGGCATTCCCTCCTACGGCAAGGCCGTGCCGAGTATTATCCGCCATGAAGGTATGACGATCAAGGAGTTTCCGATATGCACCAAGGTGATCGGTAGCCAGCATATCATTTTCTCCGGCGGCGGATATTTCCGGTTGTTTCCCTATTGGCTGATCCGCAAGTGGGCCCGGGAGAAGTCCGAATACATGATTTCATATATCCATCCGCGCGATCTCGATGCCGGGCAGCCGATGATCCGCGAATTGCCATGGTCCCGAAGGTTCAAATCCTATGTGGGTCTGAAGGGCGCCGAAGGGAAACTGCACCGGTTGCTTGTGGATTTCCCTTTTACGGATTTAGCCACGGCCGATAGGCAGGTCGATTGGACCAGCGCTCCCGTAGTCGAGCTTTGACCTGCGGGTTACAAATAAATCGGGAGCCTCGTCCAAGGCTCCCGATTTTTGTTCGGGAGGGGAGTATGTGGCCTATTCCATCGGCCGTATGCGGACTTCGGTGATGCCGTCCAGTTCGCGCACGAGGCGGTCGATGTCGGTCCGTTCCTCGACCTGGCCGTAGTGGTAGGGGTAGAAGATCGCGGGTTGCAGAGCCTTGACCGCTTCGACGGCCTGCTCCACGGTCATCGTATAGGGTTGATTGACCGGCAGGAAGGCGATGTCGATGTCGCGCAGCGCCCTGAGTTCGGGAGTCGGCTCCGTGTCGCCGGCGATGTAGATGCGCGTGCCGCCGATCGTCAGCACGTAGCCGCAGTCCTCCCGGTCGCGGGGATGGAACTGACGGCGGTCGGGGGTGGTGTTATAGGCCGCCACGGCCTCGACCTTCAGCCAGTCGCACGGGGTGGCGACGCTGCCCGGACGCATCGTGTGGCAATTCATTTCGAACATTTCGGCCGAGGTCCGGTCGCAGAGGATTTCGGTATCGGGCGTCAGCAGCTCCTCGGCTGCGGCGCGGTCCAGGTGATCGTAGTGCGAGTGTGTGATGAGCAGCACGTCGGCTTTCGGGAGCGACGCGTAGGCGGCATGGCCGCTCACCGGATCGACGTAGAGGTATTTTTCCCCGACGGAGACCGCCAGCGAGGCGTGGCTGAAAAAACGGATGGTGAATTGCGTTCCGTCACGTGCCGTGAGCGTGTCGGACGGGTATTCGGGGGCCTTCGCGCGGCCGCCGCCGAAGAGTGAAAGTATCGACATGGCGTTTTCGGTTTTGTGCGTTCGGTGAAAAACGCGGAATCTTCGGACTAAGATAGGGAAAAAATACGAATTATGCTTATCTTTGAAGCGAAATGCCGTGAAAACGGCGGTGTGCCGCGGAGGTCCGGTACGGTGACGGAGGCGCGGTGTGGCGGACGGGGAAATATTTTTTCCGGCGGCGTGCAGTAAAATGCGGCGGACGGCGTTTATAAAAGTGAATTTAACCTTATTGAGAAAAATGAATAAATTTTTAGCTATCACGGCGCTCTCGGCGCTGGCTTTTACGGGCTGTATGGACGATGACAACGGGAAGTGGAAGGAGCAGCAGCAGGTGATGCCGGGCATGAGCATTTATAATTCGACGATGATGCAGCAGAACATCTCGATGCAGATGGCCGGTGCGGGTCTGCGGCTGGCGTCGCTGCTGGCGGAGGCAGAAAAGCAGAATCCCGGGAAGCCGCTGGCAGAGATCGAGCTGGACAAGATCAAGGTCAAACTCGACAAATCCGAATACACGCTGCAAATCCTGCTCTTCGGCCCCGGAACGAAAATTACGAAGTCGGGACCGGAGGGATGGCTGATCTCCTATGCCGAGGGAACCCAGCAGGCCGACGGCTATATTCTGGAGGGGTCGCTGAAGGTGAATACCGGCAATGCGGAGCAGTTGGCCGGTACCTCCTATCCGGATAACATGTGGTCGGTGGAGATGCAGCCGGATTTCGTAATCAAGGCGATTTCGAGGAATGCGGTAGGCAACAACGAACAGACGACGATTCAGATGAAGGACGGTAAGACGTCGCTTTTCCGCGATCCGAGCGGCACGGCCGCTTATGTCGTCACGTTGGAGAACATCCGGGCCAACTTCGAGACGACCTCCTCCGGCAAAGAGTACGTTTCGGCATGGAACGGACGGCTGACGCTGACACCCGAGGAGGACGAGAGCGTGGCTTTCTCGGATATCTGGGACGACGACCTCAAGGCCGACGGTGCGGCGCAGGGCCTTTCGATCTATGCCAACAGCACCGAGACCGCTCCGATGGGGCTGAGCTACAAGGTGCAGGGCGGAGTTTACAACTTCTTCTCGCGAGTGGCTTCGAACAGCGTGGGGGTCTATACCCAGATCGTGGAGGGATCGCAGATTTGCGAGTTCATGCAGGTCGGCGATTACGATCCGACGCTGTTCCCCTCCCCGAAGGTGGAGTGCAAATGGACGTACGAAGGCGGAAGGCTGAGTTATACGGTGTTCTACAACGGATTCTCCTATACGATCTGACGGACTACTGTCGGGAAATAGCAACACGGCGGCTTCTTGTGTGGAGGCCGCCGTTTTCGTGTTACGGTATGTGCCGGGTTTCCGGCCGTCCGCCGTCGAGCCGCATGACGGAGGGGATGCAGAAGGCCGCGATGCCCAGCAGGCAGATGATCGCGCCCGAGAGGAGAAAGGTCGTCGTCAGTCCGACCTGACCGGCCAGGAATCCCGTGCCGAGCAGGCCGAGGGCCGAAGGCAGCAGACCGAAGCTGCGGTAGAGCGAGAGTACCCGCCCCAGCGCGCCGGGTTCGATGCGGGTTTGGACGACGGAGATGAACGAGGCGTTGAAGACGCTGCTCGAGACGCCGGCTGCGGTCGTGAAGACGGCGAACCAGACGAATCCCGAGGCGGGCAGCAGTCCCGAGAGCAGGAACGAAAGCCCTACGACCAGGTACATGAGATTGACCAGCACGATGCGGCTCACGTCGTAGGTCCGGGCGCCCATGAGGGCCCCGCCGACGAGTGCTCCGCCGCCCCAGACGATCTCGATGAGACTCATTTCGAAGGCTCCGCCGCCGAAGTGCTGCAACGTCATGAGCGGGAAGAGCACGCCGACGGGCATGATGAAGAACCATACGGCGACCGAAAAGGCGAAGAACCAGCCCATGCCCGGCGTGGCGTGCATGGCGGCGAACCCCTCGCGGAACTCGCGCAGCAGGGCGGGTTTCCGTTCCGGGTCGCGGGCGGGGCGGGGAATCCGCACGAAGAGCAGCGAGATGCAGGCCGCCGCAGCGCCCGCGACGTCGAGCAGGAGGATGTCGCCGATCGGGGCGACGGTGAGCAGCAGGGCGCCGAGAGCCGGTCCGGCGATGTCCGAGAGCGAGGAGATCACCTGATTGACCCCGGCGATGCGCGTGAGCTGGGAGGCGGGGGCCAGCAGCGGGACGGAGGCCTGCATGGCGGGGGTGTGGAATGCCGATCCGACCGAGCGGCAGGCCAGCAGGATGTAGATATGCCACATTTGCGCGATGCCTAACCGGAACAGCAGGGCGAGGAGCAGCGTGCAGAGAGCGATGAACGAATCGGCGAGGATCATCGTGCGGCGGCGGTCCCAGCGATCGACATAGACGCCGACGACGGGGCCGAGCAGCGATTGGGGCAGGATCCCCGCGATCGCTGCGAGGGCCAGCACCTCGGCCGAGCCGGTTTCGAGGCTCATCCAGAAGATCACCGCATAGCCGACCACGGCGCTCGAGAGGATCGAGACCAGCTGGCCGCTCCAGATGACGGCGAATGTTTTTTTCCAGTTTTCCATAGTCGCTCGGTTCGTGCGTCGGCGCCGCATGGCGGTCGGATATCGTGCGGCGGGGCGGTAGGCCGGGGCATGCGATCTCTCGTGCCGCCTGCCGCGCCGCATCGGGTGTCGGCATCCCGTATCTGCCGGTTTGCGCCGCATGCTCCGGCCGCACCGCATCGCCGGAGCCTCCGGAAGGGACGCGCTTTTTCCGTTTGCCGGACCCCTCCGGCGGGGCGGACCGTTTCCCGCCTCCTCCGGAAGTCCCGGGACCGGGGACACCTTCCGCAAATTTACAAAAAAGGCGGACACCGGAGTGTCCGCCTGCCGAATCCTTTCGTAAAAAGGATTTATTTAACTGCCTTAACTATTGCCTCGAATGCCTTCGGCTCGTTCATGGCCAGGTCGGCCAGAACCTTGCGGTTCAGGGCGATGCCTTTGGCGTTGAGCTTGCCGATGAATTGCGAATAGGTCATTCCCTGCGCGCGGACTGCGGCGTTGATACGCGTGATCCACAGCGAACGGAAGGTCCTCTTCTTGAGCTGGCGGTGCGCATATGCGAACTGCAAACCCTTTTCGACCGTATTTTTCGCAACGGTCCAAACGTTTCCCCTTGAACCAAAGTTACCCTTGGCAAGTTTCAAAACTTTCTTTCTGCGTGCGCGCGAAGCGACTGCATTGACTGAACGTGGCATAACGTAAAAGTTTTTGAAGAGCTGTCAGCGACGCGGTTCTCCCGCGTTCTTCGGGGCTGATTCGCTCCGGTTTCGGGTCCGGCCTGTTTCGTTTTTTTACGGGGACGCTCTCCTGCGACGGTAGCCGGGCCCTTGCCGGCGCTGGCGCGCCGTGCGCCGCATTCGATCGTCCTTCGTCCTCGCCCTTGCGGGCAGGGGTGGCTCCTGCGCGGATTTACTTCACGAGCAGGTTCTTGATTTTGGCCTCGTCGGCCGCAGAAACGATCCCTGAATAGCAGAGGTTGCGCTTCTGTTTCGTCGTCTTTTTGGTCAGGATGTGACTGTGATAAGCGTGCTTGCGCTTGATCTTTCCTGTGCCGGTGAAGGTAAAACGCTTCTTCGCAGCGGCATTGGTTTTCATTTTCGGCATTGTCGTAAACAGTTAATTAGTTAAACGTAGCCTGCAAAAGTACGAAAAATTTCGCATCGTACAACCTTTCCGCCCGAAAAACTTCGGGAATGCGGAGTTTTCGCTATATTTGCCATAGACTGCCGCCGGTCCGGCGTTTCGGACGACAGACGCCGCGGAGCGGCACGGATTTTTCAGCGAAACGGCATGATGGCAACGGAATGGGATTTCATCCTGCGGCTCTGCGTCGCGGGGTTGTGCGGGACGGCGATCGGACTCGACCGGGAGTACCGGGTGAAGGACGCCGGGTTCCGCACGCATTTTCTGGTGGCGCTCGGCAGCGCGTTGATGATGGTCGTGTCGCAGTACGGATTCGAGGGGTTCCTGGCCTCGCACGACGGACTGCGGCTCGATCCCAGCCGGATCGCGGCGCAGGTCGTGAGCGGTATCGGGTTCATCGGCGCCGGGACGATCATCATTCACCGGCAACTGGTGCGGGGACTGACCACGGCGGCGAGTCTCTGGGCCACGGCGGGTATCGGACTCGCCGCCGGAGCGCACATGTATGCGGTTGCGGCCGCAGCCACGGTGCTGACCCTCTTCGGGCTGGAGGTGCTGACGCTCGTGTTCGGGGAACTGGGGCGGCGGCGGACGATGATCGTCTTCTCGGCGGCCGGCCGGGGAGCGGTCGATGCGATGTTCGCCCGGCTCGAAAGCCGCGACTATTCGGTGATCTCCTACGAGGTGGAGGCGGCGCGTACGCCCGAAGGGGTCGTGCACCGGGCGACGCTGGTGATCCGCGCCAAGGGGACGGCCGCCGAGGATGGGTATATCGACCTGCTGCGGGCGAATCCCGACATCACGGTGGAGCGGATCGTCTGACCGCCTCTCCGTTTCAGAACCAGCGGCCGACCTCGTACAATTGCGGATCGTGCGCCATATCGTTCGGGTTGGTCCCCGGTTCGCCTTCGGGGATTGCTTCCCCGAGCCGTTCGAACAGTTCGGTCCAAAAGGCGGGCATCGAACCGTCCGCCGCCCGGAAATTCATCGGCCGGGCGGGGAAGCGCCGTCGTCCGTCCGGAGTGCGGTAGCTCTCCCAGACCAGCTCGCTGCAATAGAGTTTTCCGTTGTCCGGCCGGAAGGAACAGTCGTAGGGGAGGCCGAGAAACCCGAAGGCCCGGCGGAGCGAGGCCGCCAGCCCTGCCGTATCGCGCAGCCGCATGGCGACCGCCGCCGGACGACCGCCGATGCGGGCCGATCCGTCGAGAAACTCCCGCAGCGGCGAGATCCGCACGCCGCCTTCCGGCGCGGCTTCCAGAACAGCGTCCGTGCCGCCGTACCGGACGAAAATCCCCACGTGCGAAAAACCGGGCGCTTCGATCCGCCCCGTTGCGGCGGTGATGGCCCCCGTCATCGCCGAATTCCGTCCCGCCCGGAACAGCAGATCGCCCGGATGCAGTTCCGGTGTCGGAGAAGTACAGGCTGCCGTGCAGAATATTATACCTATATATATTATAAAACGCATGATACCGATGTCCGGGTACGAGGACAAAGATACGGAAATATTCGGAACTAATTCGCTGTATAATAGAGAAGTGCATATCCGGGCGCAAAAAAAAACAGAAAAAAGTTCCCGGATTATTTGGAAGTTATCCCGAAAAGCCCTTATCTTTGCACCCGCTTCGAGAGAAAAACACTGCTTCGGGGCGAAAGAAAACGGTTCTGAGAAATTTTGAAAAAAAGTTCCAAAATCTTTTGGAGATTCGGAAATTTGACTTACCTTTGCACCCGCTTCGAATAAGACAGAATGTCTGAAGCGATGCGAAAAAAGGTTCTGAAAAAATTCTGAAAAATCTTTCGAAAAGATTTGGTGGTTCAAAAAATAACACTTACCTTTGCACCACTTTCCCACCTCGAAAAACGGTGGCGGAACCGAGGGGAAAGCCGAAAGGCCAACCCCGAGAATAAGAAAGAAATTGTTCTTTATAGAAATATAAACGAGCAGCGTTCTTTGAAGTATTTGAGCAGCTATTAGTTTTTTCTACTCTTGCAAAAGAGTTGATTTCAAACAATACCTTTGAGATTAGAGC
>CDYX01015001.1_pt1 | contig 16284 bp, 12 predicted proteins | sample 554871 | NCBI WGS metagenome assembly CDYX01 (sample SAMEA3182061, study PRJEB8094) | gut metagenome | biome: human; feature: gut; material: Stool; isolation source: human stools | place: Canada | collected 2013-01-14 | reverse complement strand
GCAGGCACAGGAGCTTTTTGCTCACGCGGGCAAAGCAGTGCGCCCGCAGGGAGAACGGCAGGCGTTCGCTGCCGATGACATCGTGGCACAGAACGGTCATGGCGCTGCGGTGCACGGACTCGTCATAGTGCGACACACCCGTCAGCAGCAGGCCGAGGCAGTGCTCCGTCAGCACGCTGTTTTCCGGCAGGGCGGAGATCAGACTGCCGAGCGTCCGGAGCGACGTCGAGGCGGCGCGGGCGCTGCCGCTGCGCAGCAGGCCGTCGAGGAAGTCGATGCTTTCGCGGATCTCCTTTTCCGGCATGGTGCTCAGCAGCCGCCCGAGATAACGGGGAATAAAGCGTGCAATCTGCTCCTGGCCGTTTTCCAGCTCGCGCATGAGGTCGACGATGATCTCATTGCGCTGGTCGACGCTCAGGCGCGTGCTGATGGTCAGAAGCGCGCGCCCGGCGTGCTCGCGCACGGGAAGGTGCTCGCTGACGGACAGCAGATTGGAAAGATGCGTCGCCGTGTGGAACGTGTTGCCCGTGTGCTGCAGCGCATCGGCCTGCAGCAGGTCGATCTGGGCGTTTTTCACGACCCACGGCACGGCAGTCTTCAGATTGCTGAGGTAGAGCAGCGAGGCCTCGGATTCCGAGAGCGGCGCGGGCGTTTTGCCGGTCAGGCGGCCGCGCAGGGCACGCACGGCGGGAAGATCATCCGCAAGCGGCACAGCGGCCTCCTGCAGCAGGTCCTCCGGCGCGGCGGCGCGGAAGCGCCGCAGGCAGCGCAGGGCCGCAATGCGGCGGCTCTGGTCCGGACCGCACAGCAGGGCGCGCAGCCGGTCCGCCGCCGGGGCGAGCGTGGAGACGGCATGCGGCGGGGTGTGGTAGAGGGCGTCGAGCAGCACGAAGCTGTCCTCGTCTGTGGCATCCGGCAGGCGCGAGAGCAGCGGCTGCGCCAGCCGCGCCGCGTCCTCCGTCTCGGCCAGAAGCGTTTCGGCAACGGCCTTCAGCGAGTTGGAGATGCGCTGGGCGTGCTTCGGGGAGATTTTGTGGTCGGGGTGCAGGCACTGCGCCACGGTCTGCTCCCACAGGCCGAGCGATTCCTCCAGCACGGAGAGCATCGCGGGCGCGGCTGCGTCCTGCGGCGCAGCGGAGGGCAGCTCTTTGCGGTATTTCGGCCCGCTGTTGGCCAGCACGCTGCCCATGAGCTGCCCGGCCAGACGGCGAACGTCGCCCTCGGGATACAGCAGCAGCTCATAGAGGAAGGCGAGCAGCTTGCGCTTGTTCCCGCCGGACATATAGGTGTGGTATTCCTGAAACAGCTCGAGGTAGGTGCGGATGCGCAGCGTGTTCTTCTCGCCGCGGGCCTGCTCGAGCAGCTGGTCGAACGACGCGTCCGTGCTGACGGTATGCATCAGGCGGATGGCGTGGTCGAACGTCAGCGCGCGCAGGGCGTCCAGCGCCTCCTGCTGCGTGAGCAGGGCGGGGTCGCGCGTTTCGCGCTGCGGCGCGGGGCCAGGCTCCGTGGCCGCGCCGCGGCTGTGCAGATAGGCCTCAAAATCGCGCAGCTTCGTATAGACCGTGCGGTAACGGCGCTCCTTTTCCGGCGTAACGTCCGTCAGCTTTGAAAGGATCATCGCATAGGCCTCTGCCAGTGAATAAATGCGCACGGTCTCGCGTCCGCCCTCGCGCGTGCCGCGCACGCGGAAGTCCGCATAGATGAGCAGCAGGGACTCCACGGGCAGATTCTCAAATTCGAGGTCCCAGGTGGAGTGGTTCGCGGAGATATGCGCGATGTGCTCCATGCCGTGGCCGGACAGCCACTGCCAGGTATAATAATAGTGCAGATAGGGGATGCGCTTTGCATCCGCGCCGCGGCAGCCGAACTTGCCGATATCGTGGCACAGGGCGGCCGCGCTGACGAGCGGGACGTCGACAGGAAGCCCGGCTTCCTTCGCGCACTGGGCGGTCAGCGTGGCGATGTTGTGCACGCCGATGGTGTGCGAAGCAGCGTCAAACGGCAGAAGCTCCCGGCCGATGCGCAGCATGGTCACAAAATGCGAGGCGTGCAGTGCGGCGTGGAAGGCGGGCAGCTCATCGGCGACACGGCTTCCGTCCTCCGGGCCGTGCGCAGCCAGATCGGTCAGCATATCGAACGGCGCATCCTCGCAGGCGAGCACGCCGTCCAGCAGCTCGGCCAGCGCGGCAAGCACCGGCGCCTCGGGCGGGGCCTGATAGGCGGGATCGGGGAACAGACCGTTGTCCAGCCACGCATACAGCGCGGGCAGCCATCCGGCCTCCGGCTCCGGCGCAAGGCGCGCCAGCAGCGGGCGCAGGGCGGTCACGACGGCGGAGCATACGCTGCTCCGATCATACTCCAGTCCGTTCAGCAGCTCGGCCGCGCCCTCCAGCCCGGCGGGCGGCACGAGCGCATTCAGTTTTTCCCGGGAAAAATACACGGCAGTCATCCTCTCCGTACAGGTGTTTCCAAAACATACCCTTATTATAATAGAATCTTTCGGTTAAAACAAGGGCAGTGCCGCATAATTCAGCGAGAGCATTCGGTGAAGGCCGAAGCTGCAATTGTGCGGTGCTGCCCAGAAAAAAGAAACGCAAAATAAGCGGAACGGATGCGCAGAAATCGCGTCTGAATAGATAGAACGGTTTTGAGCAAATACACTCGCTGACATATTTTACGATTTTTGACGAAAGGATGATGGAGATGAAAAAGCTGATCTCCGCGCTGTGCGCGCTGATGCTGGCCGTTTCGCTTGCCGCCTGTTCCCGAGGCCCGGCGGAGCACGGCGGGCTGCTGCCGCTTGACCCGACGGACCCGCCCGCAACGGAAGAGCCGACCGCCGCACCGACCGACCCCACGCAGCCGCCCGAGCCGGTCGAGCTGCCCAATGCCGGGACGCTGGCCGCTCTGGCAGGCGACGGCGCGGCCCTGTGCCTGTGCCAGTGGTCGCGCAGCGGGGAGCTGGAGCACAGCGGCATGCTGGATGCCGCTGCGGTCGCTGCGGTGCTCGATGCCGCCAATGCTGCGCAGTGGGTCGAGCGCAAAGCGCCGGGCGTGCAGGAATTCTCGTTTGACAGCTATGTGACGCTCAGCTCGCCAGCGGGCGGCGGCACGCTGCTCACGCTTTGGAAGGGCGTCTCCGCCCTGTGTCTGGATGCACCCGGCGGCCGTGTCTGGCTGGACCAGCCGGAGGGCGCGGATCTCGCTGCCGCCCTGCAGGGGCTGGAACAGCAGGATGCCTATCCGCGCAGCCTCTACGCCGTCGGCGTGACCGGGTCCGCTGAGGACGAGACCATCGCCCAGAGTGCTGCCGGAGCCATGGTGCAGAGCCTGAGCGCCCACGAGGCCCGCGACGGTGCGAGCAGCGGCGTCGAATCGCTCTGCGGCAACCGGATGCGCTTCACGTTCCGCTGCAGGCTCCGTGTCCCGGAGGACAGCGCTGCAGCATGGGGCGTGACGCCCGATGCCGCCGGAGAAGCGGAGCTGACGCGCAGCTGTGTCCTCGTCCGTGATGCCGTCGGCTTCTGGCACCCGGCTGCGGTGGAAAATGTATAATGCATAGTGTGATCCCCGACCGGAAGGCCGGGGATCGCTTTATGCAGACAATGAGAAAAGTTGATAATTCTAGGAGAATACCAAGAAAATCCACAAATTCCCGCTTGCAAAATTCGACGGCATGTGATATCATTTGACCGGAGTTTATTTTTGATTCATATATTCAGCTGAAAGGAGCGAGTGCCATGCCGGGTCATGGGCTGCAGGCCAGAGGAATTGCACGCGAACAGAAGATGATCTATGCGGGGATGACGCTCTTCCTCGAGCAGGGCTACGAGCGCACGACGACGGCACAGATCGCCCGCAAGGCCGGAATGTCTCCGGCATCGTTTTTCGCCGCGTTTGAGAATAAAGAGGCGCTGCTGCTGCGCCTGACGCAGATCATGTTCCGCTCACAGTTTTCCCGCGCGGAGAAGATGCTCCCGGCGGATCAGCCGCCGCTGCTGCTGTACGCCATGGAGACGGGGCTGCAGCTCCATATCGCGGAGTGCTCCGAGCCGCTGCGCGACCTGTATGTCACGGCGTATTCGCTGCCGTCGACGTCCGATTTCATCAACCGGAGCATGACGCCCCGGCTGCGCCAGATCTTCTCCCGCTGGATGAAGCGCGCGGACGACAGCGAGCTGTTTGAGCTGGAGCTGGCCTCCGCCGGTGTCACGCGGAGCTATATGTCCGTCCCGTGCGATATGTACTTCACGATGGAGCGGAAGATCCGCCGCTATCTTTCGTGCTGCTTCCGCCTCTACTGCGTGCCGGAAAAAGAATATGCCCCTTATGTGGAGCGCGTCCTGCAGACGGATCTGCATCAGGTGGCGGAGAACATCGTCGCAGAAACGGTCCAGAATGCCGCAGCGGCCTTCGCTGCGACCATGGGAGCAGCTGCGGACGAAAACTGAGCCAAAAAAAATCCTGCCGGAGTGGCTGACTCCGGCAGGATTTCGCTATATGAGGGCTTGATTCAGAATGTCGCGACCTCGTTCTTCGCGGGTTCGGCGGGCGTTACGCGGATGGCCGTCAGGATGGGGCCGGTGCCACGGTAGAGCGCATGGAAGCGGACAGAGACCGTCGCCTCGACCGTGACCCACTCGCGGGCGTGCAGAGAGGCGGCGTCGGCGTATTTGCACGGCAGACCCATGAAGGCGATGTCCTCCACGCAGCACGTCATGACAAAGCGGCCGGGCGCAAAGTAGCCGTCGCGGTCCTTTTTCAGGCGGGCGACCTGCCCCTTGAAGCGGACGGTCTTGCCGTCGTACTTCTTCGGCTCCTCCGTGATGTCGCGGTACCAGAGCGCGAAATCATCGTCGCCGATCTCCACGACCGGGGCGTTGATGTCAAAGGGGAGCGGGTCCTCGATCTCGTCGGGCTGCGTCGTTCCGTCGGTGTATTCATAGAGGATGCCGACGCGGCGGTTCAGCGCGCGGGCGAGCTTGTGCAGCGGCATGATGTCCGTGCCCGGTGCAAGACGATTGAACACGACCATCTCACAGCCCGTGAGCTTGTCCACCACAAGGGAGCGCATGTTGGCGTTGTAGGCGAGGATGCTCGTGCCGTCGGCAAACATGACCTCCTGCGCGATCTGCCAGTCCTCCGGCATTTTCTGGTAGAACGGGCCGACCTGCAGCATGCCGTTGAGCTCGACGACGACGCGCTCGCAGTGGTGCTTTTTGAACAGCTGTGAAAGCTCTTCGGTCGTAACGGCCTCCTGATCGATCACCTCGGGATAGACATGCTGGTAGGGATAGATGGAGAGGTCATATTCCTCCTCGCCCTCCTCGCAGATGAGCAGCAGCGTGCGCTCGCCTGCGTTGAAGCGTTCGTCCTCCAGCGTCTCCTGAATGAATTTCGTTTTTCCGGCGTCCAGAAAGCCGGTGAAGGCATAGACGGGAATGGCCATGGCAGCCTCCTTACACGCCGAACAGGGCGGCGAGTGCCTTTTCGTCCAGCTTCGAGCCGATGACGCACAGACGGCCCGTCACAGCGGCCGTGCCGGTGCGGACATCGATCTCGCCGGGCACATGGTCAAAGTGCAGCCAGGTGCCATCCGCCGTCGGAACGATGCCCTTGGCGCGCAGCACGATGCCATAGGTCTCGCCGTTGTCCAGTGCGGCGAGGGCATTGCGGATTTCTTCCTCGGTGAACTTCTTCGGCGTCTCGACGCCCCAGCTCTGGAAGACCTCGTCGGCGTCGTGGCCGTGATGATGGTGATGGTGGCAGCAGTGGTGCTCGTGCTCGTCCTCATCCTCGTCATGGTCGTCATGGTTGTGATGATGGCAGCAGTGGTGCTCATGCTCATCATCGTCTTCATCGTGGTCATGATGGTGATGGCAGTGATGCTCATCCTCGTCATCATGGTCATGATGGTGGCAGCAATGATGCTCGTGCTCGTCATCCTCGTCGTCATCGTCATGATGATGGTGATGATGGTGCTCTTCCTCTTCGTCCTCGTCGTCCTCCTCGGACTGGGCGCTGCGGATCATGTCAGCCAGCTCTTCGGTGAGCGTGTGCTGCTTCTGCATGGCCTCGAGGATCTGTGCGCCGGAGAGCTGGTCCCACGGCGTCGTGATGATGACGGCGTTCTGATTGTGCTCGCGCAGCAGGGCCACGGCGGCAGCCAGCTTCTCCTCGGAGATGGAGCCGGTGCGGCTGAGAATGATGGCGGAGGCGGTCTCGATCTGGTTCGTGTAGAATTCACCGAAATTCTTCAGATAGACCTTGCACTTCGTGGCATCCGCCACGGTGATGAAGCTGCCGAGCGTGACGCTCTCGTCCGCAACACGCTCTACGGCGCCGATGACGTCGCTGAGCTTGCCGACGCCGGACGGCTCGATGAGGATGCGGTCGGGATGATAGTCGGAGATGACCTGCTTCAGCGCGCGGCCGAAGTCGCCGACGAGCGAGCAGCAGATGCAGCCGGAGTTCATCTCGTTGACCTGAATGCCGGCGTCCTGCATGAAGCCGCCGTCAATGCCGATCTCGCCGAACTCGTTTTCGATGAGGACGATCTTTTCACCCTGATAGGCCTCGCGGATCATCTTTTTAATGAGCGTGGTCTTGCCCGCGCCGAGGAATCCGGAGTAAATGTCAATGGTAGTCATGAATTTTCTGCTTCCTTTCCAAACGAAGGCCGCAAAGCGGCATTCGGCTGTTATTTCAACCTATATTATATCACCCGTGTAAAGCCCCTGCAAGAAATTTTCGATTTCTTGACCGGAAATTCACATAAGCTCCGCTTTTTCGTTACAAACTGTTTTCAATTGTGGCGAAACTTTGAATTTTGGAAAAGAACTGGAAAAATCCTTGCTTTTTTCGGGGTAAGTGTTATACTGTTAGCGCAGAATTATGACTTCTGGGGTGATGAAAATGAAGCGTCCCTTTTCGCTCCGCCGAGTGGGAAAGGAATGGAACCGTGAAAATATTCTCCGTTTTTTGGGCTATATCCTTGCTGCGTTCGTCATCAATTTGGCGCTTGAATGCCTGTCGCGCAGGTCCCTCGGCGATGGCCTGCACTATATGGTGACGCGACCGTGGCAGTTTTTTTATAACTCTCTCATTATTTTATTCACGCTGTCTCTCTCACTGCTGTTCCGCAAGCGCAGCTTCTGCTTCCTACTGTTCGCCGCTGTTTGGATCGGGCTTGGCCTTGCCAACTGCATCCTGCTCGGCTTCCGCGCTACGCCGCTGACTGCGCCGGATATCTGGCTGCTGTCGTCCGTGCGGGACATCATCGAGATCTATATGAGCCAGCCGGTGCTGATCCTCCTGATGCTGGGCATCGCGGCCCTCATCGGCGTGATCGTCCTCCTGTGGCTGCGCGCGAAGAAGACGCGCCCGTCGTATTATTTCGCTGCCGTGCAGGTCCTGCTCTGCGGCGTGATCCTCGCGGGCTTTACGGTCGCCTTCCTCCGCAGCGGGACGCTGGCCTCGCATTTCCCCAATCTGCCGGATGCCTACGACTCCAACGGCTTTGCCTACTGCTTCTCCGCCAGTGCGGTGACGCAGGGCATCAGCGAGCCGGACGGCTATTCGCAGGAGGCAATCGACTTGCTCCTCAGCGAGCAGGACGACCTGCCTGCCGACCGGGTGCGCACGCCAAATTTCATCTTTGTGCAGCTCGAGTCATTCTTTGACGCGAATTATCTGAAGGACCTGACCTACGGCGAAAATCCGGTCCCAAATTTTGAGCGGCTGAAGGAGACGTGCTCCAGCGGCCTGTTCTATGTGCCGTCCATCGGCGCGGGCACGGCAAACACCGAGTTCGAGCTGCTTTCCGGCATGAATCTCGACCACTTCGGCGTCGGGGAGTATCCCTACAAGACCGTCGTCAAGAACCGGACCTGCGAATCCATGGCCTATGCGCTGCAGAGCGCGGGCTATTCCACCCACGCCATCCATAATAATAACGCCACGTTCTACAGCCGCGACCGCGTCTATGCCAATTTCGGCTTCGAGACGTTCACGTCGCTGGAATACATGCACGATGTCGAGCAGAATCCGCTCGGCTGGGCGAAGGATTCCGTCCTGACGGAGGAGATCCTGAAGGCGCTGTGCTCCACCGAGGGCCGCGATCTCGTCTTCACCGTCTCCGTGCAGCCCCACGGGAAATATCCCACGCAGCCGCTGGAGGGAGCGCGGACCATCATGGTCACGGGCGAGGAGGTCGAATCCCGCCGCGCCGGGCTGGAGTATTACCTCTACCAGCTCAAGCAGACGGATGCCTTTATCGCGCGCCTTGTGCGCCGGCTCTCCACGTTCAGCGAGCCGACGGTCGTCGTATTCTACGGCGATCATCTGCCGAGCTTCGGCATCACGCAGGACGAGCTGAGCTGCGGCACCGTGCAGTCCACGGAATATGTCATCTGGACGAATTTCCACGCCAAAAAGACCGACCGCGATGTGCAGGCCTATCAGCTGGCCGCCATGGTGCTCGACCGCTTCGGCGTCCACGACGGCACGATCCTGCGCTATCATCAGAGCCACGGCTACGATGAGACCGGCAGCGAGACCTTCCAGAACGGCCTGTGCATGCTGGAGTATGACATGCTATATGGCAAGCACTATGCAACGGGCGGGGAGGCGGCGGTGCAGCCGATGGAGCTGCACTTCGGCGTCGACGAGATCACGCTCACCGGCGTGAGCAGCAGCGACGGCGGCCTGACCGTCCACGGCACGAACTTCACGCCGTACAGCGTCATTCTGGTCGACGGCGAGCAGGTGCCGACGGAGTATATCGACGAGCAAACGCTGGCAGCGGCGGATACGTCGCTCAGTCCGGGGGAGGTTCTGGCCGTTGCGCAGGTCTCCGCCACGGATACGCTCAAGATCCTGAGCCAGACGCCGGACTGGATCGTCCCGGCAGAAGAATCGTAAATCGTAAACAGGACCCGATGCGGCACCGGAAAGCCGCATCGGGTCCTGCTTTATCTTTACACGAGTTCGCCGAGCTCCAGAATATCCTGCGGGGTGGCGCGGCGGAGGACCGGCTTTGTCTGCGCGGGCGGGTAGGGCGCGTCCTCGGCCGTGCAGGCCTGCACCGCGACGATCCTGCCCAGCAGCTCGTGCGCATCCGGCCCGGCCGGAACGACCACAAGCTCACCGGCCTCCAGCGTTCGGTCCTCGGAGCGGTAGGAATAGCGCGTGCCGTGCGGTTCGAATTCCACGGCGCAGTAAAACAGCGGCCCCGGCGCGGCGGCTGCGCGCGACGGGTCGAACAGCTCGCCCTCCGTATAGAAGCGCAGCAGGGTATCTGCCTCGGCGGCAAGCTCTGCCCAGCCGTCCGGAAGGCCCGTGCAGTCATAGCGGCCGGTAATGCGCTGCGACGCGCCGTCCGACCAGCGCAGCGTGAGCGCATAGCGCGCTGCGGCATCGTCCGTCCCGGAGGCAAGCGGCGGCACTGTCAGCAGTCCCTGCGGGAGCGTGTCGAGCAGGCGGGCCGCCGCGGACGGGAGCGAGCAGCGGCGCTCGGCGGTGTGCTTGCCGACGGAGCTGAGGTGTGCGATGCCCTCGCTCCGGTCGAGCACGAGCCGCTCCGTGTGCTGCAGCAGGGGAGAGGCCGCACTGCGGCGGGTGTATTCCATGACGAGCCGGTCAACTTTTGCATCCGTCCCGGCGGTCCGGCGGGTAAATAAGCGTTTCATGCGGTCTCCTCCTTTTTCTGCTTTCATTATAACGGGCGGCCTGCGTTTGTCAAGAATTGCGGATTTTTCTCGAAAAGTGGGGCGGGAAAGCATTGACATTTATGGCCCTGCGGTGTATCATACGGGCACGGGAAAAGCGAGTGCGGTCAAATGTTAGCCAAACCTTACTTTTTCTGAAGTTACGAAAACTGGAGGAAATCAATATGCGTATTGCAGCAAAGCTTGGCCTGTTTGCAGGCGGCGTTCTGTTCGGAACGGCTGGGATCCGGATCCTCAGCAGCCGTGACGCGAAAAAGGTCTATACCCACGCGACGGCTGCCGTGCTCCGTGCGAAGGAAGACGTGATGACGACGGTCACGACGCTCCGTGAAAACTGCGGGGACATTCTGGCAGATGCGAAGGCCATCAATGAAGAGCGTGCCGCCGCTGCCTGCGAGGAGATCGCCGATACTGCGGAGGAGCCCGCTGCAGAGCCTGCCGAGGCCTGAATCATGTGCAGCCGGGGAGGAAAACCCTTCCCGGCTGCGGGCAGGAGAATCCTATGAAGTGCAGAATTTTACATGAAACCAAGGGCCGCCTGCGTGTGCATCTGTGCATCGGGCGGATGACGCTCCGGCAGGCAGACCTGCTGGAGTATTCCATGCGCGCCGTGGACGGCGTGGCGTCGGTCAAGGTCTATGACCGCACGCAGGACGCCGTCATTGAATATTGCGAGGTGCGCAGCGCCGTGCTTGCGGCGCTTTCCTCCTTCTCGTTCGCGGCGGCTGAGGAGGCCGGGCTCGTCCCGGAGCACACCGGCCGTGCGCTGAACCGCGAATTTGAGGACAAACTCGTCTGGAAAACGGCACTCCACTATGCCTGCAAGCTGTTCCTGCCTGCCTATGTGCGGGCGGGCATCGCCATCGTGCGCTCCGTGCGCTATCTCAAGGCCGGTCTCTCCGCCCTGCTGCACGGGAAGCTTTCTGTCTCCGTGCTCGATGCAACGGCCGTGACGGTCTCACTGGTCCGCCGCGACTTCGATACGGCAGGCTCCGTGATGTTCATGCTCGGCCTCGGCGAGCTGCTGGAGGACTGGACGCACAAAAAGTCCATCGCCGATCTGGCGGGGGCCATGGCGCTGAACGTCGACCGCGCGTGGGTGCGCGACGCAGACGGGCAGGAGCTGCTTGTCTCCGTGAAGGACATCCATGCGGGCGACTGCGTCGTCGTCCGTACCGGCAACATGATCCCGCTCGACGGCCGCGTGACCGGCGGCGAGGCCATGGTGAACCAGTCGTCCATGACGGGCGAGTCGCTCCCCGTGCGCAAGACGCCGGGCAGCTATGCCTATGCCGGAACGGTCGTGGAGGAGGGCGAGTGCCTCATCACGGTCGAAAAGACCATGGGCGGTGGCCGCTATGACCGCATCGTCCGCATGATCGAGGAGTCCGAAAAGCTGAAATCCACGGCGGAGGACCGCGCCTCCCGTCTGGCGGACCGGCTCGTGCCCTATACGCTCGGCGGAACGGCCCTCGTGTGGCTGTTTACCCGGAATATCACCAAGACGCTTGCCGTTCTGATGGTGGACTTCTCCTGCGCCCTGAAGCTTGCCATGCCGATCGCCGTGCTGTCTGCCATGCGCGAGAGCAATGCCCGGCACATGTCCGTCAAGGGCGGGCGCTTCCTCGAAGCCGTTGCCAAAGCGGATACGATCGTGTTCGATAAGACGGGCACGCTGACCTATGCGCAGCCGCGCGTGGCGGAGGTCGTTACGTTCGGCGGCCGCCGCGAGGACGATATGCTGCGTCTGGCTGCCTGCCTCGAGGAGCACTATCCGCACTCGCTGGCCAATGCCGTCGTAGAAGAGGCGCGCGTGCGCGGCCTGAACCACGAGGAATATCACTCCAGCGTGGAGTATGTCGTGGCGCACGGCATCTCGAGCACCGTCGAGGGCAAGAAGGTCATCATCGGCAGCTATCACTTCGTGTTTGAGGATGAGGGATGCCGGGTGCCCGAGGGCGACGAGGAAAAATTCGACGGTCTTTCCGATGCCTACTCCCATCTGTATCTGGCCATTTCCGGCGAACTTGCCGCCGTCGTGTGCATCTCCGACCCGCTCCGGGCCGAGGCGGCGGATGCCGTCCGCGCTCTGCATGAGCAGGGGATCGCGCACATCGTCATGATGACGGGCGACAATGAAAAGACGGCTGCCGCCGTGGCGCGCGCCGTCGGCGTGGACGAATACCACGCGGGAGTCCTGCCGGAGGACAAGGCGGCCTACATCCGCGCCCGCCGCGCCGAGGGCCACACGGTCATCATGATCGGCGACGGCGTGAACGACACCCCGGCCCTGTCCGAGGCGGATGCCGGCATCGCCATCAACACGGGTGCGGCCATTGCCCGCGAGATCGCCGATATCACGATCTCGTCGCAGGACCTGTTCGAGCTTGTGACGCTGCGCCGCCTGAGCGAGGCCCTTATGGGACGCATCGACCGGAATTACCGGTTCATCGTCAGCTTCAACCTCATGCTCATTATCCTGGGCGTGACGGGCGTCATCCAGCCGACGCTTTCCGCCCTGCTGCACAACATGTCGACGCTCGGCATCAGCCTGCGCAGCATGACGAACCTGCTGCCCGAAAAAACGGAGCAGAGCAACGCATAAAAAACGGCCCGGTGCGGAACAGAACGCTGCTTCGCACCGGGCTTTATCTATGGGTTGACGGGAGCACCGAAAATCGGTACAATAGGAGAAAACGCCACAATAGGGAGTATCAGCAATGGAAAGCTTGATTTTTGATGTCGATGGCACGCTCTGGGATGCCGTGGCCCTCGTAGCCGAGGGCTGGAACGACGGCCTGCAGAGCATGGGCTTTGCGCCGCACTGCACGGAGCAGAGCATCCGTCCGCTGTTCGGCAAGACCATGACGGAGATCGCGCAGGTTGTGGTGCCCGGCGTCCCGCAGGAGCAGGCCATGGAGGTCATGGACCGCTGCATGGACGGCGAGATGGCGCGCCTGCGCCGCGATCCGTGCCACATTTTCTACCCCGGCGTCAAGGAAACGCTCACGGAGCTGCACAAAACGCACCGCCTGTTCATCGTCAGCAACTGCCAGCAGGGCTATATCGAGCTGCTGATGGAAAAGGGCGGCCTCGGCGGCCTGATCAGCGACTTCGACTGCTTCGGGAACACAGGCCTGCCGAAGGGGCAGACGCTGCGCCTGCTGTGTGAGCGCTGCAATGTCCGCGACGCGGTCTACGTCGGCGACACGCAGGGCGACATGGAAGCGTCCGAGCAGGCGGGCCTGCCGTTCGTGTGGGCGGCCTACGGCTTCGGCAAGCCCGCGCACTGGGATAAGCGCATCGATCATTTTACCGATCTGCTGCGCCTCTGAGGCTCAGATCGTGCCATGGAGGACGAGCACGAGCACGATGCACACGGCCAGAACGGCCAGCGCGGCGAGCCACACGGCCAGACGGCGCTTGACCGGCATGCGGCCGGGCGTTTTGCTCGGCGGCAGCAGGTGCGCATGGCGCAGTCCCTGCACGACGGGCTTGTAGAGCAGCACGGTGATCGTGGCGTTCAGGCAGCCCTTGAGCAGGTTGAACGGCAGGAACACCGGCACGAGCATCGCGGCGACGTCGGCGCGGGCCGTGTGCATGTACAGCGGCGTGATGAGATAGTTCCACAGCAGCATGAGCACGGTCATAAGCAGCGCGCCGCCGAACAGGCCCGCAATGGCGCTGCCCTGCGTGCGCTTTTTGCGGTAGAGCAGGGCGGCCGTGACCGCAAAGGCGGCGGAGCTGAGGAAGTTCATCACAAAGCCGATCCAGCCCGTGGAGCTGATGGTCAGCATCTCGATGAACGAGACGACAAGCGAGATGCCCAGTGCGGCCAGCGGCCCGTAGAGGAAGCCGCCGATGGCGATGACGACGTCCTTCGGCTCATAGCTGAGGAACAGGACGACCGGGAAGCGCAGCAGCGCGACTGCGACATAGGCAATGGCGCTCAGCATGGCCAGAACGGTCAGTTTTTTCATTTTTTCGTGTTTCATGGTTGCCTCCTGAGAAAAAATACACCCGAAGGATACGATCCCTCGGGTAAACGGCAGGAAACACGGACAGGTGCGCCAGCCGATTCTTCTTTCATCCAGACTGTACTGTCGGTCCCGGAATCTCACCGGATCATGCGCAGCGCGCTCGCGGACTTTACCGCCGGTCGGGAATTTCACCCTGCCCTGAAGAGTCGTATTCGATTGGCTGCTGTCATTATAGCACGACGAAGCGAAAATGCAAGTGTTTTTTAGGATGTGGTTGAAGGCTCGGCGGAGGGCTCCGTCGGTTCTTCCGTTCCGGCCTCGGTCTCCGTTCCGGCCTCCGTTGCCTCGGACGGCTCGGCGTTCGGTGCCGTGGTGCCGGGCTTGCAGAAGCCGTGGATGGCGCCTCCGGGCGCAGTGTCCGTGATGTCTCCGCCGATGATGTGCCCGTCGAGCACGAGCACGCTGGCGTAGACCGGCGCGGAGGCGTCCGGGTAATTCAGGATCTCATAGACATAGCGCGTGGCCTCCTTGCCCGCGTGCGCCGTGAGATCGAAGCCCTGACTTTTCTGCAGCGCGTTGTAGCGCGAGAAGACGCGGTCGTCGGCCGACTTGGGAATGCGGACCTGCTGCGTCTGCTTCGGCGTACCGTTCACGCTCCAGCCGAAGCCCGCGAGATAGGTAAGGCGCGCGTCGTTCGTCGCTCCGTCGGGCGCGTCCGCCGATCCGCCTCCGCCGCCGGAGACGAGCGCAACGACCAGGATCACAACGGCCAGGATCAGGACGCCTGCGGCGATCAGCCGCGGCTTTGACAGCTTTGCAGTCATGACAAACATGATGTAGCTCCCCCTTAAACAGGTTTTTATGGTCACTCCAATGTATGTCCCACAGGGGACGGTTATGCCGGAAGGAGGCAGACGGATGCAGCGTCTGGACAGGTTTTTATCGGAGGCCGGTGTGGCCTCGCGCCGCGAGCTGCGGGCCATCATCCGCGCCGGGCGGGTGCGCGTCAACGACGTTCCCGCTTCGGCCCCGGAGCAGAAGATCGACGAAACATCGGACCGGGTCACGCTCGACGGCGAGGCGGTCGGCCCGCGCGGGCCGGTCGTTCTGCTGCTGCATAAGCCGACTGGCTATGTGACCTCGACGGACGATCCCCGCGACCGCACCGTGATGGAGCTGCTGCCGCCGCAGTACCACGGCCTTGCACCCGTCGGGCGGCTGGACAAGGATACGTCCGGCCTGCTGCTTCTGACGGACGACGGACAGCTGGCGCACCGGCTCATCTCGCCGCGCCATGCGGTCTGGAAAATTTATGATGCCGTCCACGAGGGCGAGGCCGGGGAGGCGGACTGCGCCGCCTTCCGCGCCGGGCTCACGCTGCGCGACGGAACGGTCTGCCGCCCGGCTTATCTCCGCCCGCTCGGCCCCGGCCGCAGCCTTGTGGCCGTGTGCGAGGGAAAGTACCATCAGGTGCGCCGGATGCTGGCCAGCCGCGGCATGCCGGTCACGGCGCTTCGTCGAATTGCCGAGGGCGGACTCGAGCTTGGAGCGCTCCCAATGGGAATGACACGCGAGCTGACATGCGGCGAAATTCGACTTTTGGAAACTGTGGATTTTGACGAAGCCTATCTGGAAAAACTTGTACAAAAAATCAGAAATATGCTCTGAAAAACTGGATAATTTAACGAAAAAGTCGGAATCTTCCATAAAAAAGTACCTATGATTTGAAATAAAATGCCGAAAACCTATTGCATTCTGCCGAAAAAAATAGTATGATACTAGCATAATTTTGCCGAATATCGACACTTTGTCTTTGGCGTAAGGAGGACGGCTTATGTCAAGTCGTATGTTTCAGGGCGTACTGCTCCAGCTCAGCGAAGCCGCACAGACCACCATCGGTGTGATCGATGCAGAAGGGAATGTCATCTCCTGCAGCGATACCACGCTCATCGGCGAAAAGTGGCCGGATGCCGCTACGGCGGTGGCCGCCATGCTGGAGAACCCGGTGCGTGAGGAGCCGTATACGTTCTACGCGCTCAAGGGCTGGAACCCTGCCTATGGCTACTCCGCCTTTGTGCTCGGAACGGACGCACAGGCCGAGATGCTTGTGCGCATGACGCAGGTCTCCCTGAATTCCGCAAAGGCCTATTATGAAGAAAAGCACGACAAGGGGACCTTCGTCAAGAACATCATCACGGACAATATCCTTCCGGGCGACATCTATATCCGCGCGAAGGAGCTGCATTTCCCGACGGAGCTGCCGCGCGCGGTCTATCTCGTCCGGCAGGTCGGCCGTTCGGACGTGGCCGTCGTGGAGCTGCTGCAGAGCATGTACCCCGACACGCAGCAGGACTTTGTCATCAATGTCAACGAGACGGATATCGCGCTCGTGCGTCAGGTCCCGGCAGACACGACGGGCGAGGAGCTGACCCGCGTCGGCCGCACCATTGAGGAGCGCCTGAAGTCCGAGCTGTTCGTGCGCACGACCATCGGCATCGGCACGATCTCCGAGCATCTGCGCGAGCTGGCCGATTCCTACAAGGAGGCGCAGGTCGCCATCGAGGTCGGCAAGG
>CDYX01013542.1_pt1 | contig 16349 bp, 14 predicted proteins | sample 554871 | NCBI WGS metagenome assembly CDYX01 (sample SAMEA3182061, study PRJEB8094) | gut metagenome | biome: human; feature: gut; material: Stool; isolation source: human stools | place: Canada | collected 2013-01-14 | reverse complement strand
CTCGGCCGTCTAGGGGATAAGGAGATCCGTATAGGAATGCCTCCGTCTCGGGTGAAAGCAGTACTGGATGGTCGTTACGTCGGTTGGAAATCATTAAACCATACCGTTTCCGACAAGACTTCAGGTGTGGCGCGTGTTGTGAACGAATCTCCCCGTTCAGCCTCATCGAAGAGCGAACTGAGAAGCAATGTACAGGTTTGTATAGCTTCCAGATAACGGTTTCCGTCCGCTTCAGATTCAACAGCTCAAGGGATCTGGCGCGACCTTTTACCTTCCCGGCGGAAGAGCCGGAAGCATTAATCAGACGCAGGGCGGCGAGGGCGTGCACTCGGTTTATCTCGGAACGAGCGGCGCCAGCATTACTGAAACAAAGTTGGTTCAACATGTTTTCAGTTATGATGATTCACTTCCGGACGCCGACAGAGCGGAATTCATTTTAGCCAACAACGGGCTTGTGGATGCCGGTCCCTACCAATACAAGCTCGATCTACAGCCGGTTGATTACGACGATAGACGTGTCTGGCTGATTACATCTGAAAAAGAAGAAAAACCGACGTCAACCGTATTTCCTCCGAACTCAAACGGCCCTTCGGAGAATCCGGATGTTCCTCCATCTGTACCGGGAGGTGTGCCTGTCACTCCGCCGACAGGCCCCGACAACTCTCAAAACCCGCCTGTGCCTGACGGATTATCCCGTACCGGACAAACGGTTCTGTCGGTGGTCAGCTCCGGTGCTTCCGTGGTTCAATACCTCAGCTCTTTGGCTGATTTGAGAGAAAGAACCGGCGAGATCAGACGCGGTTCATCTGACGGCGCCTATGTTCTGGGCAGATACGAAAAAGGCCGGTTTGATCCTTATGCCGGCGTACACAGCAAACTGAGATACACCACAGTTTCGCTCGGCACAGATAAAAAGATTGATCCGAACTGGATTGTCGGAGCTCAAGTGGGCTTTACCGACGGAGACGTGAGAGTGAAGGGCGGAGCCGGTAAAACTGACATTCACTCTATCGGCGGTAAGGCTTACCTGACTTGGTTTGATGAGAATGCTTATGTCGATACGGTTTTGACCTTTAATCGCCATAAGCAGAAAATTCGAGCCCACCTAATGGAAGGCACAAGTGTTCATGCGCCATACCATAACCTTGGCTTCGGTATTTCTTCCGAAGGGGGCATTCGTTTTAACTTCCTGAAGAACCAGGACGGATCCAATTGGTTTATAGAGCCTCAAGTCCAGCTTTCTTATTACCGATTGCTCGGGGAAGACCTATCGTTCTCTCACGGTATGAAGGTAAAAATTGATGACTCCGACAGCTTGAATATGCGCCTTGGCTTGACGGCTGGCCGCTCGTTCAATCGTCCTGACGGACAAAATGTCGGAAATCTGTACGTTAAAGCCGGTGTGAACCACGACTTTTTAGGTAAGACAAAAATCCGAATGAACGAGTTTGACTTCAAAACCCGTTCGCTGGGAACGCGCTTTTATTTCGGCGTTGGCGGTGAGCTCGTCATTGGAAACCAATGGAAGGCGTTTGCTCAGATCGGCGGAGAGCATGGTAATCGTCTGAATGTCGACCTGTCCTGCAAGGCCGGAATCAAATACAGCTTCTAAGAAGAAAACCCGAGCCGGAATTTCCGGTCTCGGGTAATTTGAGTTGAATGGTTCCTTAATTTACAGGCGGCAGTTCAGCGGCTAAGCGATCAAATTCTTCGAGCCATTCTCTTTTCCAAGCGGTTTTTTGCTCGTCGCTGACCAAGCGGCCTCAATGCTGTTTTCCAACATCTTGCGCAGCTGAGGCAGTGTGAAATCGAGCCAGTTGTGCATAAGAAGCCAGGATTCGGAAATAGAAATATGGTGCATCGTCGGGTCATCGCTGTTGGGGAAGACTTTTCGCCTCAGCTCAACCATCTTGCGAACCGGATGCTTAATGGCCCATTCTTCGTCCGATAAAGTCCTGAGATAATAAGAATTGGTCGGAACAACTGCAAAATGCATATTGGCTGCTTTTGCTTCTTCGACAAGTTCCGGACTATCGATAATCGTGTAGCCGTGATCGATGCGGTCAGCACCGAGAAGTTTCATGGCAGTTTCAACGTTGCGCCAATGTTCTCCGAACTCGCCGGCGTGGATCGTGATTTTGAAACCGGCATCTTTTGCCATCTTGAAGGCTTTCCAAAAGTTTTCCGGTTCATGATTGGTCTCCCGATAATCAATACCGATCCCGATGGTGTATTGATCAGGGTGCCGGATCATTTCTTCAACGAGTTCGACTGCCGCTTCAGGTGTATCTTCTCGGTCGATAGAAGGGATGGAGCGGGCGACAACACCATAACGCTGAAGACCTTGTCTGATGCCTTCATTGATCGCCTGACGAGCTTCGTCGTAACTCATGAAATGCTTTAGCCCCGTCCAGTTCCAGTAGAACTCAATATATTTGACGCCTTAACTGGCAACCCTTTGGATATGCTTGAGTGTGATACGTGTTAAAAAAGAGGGCTTGGAAAGCACCTTGCTTTCCAAGCACCTGAAGATTCGTAAAACGCCGATTGGCTTGTCGCCGCGGGTATAGAAACTATTGATATCTTCTTGACTGACATCAGCACCGGATTCAGCAACAAGTTCTTCGAAAGTCTCTTTACCTGTGGTGCCTAATAGATGGCAACGTAGTTCAAGTTTAGGGAAGGTTTTGAAGAATCAGAGCCATTCTTCGGGAAGCTGCTTAGAGAAGGGAGAATCCGGAACGAAACCGGGATTATCTGAACGCATAAAGCCTCTCTTTGTCTGGATTTGAGTCTCGCTAAATATACAACTGAAAACTTTCTAAGCTCATGAGCCCGTGATTCATATCGTTACAAAGAATGAAAAACTAAGGCAAAACCCGAACCTCGGAGTCTCAAATGCTCGCAAAAAATTCCTGATCGGTAAAATTTGGCCATACCTCAAATACAAAATCACCGTATCTCACGGAGAGTTCAAATGATCGACAGCATCCTTGCCGTTATTGTTCTCATCATTGCAGGTTGGGCCATAGCAAAAAATTACGACGCCAAAGTTGTCTTGTTTATTGCAGCGCTCGTTCTTCTTTACTCCGGACTTCTCTTAGGACACAACGTTCTTGGAGCAAAGGCCACCACGGGATTGTCCTGGGTGGATCCTTTTAAAGTCATCAAAGATCAATTTGTTCGTCAGTACAGCAATGCAGGTTTAATCATCCTCACGCTTTTCGGTTTCGCTGCCTATATGTCTCATATAGGCGCGTATGATATGGTCATTAAGGTTTTGACGAAGCCGCTATCTACGTCCGCAAGCCGATCATCTTGATTCCGATGGTCTTCTGGGTTGGGACCTGCCTGCAGATCATTATCCCGAGCGCCGCCTCGCTTGCTGTGATCTTGATGGCAACATTATTCCCGGTGCTGAGAGCCGCCGGAATGTCTACCTTAACGGCTGCAGCCCTGATTGCCACAACTGCCACGATCGTTCCGACTCCCCTCGGCGGTGACAACGTGGTCGCGGCCCGAGTGCTGGGATTTGAAAACGTTGTCGATTACGTAGCATTCCACTTGGCACCGATCACGATTCCGGCCTTGTTTGTGATGGGTATCGTTCATTATTTCTGGCAGACTTACTTGGACAAGAAAGATGCCGTACTGCTGAAAGAGCTGGATAAAGAAACGGTTATTGAAGCCGAGCGTCCCGAGAAAAATACACCGACCTGGTACTTTATTTTCCCGATCCTCCCGCTGGTTTTAGTGATCTTCTTCTGGGTCTTTTTCAGAAAAGCCAAAGTCGGTCTGGTAGAAATCACACTTTTCTCCTTTTTCCTGGCATTTGTCTGCGAACTCTTTAGAAAACGCAATGTTAAGGACGGTATGAAGGATCTCGGAATCTTCTTCAAGGGTATGGGCGACGGCTTCTCTAAAGTTGTCGTCCTGATCGTTGCCGCTTCTTCTATGGTGTTCGGACTTCGTGTTATGGGCTTGATTGACGCCATTTCGAATTCCATTTCCAATTTCGAAAATGCTAAGGTCGGTTTAATGCTGGCGTTCTCCGGCATTACCGGTTTGATTACCTTCATCAGCGGTTCCGGCAATGCTGTGTTCTACAGCTTTATTGAACTGATTCCGCAGATTGCGCAAAAAGCCGGCATTGATCCGATCATGGTCGCGCTGCCGATGCAATGTATGTCCAACCTGTTCCGCTCCATGTCTCCGGTTGCCGCTGTGATCATCATCGTCTCGGCATCCGTGAAGGTCAATCCTCTGGTTCTCGTCAAACGTACCTGGGTTCCTCTGATGAGCGGAGTCTTGGTCGTTTTGGCGCTTTCGTTCTTCAAATACATGTGAGAAGTCAACGGTGCAGGCAGGAAACTGTCTGCACTAAATTAGTCAAGGTTTGAAATTGTCTTTAGAAAAAGCAAAAAATCATCTGGTGAAATTCGGTCTTGAAGATCGAATTCGGGTTGCAAAAGAATCGACTGCTACGGTAGCGCTTGCCGCCAAAGCGTTCGGCTGTGAAGAAAAGAAGATTGCTAAGACTTTGTCGTTCATGCTCCCGAGCGGTCCGATCCTGGTGCTAACCGTCGGTGATGCACGAATCGACAATGCCAAGTTCAAACACGCTTTCGCGACAAAGGCAAAGATGATTAAGCCGGAAGAATGTGAAAAAATAATCGGACATGCACCGGGAGGTATATGTCCGTTCGGTATCAATGACGGCGTGAAAGTCTATTAAGACGAATCGCTCAAAAGCATGGATTCTGTTCTTCCTGCCTGCGGAACATCCGACACCGGCGTCGAGCTCACTATTCCGGAATTAGAGAAAGCTTCCTGCAGCGCAGGATGGGTCGATATCACCAAAACACCGTCAAGCTAACTCAAGACATCTTTCATTGGGGTCTGCAGCCACTGGTCGCGCAGACCTTCTTTGACCCAGCGGCTTTCTGCATTGTCTCCCTGGAGCAGAGAGTTGCTCATATCCATGGAGAACTCTTCGAAACATTCCTCAAGTGTCTTGCTGTGTGCATCGGCGAGAAGTGCCCAGCTGCTGTTGGCGTCGGCTCCGATTCGAACGACATAATTCGTGGGAATTAATCTGTTGAGAAGTGCGTCCACGGCCTCCGGATAGCTTCCGATCTTATCGGCCAGTTCGACATTGGTCATCTGAGGGTTACCGACTTCTTTAGCCAGCATGAGGATCCGGAGGAGGGCAACTGCGGACAGCAGGTCGTCTCCGCTCTTATCAAAGTCTTTATAGCGTCTGGCGCGCAGCATCGGAAGCGTGGCGGTAATCGCAGCGCCGGCCAAAACGAACATCCAGTTGATGTACATCCAGGTCAGAAGAACGGGGATGGTGGCAAAGGCACCGTAAATCGTGGTGTAGGAGCCGCGCATTACGTAAATGCCGAAGCCCCAGCGGAAGACGGTAAAGACCAAGGCAATCAGAGAGCCTCCGACGAGGGCGTCTCTCCACAGTACTCGACAGTTAGGAACGTATTTATAGAGAGCCGCGAGAATGATCGACTGGAAGATCAGCTGACCGATGGGAATAAGCCACTTCGCATATACCGATAAGTGGCCCGCCATCGCCATGCCGGTTAAATACGATGAAGCGGCAAGGCTGATGCCGATGGCAACAGGCCCGAGCGTAAGAAGCGCCCAATACATCAGAACTCTTTGCCATAAGCTTCTGAGCTTGAGCACTTCGTAAGTGGCGTTCAAAGCCGAGTCGATGGTCGCAATACAAAGCAAGGCAGAAATGACCAAGCCGATCAAACCGAAGGCGGTTAAGCCGGCGGCTTGCGTAGCAAACTGTTTGATATAGCCCAATATTTGCTCACTGTACTGAGCCGGAAGGAGTGTCGAGAAAATAAACTGCTCGAAGGCTTCACGGTAGGGAGCAAAGAGCGGGAAAGCGGAAAAAGCCGCCATGATGACCGCTAAGGCCGGAACAATGGAAAGAAGGGTCGTCAGGGTCAGGGAGGAGGCGACTTGTTTTAAAGAGGCCTTGTCGATACGTTCCATCACGAACATACCGAAATTCCACATTCTTTCTAAACATGCATGTTTGGTGACAAATGCCGGTATCTGACGACTCATAATTTTTCCTTTAGCACTCGACGACGCAGACGGCCAAGCCGCCGAGACTTGTTTCTTTGTATTTATTCGCCATATCCTTGCCGGTCTGCATCATAGTTTCAATGACCTGATCCAGACTTACATAATGGGAGCCGTCTCCCATCATGGCTAAGCGCACGGAGTTGACCGCTTTAACGGCGGCAATACCGTTGCGTTCAATGCAGGGAATTTGTACCTGGCCTCTGACCGGGTCGCAGGTCAGACCCAAGTGGTGTTCCATACCGATTTCGGCGGCGTTTTCAATTTGTTCGTTGGTGGCGCCGAGCGCTGCGGCTAAGCCGGCGGCAGCCATGGAGCAAGCGACACCTACTTCGCCTTGGCAGCCGACTTCTGCTCCGGAAATAGAAGCGTTCTTTTTATAGAGTGCACCGATGGCGCCGGCGACTAATAAGAACGTACGGATGCCTTCTTTATTGGCCTGTGGAATGAACTGGCGGTAATAGTTAATGACAGCGGGAATAACACCGGCTGCACCGTTGGTCGGGGCAGTAACAACTCTTCCGCCTGCGGCATTTTCTTCGCTGACGGCAAAGGCGTAAGCGTTGATCCAGTCAATGACCTGCAGCGGATCGTCTGCGACTTTAAGAGGGCTATTAAGAAGCTTTTCGTAAAGTTCATTGGCGCGGCGTTTGACTTTTAGAGGGCCGGGCAAGCATCCCTTTGCGTTCAGACCGCGGTCGATACACATGCTCATCACGGACCAAATGTGATCCAGCGAATCGTCGATCACTTCGCGGCTGCGGATGACCTCTTCATTGGCTCGGATCACGGCTTCCATGCTCAGTCCGTGTTTACGGCACTGCTCCATGAGTTCATTGGCCGTGGAGAACGGATAGGGAAGCGCCTTTTTATCTTCTTCGGTAGCGGGAAGGGCGCGAGGTTCCTGCTTGAGCTTGGCTTCTTCTTCGGTTTCGATAAAACCGCCGCCGACGGAATAGTATTTTCTGGTCAGGAGTTCTTTGCCCTTATCGTCGAACGCTGTAATGATCAGCGTGTTGGTGTGGTAAGGATCGAGAACAGAAGGCTCAAATGTAAGGTCGGTACTGTAGTGGAAGGGAATCGGCTTGCAGCTGTCGAGCAGCAGGCGATCTTTTTCTTTGATGTCCTGAATCCATCCTGGAATGGAGTCCACATCGATAACAGACGGGCTCTTGCCCATTAAGCCGAGAAGCACTGCGCTGTCTGTGGCATGTCCGATACCCGTTGCGGCAAGAGACCCCATTAGTCTGACTTTAATGTCTTCGACTTCGGGGAAGAGATGCTTATTTCTCAGGAGGGAAATAAAGTTGCGGCCTGCACGCATCGGCCCGACAGTGTGGGAGGAAGAGGGACCGATACCGATACGGTACATGTCAAAAACAGAAATGTTCATATTGCCTTCTTATATATGTCTAAATAATGCCCGATTGATAACCGAACGAAATACAAAACTGCCTCAAATCGGTTATTCTTTTGGTGCACGCATTCTATAGTTTTTGGCCGTTGGAAGGAACTGAATTTTCATGAAAATCAAAGCGTTGTTGGTTGCTGCCGTATTAGCCGGAGAATTCGGTTTGTGTTTTGCCTCAACAGACGGCGACTTAATTCAAGGCGTGATACCTTATCCCGACAGTGTTTCCGTGACTTCTGTGGTGATTGAACCGTTCCATCCTGAAATTGAAAGGCACACCGAAGGCTTCAATAGCGGATTTAAACCGCTTTGCCTGAAGATAACTCGAGTTCGTGAAGCTCAAGGTGCTTCTTGGGTGACTCAGACAAACGTCAAGCCTCTTTTTAGTGAAGAGGCTTGTCGAAAGGCAGCGATGGAAACGCCGAGCAGGCGCGAACATTTGCTTCATCAGGACTGAGGAGTCCTCTTCGCAGGTGTGCCGTGAATTTCTGTGGTGAAGAACCGCAACAAAAGCAAACCTAATCCAAGCGCCACCGTGCACACGGCAAAAGACGTTGCCTGAATATTTCCTAAGCTCACGATCGGAGAGACGATGCCTCCGAGCAAGAAACCGATGCTTCCGATGATGGCAGAAGCCGCGCCGGCGTATTTTCGACCTAAATTCATGGCGGTTGCCGTGGCGCCGGTAAAGATAAAGCCTAGGCAGAAAACCATCAGCAGCAGGCAGCCTTCATAGGTATACAAGTCTTTTGTCGTTAAGGCGAAAATAAAACCGGCGATTGAAGCGATCAGACTGCCTGCGGTTCCGAAGTATGTGGCTTTGGCCGTCGTAGAGAAGCGAACGGCAAGCAGGGCGCCTGCGCCGATCGCGACTGCGTTTAGGGCAAAAATCAGAGAGAAATGGAATTGAGAGAGACCGTATTCATTCTGAAGAATGAACGGTGTCGAAGAGATGTAGGCAAAAAGTGCGCCCATACCTAAGCCGAAAACTGTCGTGAAGACCGCAAAATTCGGAACCTTGCAGACCAAAGCAAAGCCCTCAAAAGAGCGCCAGAAAGAGCCTTGTTCGCGGGCTTCTTTCGGAAGCGTTTCTTTAACCGAAATCACCAAAGCTGTAATCACCACTCCGATGCCGAGAAGTATGTAGAAAATACCACGCCATCCGATGAGGTCAGCAACCGAACCGCCGATAACCGGAGCCGCAACCGGTGCGATTCCGTTGACGGCACCGACAATAGCAATGATCTTTGCCAGCTCTTTACCGGAGTACAAATCGGTCGGAGCCGAACGCGAGTAAACAATGGCGCCTGCGCCGCCCAAACCTTGAAGAAGCCGCGCGAAGTTGAAAGTGTCGATGTCTTGGGACAAGCAGCAAAAAAGCGTGGCTGCGATGTAAAGAAGAAGAGAAAAATACAGAACCGGTTTGCGGCCGTACCTATCGCTTAAAGGCCCGAAAATAATTTGGCCGACTGCAAGCCCGACCATACAGAAGGTCAGGCCTAATTGAACGGAAGAAACAGAAGTAGAGAACACTCTTGTCATCTCCGGCATGGCCGGGAGGTACATGTCGATGACAAACGGTCCGAAGGCCGAGAGCATCCCCAACACAATGATTAAGTAAACCGAATACATGCAAATCTTTAATGAAAGTCAGGCGCGCAGTTTAAGACTTTTAGAAGCTGATCTTGTCATTTTCTCTGCCAAGTCGAGATTGAGGGAAAAAATATTTTTCTTTACATAGTGGCAAAAGTGTGCGCAATACACCACTGATTTCAATAGGTTTGTGGTCTTTTTCACATAGTACTAATGCAGAAAAAACAGTGAAGTATGTAGATATAGAAACACCTCGCAATTTGCGAGGTGCTTCAAGAGGTCTAAAAAGGCTTTAGACGATGGTCAGCGCCAGAACGACAACGCCGACAATCAAAGGAATGGCCGTGCGTTTAACCAATTGAATCGGAGGAACCATGGCCAAGCCGGAAAGCACAATCACAACGCCTGCGATCGGAGACATGGTACGGCCCATCTGGCCGGAGATAAGAGCCATGGCGCCGAGGTTCGGAATCGGCATGCCGAAGGAAGCAGCGTGCGGAGTGACGGCTTCATTGAAGGCAAAAGTTGCTGCGTCGCCGGAACCGGTGATGGCAGCCATGATGAACGGACCGAAAGAACCGCCCCAGCGGGCGATTTCGTTGGAGCTCTTCAAAACCTCCACGAAAGCATCGATTAAACCTGTGGCTTTTAAGCCTGCGGCAAAAACGCCGGCCGTAATGATGATGCCCATGACGGAGCCATAGCCTTCGCCCATGCCTTTGAAAAAGTCTTTGGTGAACTGTTGAGGATTCACCCATGAAACGATCAATGCGAAAATGGCACCAATGACCATGGCCTGAGCCACACCCATCTTAATGACCGGAACGTAAGAGTTGCCGAGCAGAAGAATGACCAAGGGAACCAAAGGAGCGATGGCTTTGAGCGGATTGATGCGTTCGACGCCCCCGCTGTGGTCAGCCGAAGTGTAGTAATCATCGAGTTCTTTAGCACTCGGCTTGTTGTCGCGGAGGATCAGGCAGACAATCGTGAGACCTACGGCACCGATTAACACCATGGCTAAAGAATAGGGCGTATGCAGGCTAATTAAGTCCATCATGTCCATATTGGCAATTTTGGCAACAACACTGTTGTGGCTCGTTCCCGGAGAAATGTTGGAGCCGAAAGTGCCCATCAGGACAGCGGCGCCGGCTGCGGCCGGTCGGATGCCTGCGCGGATCATCACAGGAATGAATGTAGCACCGACGGCGGCTGCGCAGCCCGAGGCAGACGGAATGGCGACGTTAATAAAGCTCGTGATGATCGTTGTGGCAGGAATCAAGAGAATGCCGAGTTTATTTAAAGGAGCGGCTAAAAATTTAACCAAATTTTTATCGCATCCTGTGGTCGTTACCACATAGGCAAAGCCCATAGAGGAACAGATCGCCATGATGAGCGAAGCGTTTGCCATGCTTTTGGCAAACTGATCGAGTGCTGCCATCGGTTTCATGGCAATACAGCAAAGGAATAGGCCGGCGGTAAACAGCACCAAACGCGTCTCAAAACGCTTGATCAGGCAGTAAACCGTGACCAGGATTACAGCGATCGCAATCCAAGCGGTTAGAGTCATAAAAATACCTTTTGAAATGAATAAAGGAGGCCGTTAGGCCGCTTAAGGCCGTCATTATAAGTGTTACTGCTTACTCGTTGTCACTTAATACTTTCGGAGGTGTTTTGCAGCTGACGGATTTCAGCCCGAAAGGCAAAACCGCTCAGAAAAAGATTGGTTTATTCTGTCTTTTTTTGAATACTCTCTAAAAATAAAATGAACGATTGGCTGACTCGAGTCTCTGCCGCCAGCGGTATCCCCTCTGAAATCTTTATTCTTGGCTTCATTGCATTTTTTCTGCTGATTGTCTTAGTCATCGGCCTTATCTACTGCCTTATCAGACTAAAAAGCATCAGTGCGAATACGCTTCAGACGGTTGCTCAGGCTCGAATGGCTTGGCGGGAGGACCTGGGTGCGGCTGTCACCCAAAGTAAGGATCTGATTGCCGATCGTATGAAACCGAATTTTATGGAAACGGAACGTACGCTGGAACGCTCCTTTCAGGATGTTTCGGCCGGAATCAGAAGCGAAACCTTTGCCAGCCTGAAGGCTGTGCAGGACACGCTTAACCAGTCTCTTACACGTAATGATGAGCAAATCAGATCGGTAAACAAGCGCTTTGAGGAGTTATCCAGAAGTATCCGAGAAGAGATTGCAGAAAACGGAAAAGTGGTCCAAAGCACATTGAACCAATCGCTGATTCGAAACGATGAGCAGATTAAGAGCCTGAATGAGCGTTTTGAAGAACTCTCGAAGACGCTCCGCGGAGAAATTTTTTCCAATCTGAAAGCCGTCCAAGATACGCTGAATCAGTCGCTCACCCGCAATGACGAACAGCTTCGCGGCGTGAACCAGCGTTTTGAAACGTTATCTTCGACATTGAATACCTCGTTAAATGAACTGCGTAAACAGGTCGATGACGATTTGAAAGTACTTAATAAAGATAATGAAGCCAAGTTAGAAAAGATCCGAGAAACCGTAGAAGAGAAACTCCAAAACACGCTGACAAGTAAAGTCGGAGAAAGCTTCTCCCAGGTGACTCAGCAGTTAAACCGCGTCTATGAAGGTTTAGGCCAGATGAAAGAGTTGGCCGAAGAAGTGGGCGGGTTGAAGCGCGTTTTTGTCAACGTCAAGAGCCGCGGCATGCTCGGTGAAGTTCAGCTTGAAGCACTGCTGAAGGAATACTTCACCGAGAGTCAGTATGTTAAAAATGCCCATCCGGTTCCGTCTAAACCGAAGATGGTGGTTGAGTTCGCCGTCAAACTGCCGGGCTTAAATGGCAGAACTTGTCTCTTGCCGATTGATGCGAAGTTCCCGGTAGAGGATTACCAGAGACTCCTGCAGGCAGCCGATGAAGGCGATCGAGAAGGTGTTGCGGAGGCTCGTTCTAAATTAAGAACGCGTTTTAGAAATGAAGGCAAATCGATTGCCGAGTACATCAATGTGCCGGAGACCACAGATTTTGCGATTATGTTTATTCCGTCGGAAGGACTTTATGCAGAGGCTTTGGCGCTGGAAGGTTTGACCAACGAACTCTTCACGTCTTACCGCGTATACATCATGGGCCCGTCGACGCTGGCGAGCGCCCTTTGTGCTTATCGCGCCGGTTTCCAGACGCTCGCAATTGAAAAGAAGAGCTCGGAAATCAGAAAGATCTTGTCTTCAGTCCAGACGGAATTTGCGAAGTACGGCGAAGTCCTAAATAAACTTAAATCTCAGGTTGAAACAGTCGTTAAAACCGTAGATATCGTTCAGAACAAGACAAGGAAGATGAATCTTCAGCTGGAGGTCGCGTCTGAGAGCGACAAAGAAGAGGACCAGCCGATGTCTCTGCCGTCTCCGATTTCGAACCAGAACTCGCTGACTTCGGAGTCTTAGAAAAATTATCGGAGAACCGAACCTCCGCTTGAGACCTATATACGAAAAGAGCCGGAAGATTTCCGGCTCAAATTCTATGGAAAGCTCATTAGGCTTTCATTGTTTTTTCGGCCACAAATGCAGCCAGTTCCCGGGCAGCGTCTTTTGCTCTTTCCGGCGCTGCATCAAAAATCTCAGCCATGAGGCGTTCGCTGACGTACTCAGGATTGAAGTCCAAGTGCAGATCGTTGCCGTGCATCTCACATTTTGTGAAGGCGCCGTCGGGCGAGCACTGAGAAGCGATTTCAGCAACTTTGCCCTTGGCAAGCATTGCGATTACGGGATTCTTGAAAGATAACTCGACGTGGTTGGCAGAGATATTCTTTAAGTTCAAGAAATCACGTGCTTTGTAGAGCTGTTCAATAGGGAGGGCCATTTTCTTCCTTTCTAAAAATTTTCGGATATTTTAGTTCATCAGTCCGGAGATAAGCACGGCTAAGACAAGTGCAGGGCAAAGAACGCCGATACAGACTCTGAGCACTTTCTTCCATCCCGGGTAGTTCTGAAGAGAAGTCCAATGGGTGTGAACTTTATCCCAAGCGAACCAAGCAGCCAGCAGACAGGCAATGATGCCGCCGATCGGAAGACCTAAGTTGGAGACAAAGAAGTCAGCCAGGTCAAAGGCGGTCTTGCCGAATATCTTGTAATCTGCCAAAAGGCCGAAGGACAAAGCACACGGAATACTAAGAATCAGCATGAAGAGCAGGCAGACGGTCACGGCTGTTGCACGCTTCATATTGAGTTCCTGAACCATCCACGTAATGTCAATTTCAAGCATGGACACGGCTGAAGTTAAAGCAGCAATGATCAGGCAGAAGAAAAAGACGATGGAGAACAAGTAACCGAAAGGCAGCTTGGCAAAAATCACCGGCATCGTAATGAAGGTGAGGCCGGGGCCTGCCGCCGGGTCCATTCCAAAAGCGAAATTAGCCGGAAGAATCATCAAACCTGCCATCAAGGAGATGAGCAGAGAAAGCACCACAATCCAGAAAGTGGAGCTCACGAGTTCTGTCTTATTGTCGATATAGGCGCCGTATGTAATCATGCAGCCGGCACCGACCGAGAACGAGAAGAAAACCAGCCCCATGGAATCCAGCAGTGTTTTCCAGCTGAACTTGGAGAAATCAGGCAGGAAAAGGTATTCCACACCCTTCATGGCGCCGGGCTGCATCAGACCTGTGATGATCAGAATGATCATGAAGATAAACAGCATCGGCATAAGGATCTTGGAACATAATTCGATGCCGCCTCGAATACCGAAGGCAACCACAAATCCGACTAAGGCAAGGAAGCCGATCTGAGCGGAAATGGCAACCCAGGGCGAGGAAGACAGGCTTCCGAACAGTGCGCCGAGGGTTTCCGGGTTGGCGGCGGGGAACCCGATGATGGCTTCAAAGAAGTACAACAGGCACCAGCCGCCGACTACAGAATAAAACGAAAGAACGACAAAGCCGATGATGATGCCGAGATAACCCAAGACTGACCAGAAGGATCCGCCTAAGTTTCGGTAAGCCGTGACGATTCCGCCTTTACCGGCTTTGCCCAAGGTGATTTCCGTGAGCAAAAGGCCGAAAGCCAAGGTAAAGGAAAAAATAATGTAGGGGAGCAGGAAGGCTGCTCCGCCTTCGGCGCCGGCCATGTATGGGAACTTCCAAATTGCACCCAGACCGATGGCCGCGCCGACACTGGCTAAGACAAACCCAACTTTGCCGGTAAATGTTTTTTCTTGTTGTTTTGATGCTTGGGACATCTGAGAATACTTCCTCGGTTTTAAATCAGATTAAAGATTGCAACCACAACGATGAAGCAGGGTGCAACGAAAGCCAGCATAAAGCGGAAGAACTTCATGAAGCCGTCGGAATGCTTAACGCTGGAGTTGATTTCATATTTGGTGCGGTCAAAGAAGAACCAGCCCGTCATCGCAACAACGAAGATGGCGCTGAGCGGCATCAGGATGTTGCAGCAGAGGAAGTCGATCGCATCAAAAATGTTCTTGTCCATGATCTTGTAATCAGCCCACGGACCCATCGAGAGAGCAGACGGAATAGAGCAGATGGAAAGAACGATGAACAGAAGAACGGAAGCTGTTTTGCGGGAGAAATGGAATTCGTCCATTAAATAAGCCAGGGGAACTTCGAACAAGGAAATCATCGAAGTCAGAGCGGCAACCAGCAAACAGCCGTAGAAGCAAACGGCAAAAACGTCGCCTAACGGAATGTGAGAGAACACGGCAGGCATCGTGATGAATGTCAGACCGGGGCCGGCAGACGGATTCAGACCGAAAGAGATAACCGGCGGAATAACCATTAAGCCCGCGAGAATGCAGGAAATGAAGGCTAAAACGGAGACCCAAAGAGCAGTGGTGGTCAGGTTTTCTTTATGAGAAATATAAGAACCGTAGGTGACCATAATGCCCATGCCGACGGAGAGCGAGAAGAATGTGAAGCCCATGGCGTTGAGCAGAGAGTTTGCCGTGACCTGGTCCCACTTCGGAGAGAAGAGGAACTTAAGACCTTCCCAGGCACCGGGCAGCGTCAGACCGCGAATAATCAGGACGATCATCAGCACAAACAGCAGCGGCATGAGCACTTTAGACATGCGCTCGATACCCTTGTTTACACCGAAAATCAGGACACCGGCGGTAATGGCCAGGAAAAGGGTTTGGTAAAAAATAGCGGACACCGGAGTGCTGACTGTTTTAAGGAAGGTCTTTTCCAGCATTGCTAGGTCAGACGAAGCGGCATTTCCCATGATGGCTTCAAACAAATAAGTCAGACACCATCCGCCTACCGTACTGTAGTAGGTCATGATCAGGAAAGCACAAAGAACACCGATGAAGCCTAGAGGAGCCCAGAACTTGCCTCCGATGCGGCGGAAACTCGTGACGGAACTTCCTCGTCCGGCTCGGCCGATGATGATTTCAGCAAGAATCAAAGTGACGCCGAAAAACAGCACCATCAGGATAAACGGAATAATAAAAGCAGAACCGCCGTTGGCACCGGCCATGTACGGAAATTTCCAAATGGCTCCGAGACCGACGGCAGAACCGGTTGCCGCCAGGATCATGCCGGTCTTGGAACTCCAGTTGGAGCGTGCATCAGACATTGAAGACTCCTTTCTAAAAAGTGATACGAAAAACGACTATTTATAAATGAATGAAGTAATTGTATATGCCGCTTTTCGGTTCTTTAACGGGATTCAGTAGGAAATCGTCGCTCAAGCACTCAAATTTCTGACAAATTTTTCCTTTTTTGCCTCTTTTGACTAAGTTTTTGTCTCAAAGAACTTCGTGTAATCACCCATAAATAACCTGTAAATACCAGCAAAAATTTCAGAAGGTCGAAATTTGCATTCTAAAAATCGGAAATGAGAAGTATTACCGTGGAGTTAAGGCCCGATTAGTGAAGATACGAAGAAAGCGGTAGGAAATGATTACCCACTTTTGGTACCGTTTTGGTCGAACAAATTCTTTAGAAGATGTAAGGAAGCTCTGTAAAATGCTTGATTCTTCCCAATGGCCTTTAGAGACTTAATTTTCAAAGGATCTGGCCGAAATTTTCCATTCAGGAGGAGTTGATTGGGGCCTAATCAATCAATTTCCTCCCCAATAGATACAGTTATCCTAGACGAAGCTCACCTTAGTTCGATTTTCGAAGCAATTTCCGATGAACATGTTGGCAATCGAGGCCAGCATTGTTAAGCGCGCCGTATTTTTGGCCAGCCCTCTGTATCTGACTTTCTTATATCCGAACTGAACCTTAATTC
>CDYX01019418.1_pt1 | contig 16568 bp, 11 predicted proteins | sample 554871 | NCBI WGS metagenome assembly CDYX01 (sample SAMEA3182061, study PRJEB8094) | gut metagenome | biome: human; feature: gut; material: Stool; isolation source: human stools | place: Canada | collected 2013-01-14 | reverse complement strand
CGTGGCAATCTCGCAGTACCCGGCCGGATCGTGGGAAAGCCATCGGCGAAATCGCAACTGCCTCCCCGAGATTCCCACGTCGCTTCGCTCCTCGGAATGACACGTCTGGGTGGTGCGGTGGTGCACCAGAGCACTTCCTGCGGTTGAATGCTCCCCTACTGGGCGCTCACCGCCCGTAAAGGGCATGCCGCTCCCCTACAAAAGGCACACCAAAATTTTCTGCACAAAATGCTCCCAAGCTGTGCATAAAAAAATCCCGCCGGAACCCCGGCGGGATTTTTTGGAATCTGCAGATCAGCCTTCGAGCTTATAAAGCTGAATGGCCTGCTGGTTGGTATAGGTTGAAGCCTTATAATAGCGGAAACGCATCTGGTTGCTGGCAGAGTTGAAACGAAGGATGGAAGTATTGCTTGTGATGACAACGCCATCCGTTTCACTGAAGGTAACGGTATTGACTGCATTGGCAGCAGTAGTCGTGAAGTTCAGTTTATTGCTGTCCTTCGTGCCGTAAATATACTGACCGTTGACCTTGAGCGTATAGCCATCCGTCGTCTTTTCAATCGTGACAGCAACAGCGTCCAGCTCGGTGCTGGAAGTGATCTTGCCGTTGGCAATCGTGGCGGAAACGTAGCCGTTGACAGCGTCCTTGCCGTTGAAGACATAGGCGCTGGTCGAGTCTGCCTCGTAGACGACGAGGTAGGTGCCGCTCCAGTCCTTGGGGGCCGCAGTGACCTTCACATAGGACTTTGTCTCCGGCTCCGTACTGCCGCCCGTGTATTTCTTGCTCAGGTTGGCGGTGAGGGTGGTCAGCTCGGCATCGGTGAGGCCCAGCTCTTTGAAGAAGTCGGTGGCCTCCTGCTTGAGGTCGGCGGTCTTCAGATCTTCGACGCCGAAGGCGGTCTGCAGGGTCTTGACGATGTTGGAGCGGAGGATGGCATCGTACTTGGCAGGCTCGGCTTCCTTCGTCACGCCGTAGTAGTTGTAGTAGGTGACCATGTAGTCGGCGACGACCTCGTCATACGCTGCGCCCATGTAGCACTCGAGCAGGGCGGAGACGAAGCCCGCGCGGTCCTTGCCCTCGGTGCAGTGCACGAGGTACGGGCCTTCGTGGGTGGTGAAGTAGCGCAGGCCGGTGGCAAGGCCGGTCTTGAAGTCGGCGGCGGTGAAGTCGACGCCGAGATTCAGGTAGACGACGTTCTGCTTGGAATAGTAGGTGGAATCAAAGCCTTCGTAGCCCTTCGCGGTGGCCTCGTCGTTGGCGAGGTTCATGAAGGTCTTGACGCCCGCGGCCTCGGCGGCCTTATCGGCATAGGTGTTGCGGCCGATCTCGGGGTTGATGGGGCTGGAGGAGCGGTACAGGGCGTTCTCGCCCATGCCGGTGGTGGCGACGTTGCGGAAGTTCGCGAACTCGGCGTCGGACAGGTCCTTGTAGTCCTCGCGGTTGTTCGTGCGCTTGAGCTGGTGGATGAGCCACTCGTCATAGTAGCCGCCCTTTTCGCCCATTTCGATGGTCACGACGGCGGGGATGTTCGTCTCTGCGGCGTAGTACCACTCATAGGTCTTGTCTTCGTTGGTCTTCTTCGTGGCGATGCCGTTCTTGCCGGCGAAGTCGCCCATGTTGATGGCGAGGGTCAGATGGCCGTCAGAGTTGCGGAGGATCGTGCTGCCCTGATCGACATCGGAGTAGTTCGTGCCATAGGGGACGGTGAATTCCTTACCGTCCACGGTGATCTTCAGAAGATCGCCATATTCGAATCCGGCCTTGTCAAGCTCGGAGCCGGGGATCGTCAGCTCGAGGTTGCCATACTTGGCGATGGACTGGACATAGCCGTGGATGCGGGTCTCGTTCGTCTTCAGCTCGTTCACAAAGTAGTTGACGGAGCCGTTGTTGACGGTGGAAACGGTGTATTCGGTCGTGCCGTAGAAGCTGTAGGAGTGGCCGTCTGCGTAGGTGTTCAGCGTGGCGGAGCCAAGCGTCGTTGCAACGGCGGAGGAGACGGACGGGGCAACGGCCTCGTCGTTCGTGGCCCAGATGACAAGGGAGTCGCCGGTATAGTTCTCGGCGGCCTTTTCGACCAGACCGTCGGAGTACTTCTCGAGGTCGGCGAACCATTCCTTGCTCAGCTGCTGATGCTGGCCATACTTGGTGGTGAATTCGACATAGCCCTTTTCGTTGGCCCCGGCCTTCATGGTCTCCCAGGCCTCGGCGCCGTTAAACAGGTTCTTCAGGTCGGTGAGGTCCTCCGCCGGAGCGACGAGCTCGATGGTGGAGAAGCTGTACTTGCCCTCGGCAAGCAGCTCGAGCGTGATGCGGCCGCCCATGGAGTAGCCGAACGCACCGATGCGGGTCTTGTCGACGGCGTAGTTCTTGCAGACGTAGTCGATGACGTCCAGAACGTCGGCCTTCATGTTGGTCATGGTATTGAGCTGGAAGCTCTCCTTGCTCTTGCCGCAGCCGGGGAGGTCCAGCGTGGCAACGACGAAGCCCTGCTCGGCAAGACCGTTGGAGATCTTGTCAAAGCCGTCAGACTCGTTGTGGTTGCCGCCGTGGCCGTGGATCATGACGACAAAGGGGAAGCTGCCGTCGGCCTTGTAGCCCTTCGGGGTGGTGATGTAGGCGGGGATCTCAGCGCCCTCACGCAGCGTGGAAGGGATCAGCTTCTCGGTCGTGGCGGCCGGCGCGGGTTTCCCCGCGCCGGTGTTGACGTACATGTCCATGGCAAACAGCGCTTCGTTGCTGCTGCTGACATAGTACATGCTGAAATTGGAATACGTAGCGAACCACTCCACGCTCTTTGCGTCGCCGGAGGAGCCGGTGGCCGTCGCGCTCTGGAGGTAGATGCAGCCGTTCGTGGCAGCCGGGACGATCTTCCAGACGGGGTTATCCTCCTGGTCGAAGCCCATGCTGTTGTAGGTGCCGCCGTCGGGCTTATTGCCGATGGAGAGCTTTGCGCCGTCGGCGCGCTTCAGGAAGAAGCCGCCCTCGGTCATTTCGACCGTCCAGACGAGCTCTTCGTTATCGGTGGTCAGGATGCCGTCGACCGGCGTGACATCGACGCCCGCGCGGTTGTAGGCGCTGCCCTCGGAGTTCGCCGCGGACATGGCCTTGCTGACGGAGCGGTTGACGAAGACGACCTTTGCGCCGTCGGGCAGCTCGGTGCTGAGGGCATACTCATTGTCCTTCAGCGCGGGCTTCGTTTCATTGACGACGGTGATACGGCCCTCGCCCGCGAGGTTCTTGTACTGCTCGCCGACATTGCCGCCGAGGGAATCGACGATGTAGTCGATGAGGACCTGGTTGTCGATCTTGACCTCGTCCTGCAGGAGCTTGTTGTCCTGGAACATGTTGATGCCGTCGCCGCCGGACTTGAGCATGTAGTTATGGGAGGCGAGGGTGTAGGTCTTGGCGGGGTCGATCGGCTCGTAGGTGTTGGTGGTCTGGTTCAGGACCTGAACGTCCTGCACGCGGCGCGCGCCTTCCACGGAGACGAAGGAGCCCTTGTCGTCCGTCTTGACGGTGGATTCCACGGCGGTGTTGATGGTGTACTTCATGCCGGAGACCTGCAGGAAGCCGCCCATCTCGCCGACGGCGTTATAGACCTTGTTGCCGTTCTCATCGACGGACTCGGAAACATAATCGGCCATCGTGTTGCGGGAGGCCATTTCCAGCGCATCGAGGATCTCCTGACCGGTGGCCTCCACGACGCAGGCCATGTTGCCATAGGGATGGACCTTGATGATCTGGTTGTAGGTGATGTCGCCTGCGGGGATGTCGGCGCGGATGCCGCCGCCGTTTACGATGGCGATGTCAGCGCCCAGCGTGACGCGGTAAGCATCGGCGCACAGATCGCCGAGGTTCGTCTCGCGGTTGCGGATGGCGCGGGCCGTGCCCTCGGGGTTCTGGGTGGTGAGGTCAACGTCCGTGTGGGCGACGACCTTGTTCAGCAGGGCCTGGAACTCTGCGACGATCTTGTCGACGACTTCCTTCGTCTTGGCGTCCTTTTCGATCTCAAGGTCGCTGATGAGCTCGCTGTGGAGCTTGCCGTCGGCGCTGATGGTCAGCTTGCCGAGGTTGTTCAGCTTCGTGCCCGTGGAGGAGAGAATGACGTCCTTGCCGTCCTTGCTCTTGACGATCTCCTGCGGGATGGTGCTGTGGGAATGGCCGTCGAGCACGGCGTCCAGGCCGGTGGTGTTGGCGATGACGTCCGTGGAGCGCCACGGCTCGGAGGACTCGTCGATACCGAGGTGTGCGACGGCCACGACGTAGTCGGCGCCGTCCTTCTTCGCGGCGTCAATGGTCTTCTGCACGGAGTCGTACAGGTCCTGACCGTTGTTGCCCTCGGCGAAGGTATAGATGTAGTTGCCGTCCTTGTCCTGGAAGTAGGTCGGCGTGGACTTCACGAAGCTCTCCGGGGTGCTGATGCCGATGACGGCGACCTTCTTGCTGCCGAAGGTCTCGATGGCATAGGGCTTCACACCGGCGATGGCGGTGCCGTCCAGTCTGGCAAAGTTGCAGGACAGGTACTGATACTTTGCGGCCGGGACGATGGTGTCGAGCAGCTGATCCATGCCGTAGTCAAACTCATGGTTGCCGAACGTGGCATAGTCGTAGCCGGCGGCATTCATGACCTCGACGATGGCTTCGCCGTGCGTCAGGGTGGAGATGGCCTCGCCCTGGATGGCGTCGCCTGCATCGACCAGCAGGCTGTACGGGGTCTTGAGGTTGTTGCGGTACCAGGCGACCTGCTCATACGTCAGCGTGGGGGCTGTGCTGGAGCCGCCGGTGATGTTCGCGTGAACATCGTTGGTGTAGAGGATCACGATGTCGTCGGCCTTCGTGTCATGGAGCTTCAGGTAGCGCTCGATGATGGCGGCGAACTGGGCGCGGGTGGCGTTGTCCTTCGGAGCGAGCTTGCCGTCCTTGCCGTTGATGACGCCGGTCTCGACGGCCCACTTCATGGCGCCGGTGGCGTAGTCATAGACCTTGTCGGCATCCGGCCAGCTGCTCAGGTCCTGCTCGGAGGCGGCCTCGCCTGCGTAGCGCCAGATCATGGTGACGAGCTCTTCGCGGGTGATGAAGCCTGCGGGGTCGAACGTGCCGTCGCCGCGGCCGTTGACGACCTTCTGCTCTGCGGCCCATGCGATGGCATCACGGTACCATGCATCCACCAGATCGGTGAAGGGGGCCTTGGCGGTGGGAGCGGGCTGACCGGCGATGCGCCACAGAACCATGGCAGTTTGCGCGCGGGTCAGATTCGACTCCGGTTCGAATGTCGTTGTCGTGGTGCCGTTCATCAGTCCGTTGTCATAAACGTACTGAACGTTCGAAGCAAACCAGTCGGTGTCCTTCACATCCGTGAACGGGCCGACGTTTGCCGCAAACGCAAACGGCAGCACACCTGCGATCATGGCAATGACCAGCAGCATCGCCACGAACTTCGTGCAAATGTGTTTCATGATTAGAGATCCTCCTTCTAATTTTCCAAATAGGGAGCTTTCTGTCCCCATGGTATGAATATTTTAACAAGTTTCCGGGGGCAATGCAAGGGTGCCGGGGCGCTTTCTCCACTTTTGCAGGCCCAAAGCAAAATGTCCCGCCTGCCGCAATTTTTCTGTGCAGAAAGCGCAGAAACAACCTGGTTTTTCTGCGTTTTCTGTACAAAATAGTGCACAATCAAAGGAAAAGTTTTTGTGTTCCGCGCGGCTGCGGGCGGCATTCCGGCCGGGAGCGGCCGCGCGTGAGGCGGCCGTAAATGTCTTCTTAGATGCGCCGCCCTGTATACGGACGGCCGCGGCGGGACGAATGTGCAAATTGGTGTTGCAATCCGGGTAAAAACTTGGTAAAATAGATATCAGGGAAGGTGTACCGGAAGGTGCCGGGGCCTTCTCATAACCGGCGCGGCCGGAAGAACAAAGGAGGATCATCCGATGGTCAAACTGATCATGGGGCTGAAGGGTTCCGGCAAGACCAAGCAGCTCGTCACCGACATCAACGAGGCCGTAAAGAACGAAACCGGCAGCATGGTCTGCATCGAAAAGGGCACCAAGCTCCGTTACGATATTGATATCCGCGTTCGCCTGATCGACTATCAGGAGTATTCCATGGGTACGCTGACGTTCCTGAAGGGCTTCATCAGCGGCCTGCATGCGGGCAATTTCGACATCAGCCACATCTTCATCGACAGCTTCTATAAGCTCGTCGAGGATGCGGGCGTCGCCGAGGTCGAGGACTTCGTCCTGTGGTGCGATAAGTTCGGCGCCGCGAACAACATGTCCTTCACCGTCGTCGTCTCCGAGGACCCCGAGAAGGCCACCGAGGCCATGAAGGCCTACCTCTGATCGCTGCAGGGCCTGCCGCAGGGGCCGCTCCCCTGCGGCGGCTTGCCGCGCCGCAAAAAAAGTGCTTGACAAACGGAATCAAATGTGGTATCCTATATAAGCACTTGGGGCATTGCCCCTCATTTCATATCGCGGAGTAGAGCAGTTGGTAGCTCGTCGGGCTCATAACCCGGAGGTCGCAGGTTCAAGTCCTGTCTCCGCAACCAAATCCGTTACCGTTGTTGATACCATATCAGCAACGGTAATTTTTTATTTTCCACCGTCTAAGGAGCGGTTTTTGCGAAAAGCGGGGCTTTTCCCGAACATTTCCGTCCATCGGCGCGATGTGCGCCCGGATTTGCTGCGGCCATGGTCTGAAAAGACAGGGATTGGTAAAATAGAAATCGTTATAAGAATATGGTGTTGATGTTCTCCCGTTGAAAATAAACCGCCACTCCAGCGGCTTTCAGCTTGCGGATGGTCGTGAGGGCATCTACGGTATTTCGGGCAAAACGGGACAGCGATTTTGTGAGAATCAGATCGATTTTACCGTCCAGTGCATCATTCACCATGCGGTTGAAACTGTCCCGCCTGCGGATGGACAAGCCGGAAACGCCGTCATCGGTGTACATTCCGGCAAAGACCCAGTCCGGGTGATGCCGGATATACTCCGTGAAATACTCCTGCTGCGATTGGAGACTGTTTTCCTGCGAATCCTTCACGGTGGACACTCTGGCGTAAGCAGCGACCCGCTTCACGAGTGTCGACTGCGACGGTGAGAACGGTTTGGCGGGAAGCTCAACCCGTGTAACCTTTTTCTGCGGCAACGCTTTTCACCTCCAATTCGCCAATTGGAGCGCTGTATTTCTCTGTGGCAGCACGGAGCAAGGCCTGTACATCATTTTCTGAAATGTGCCCCATAGCGGCCAGCGTAGAGAAAATACTCTTACAGAGCCGGAAACACATTTCGGCTTCATATTCTGCCTGCGTCATAGCGGCACCTCCTTCCGACACGACAGTATATTGCCGGAGCTGGGATAGTCAATGGCAGGGGCGGAGAGTTATCAGAAAGTTATCATTTACGAAGTTTCCGTACAAAACGAAAGTGCACAGAAACTTGACATCCCCTGCCCATAATTATGGATTGTTACGGCTTGACTATGATGAAATATTCAAAGTCTCTTTGCTGATTCGGAAAAATTTGCTTGAATCAGCAAAGAGACTTTGACTTACTTTGCACATTGAACATCGGTATCACCTGATTCATCAAAGAGCCATCCGAATCAGCAAACAAAATACCAAAGTGCAAACAGAAAAAACTGATTGCGCTATTGCTTGATCGAAAGTGTGCCTCAGAAATCTGACTCCACGAAAATATTATCTGAAAACTGGAACGGAAAAAGTTTTTTAATGCGGATTTCAGCAGAAAAAATCAATATTTTTAGGAAAACATTCATAGTATACTATCAATAATCCTTGACAAAAATTGATTTTGCGGATATTATATTGAAAAAGGAGCTGATCTCAATGGCGATTACAACAAAAGAGAGCATCCTCAAAGTTCTGAGTGCTTATAATCCGTGGTGGAAAACCGGGACAGTTAGCCCGCAGATGTCAAAAACCTACAAGAGGTTTGCATTCCACGAAGCGATGAAGCGGTTGACGGATAAAGGAATTCGCCGCTCTGTGGTTTTGACCGGGACGAGACGCGTTGGAAAAACAACCATCCAATACCAAATGATCGAAGCGCTGTTAAAGTCAGGTGTGGCACCGCAGAAAATTGTTTTTATTTCTTTGGATCATCCTATGCTGAAGCTCAGCCAATTTCAGGATGTTCTGGAGTGCTATCATGAAAATATCTATGCAGAGCAGGATGCCTATTACTTCTTTGATGAGGTGCAGTACGCACAGGACTGGGATCGATGGTTAAAGATCATTTATGATACACAACCCAACACCCGTGTTGTTGCAACCGGTTCTGCGAGTCCGGCGTTGATGAAAGGCAGCAGAGAAAGCGGTGCCGGTCGCTGGACCGTTATACAAGTCCCAACGATGTCTTTTTATGAATATTGTGAACTGCTGGATTTGGATCGGCCCAATATCGCCTCCGATTTGAAAGTAACAACACTGCTCCACAAAAGTCAAATTGAGCGGACTCAAATTATGATGCAGCTTTCCAAGGTTCAAAATCATTTTATGCGGTATTTGCAGGTTGGCGGTTTTCCGGAGTTGGCATTGGCTGACAATGATTTGATGGCGCAGCAGATCATGCGAGAAGATGTTGTGGATAAAGTTCTTAAGCGTGATCTTCCCTCACTGTACAATATCCGTAACGCAACGGAGCTGGAGAGAATTTTCTTATACCTCTGCAATGTATCTTCGGAAATTGTATCGATTGAGGCAATTACGAAAGAACTGAACGGTGTATCTCGCACAACTGTAGAAAACTATATTCAGTATCTGGAAAGTGCAAATTTGATTTATCAGAGTTGGCCGGTTGATATGGCAGGGAAAAAGGTATTAAAGGCGCGTCCTAAAATTTATATCGCCGATGCGGCAATTCGGAATGCTGTTTTGATGGATGATTCTGTTTTGACGGACCCTGTTGAGATGGGAAAGATTGTTGAAACGGCTGTTTACAAGCATGTCGCAGCGTTTTATTATCAATATGCTACTTCGGTGGGCTATTTTAGAGGTGGAAAAAAGGGCAAAGAAATTGATATTGTGGTGGACTATCCTAATACGAAAAACATCCTCATTGAAGTTAAATACAGAGAAGGTGCGCCAATTGCGGATGATGATGCGATCGTAGAATTGTGTGAAGAATCGTCGGCAGCAATTGTTGTTACAAAGAATGCAGATGATTTTGGCGTTCACAACACGAAATGTGGCAGAGATTTGCTGCGAATTCCTGCGTTTGCTTTCCTGTATTTGCTGGGGAACGCCGAAAAACATGGATACCGCGGAATGGAACAGTAAAATGCTCTGCATTTTGTCCTTTCTGTCCTCGTTGTCCCAGTGCATCAAAATCGAACCCATAAATTAATGCACCACGCCTGCAAAGCATGGTGCATGGTATCCATGAGCGGTAGATTTGCCAGATCTGCACCGCCTGTCCGTTCGGCAGGCGGCGCTTTTTTGCCGTTTTCCCGTTCCCATGTGTATCTGTCCCCCACTTCCATTGTCCCGGTGCGTCGGGACGAACTCCGTGAAAATGTACTGCGCCTGCTCCGTGCGCGTACAATTGCCGTTATCGGCAAAATTCAAATATTGTTTCATGAATTGTTCTTTATATTTTGCCGATAATGTGCTATACTATCCCTGTGCAGAAAGGGAGGGATCTCTATGAAATATATTTCTGTCGCGGAAACGGCGAAAAGGTGGGGCGTTTCCGAACGCAGCGTGCGCGGGTATTGCGCCGAAGGAAAAATCGACGGTGCATTTCTGACCGGAAAGACATGGAACATACCCGAAACCGCGGAGAAGCCCGATCGCATGAATAAGAAAACTGATGCGCCAAAGACCCTTCTTGAGGTGCTGAAAGCCGAAAAAGCGGCGAAGCTGCACGGCGGTATTTATCATAAAATCCAAATCGATCTGACCTATAACTCCAACCACATGGAGGGCAGTCGCCTTACCCACGATCAGACGCGCTATATCTTTGAGACGAACACCATCGGCGCATCGGACGGGGCGGTCAAGGTTGACGATGTGGTCGAGACCGCCAACCATTTCAAGTGCATTGATATGATGATCGATAGCGCAAATCATATGCTGAGCGAGGCGTTCATCAAGCAGCTGCACGCCGTTTTGAAAAATGGAACTTCCGATTCCCGCCTCGATTGGTTTGCCGTCGGGGATTACAAGAGACTGCCCAACGAGGTCGGTGGCATGGATACCACTGCGCCCGAGAATGTCGGTGCTGAGATGAAGACGCTGCTTGCCGAGTACAACGCTATCACGCACAAAACCTTTGACAATTTGCTTGACTTTCACTACCGCTTTGAGCGCATCCATCCGTTCCAGGACGGCAACGGCAGAGTCGGGCGCCTGCTCCTTTTCAAAGAATGCCTGCGGAGCAACATCGTGCCGTTTATCATCGAGGACGACATCAAGATGTTCTACTACCGCGGCTTGAAGAAATGGCAGAACGAGCGCGGCTATTTGCGTGATACCTGCCTTTCTGCACAGGACAGGTTTCGGAAGTATTTGGACTATTTCCGAGTCCCGTATGACAAATAAACAGATCCGCCCCTGTGCGATACAGAGGCGGATTGCTTTTTCGTAATAAACCCGTGCGTCTATGCCGTAAAAAAGCCCCGCCTGCACAAGCAGGCGGGAAAATTTTTGCTCTCTTTTGTGTTCGGGAGTTTTTCTCCATCCCCCGGCTCACATGGCCGCAGCCTCGGGGCTGCGGAGCTGGAGCTGCAGGCGGTCGGCGATGAGGGCGATGAACTCGCTGTTCGTCGGCTTGCCCTTCGTGTTCGACACCGTGTAGCCGAAGAAGCGCTGCAGCGTCTCCAGGTCGCCGCGGTCCCACGCGACCTCGATGGCGTGGCGGATGGCGCGCTCGACGCGCGAGGGCGTCGTGGCGAACGTCTTGGCCACCTGCGGATAGAGCACCTTGGTGATGGCGTTGATGACATCCATGTCATTGACGGCAATCAGGATCGCCTCCCTGAGATACTGATAGCCCTTGATGTGCGCAGGGACGCCGATCTCGTGAATGATCGAGGTGACCATGGACTCGATGTTGGCGTTGCGCTTTGCTGCGATGGCGGGTTTGCGCGAAACGGCGCTCTCGCAGATCTCGTCGAGACGCTCCACGACGGCACGGCAGCTGCATGGTTTCAGCATGATATATTGCACGCCGAGCGTCATAAACATTGAAGACACATATTCCGTTACGAACTCCACCAAAACCAGAAGCTTTGGCTTTGGATCCAGCCCGGCCGCTGCCTTCAGCACGGACAGGCCGTCCGCCTGCGGCAGCATGAGGTCGACGACCAGCAGATCCGGTTTCAGCTCTTTCAGCAGGCTGATGGCGCGAACGCCGTCGCAAGCCGAGCCGACCACGGAATACCGATTCGTCTGCTTCAGGGCAACGCCGAGCTTCCCACAAAACTCTTCGCTGCCGTTTGCCAGCAGGACCCGATACATTTTTTCCATGTAACAACTCTCCTCCTCGTAGATTCTCTCATTTCCGCATGGATGTACAAGCGGTGCTTCTAATTTAACATATTCGGCCCGCTTTTGCAATGACTTTCCCTGAAAATGTCTGCTTTTTCGTCGACGTTCTTCGACAAACATGCGGAAACGGCAGAAAATATGATACTCTAAGAGGAAAAAGGTGAAAAAATATTCTTATTCACGGAATTAGCGTGAGACGTCCCGTTATTCCGCGTGATCGGTCGAATTTTCATTGCGCTGGCTGAGCCAGATCAGCAGCACGGCAATGTCCGCAGGCGAAACGCCGGAGATGCGCCCGGCCTGCCCGATGGATCGCGGGCGGATGTCGGCCAGCTTCTGCCGCGCCTCGAGGCGCAGCCCGGCGATGGAGGCATAGTCCGCATCCTCCGGCAGCAGGCGCGATTCCTCGCGGCGGAACGCCTCGATCTGCTGCTCCTGCCGCTGCAGGTACCCCGCATATTTCACCCGGATCTCGACCTGACGCGTCACGGCCGCCGGAAGCTCCGGCCGCTCCGGGTCGAAGGGAGCAAGCTCTGCATAGTGCAGCTCCGGGCGGCGCAGCAGGTCCGCCAGCCGCGCGGAGCTGACGACCTCCGCCGAGCCGCGCGCCTGCAGAAACCCGTTCAGCGCCGGACCGGCGGGCACGCCGGTGTGCTCCAGCCTGCGCTGCTCGCGCTGGACGGCCTCGTATTTCTCCGCGACGGCCTGTGCCTGTTCGGCGGGGATGAGGCCGATGCGATAGCCGATGGGCGTGAGCCGCTCGTCGGCGTTGTCCTGCCGGTGCAGCAGCCGGTATTCGCTGCGCGAGGTCATGATGCGGTACGGCTCCTCCGTGCCCTTCGTGACGAGGTCGTCGATGAGGGTGCCGATGTAGCCGTCCGAACGTTTGAGCACCAGCGGCTCGCGCCCGAGCAGCTTCAGCGCGGCGTTCACGCCCGCCACAAAGCCCTGCACGGCCGCCTCCTCATAGCCGGACGTGCCGTTGAACTGCCCCGCGCCGTAGAGGCCGGGCAGCTTTTTGCACTCGAGCGTCGCGGAAAGCTCCGTCGGGTCGATACAGTCATATTCGATGGCGTAGGCCGGGCGCAGCATTTCGGCGTGCTCCAGCCCCGCGATGGTGTGCAGCATGGCAAGCTGCACCTCCTCCGGCAGGCTCGTGGACAGGCCCTGCAGGTACAGCTCGTCCGTCCCGAGGCCGCACGGCTCCAGAAAGAGCTGGTGGCGCGGCTTGTCGGCAAAGCGGACGATCTTCGTCTCGATGCTCGGGCAGTAGCGCGGGCCGACGCCGGTGATGGAGCCGTCGAACAGCGGGCTGCGGTGCAGATTTTCGCGGATGACGGCGTGCGTGCGCTCGTTCGTCCACGTCAGCCAGCACACGGCCTGATTTTTCGGCGGCTCGCTGGTGGAAAACGAGAACGGCTCCGGGTCGTCGTCGCCGCGCTGGACTTCCATTTTCGAGAAATCGACGCTGCGCGCGTTGATGCGCGGGGGCGTTCCGGTCTTGAAGCGGCGCATGCGCAGGCCGAGGGCGCGCAGGCACTGGCTCAGCTCCGGCGCGGGGCGCAGACCGTCCGGCCCGGAGTGCAGGACGCACTGCCCGGTGATGACGGTGCTGTCGAGGTACGTCCCGGCCGCGACGACGACGGCGCGCACGCGGTATTCCGCGCCGAGCTGCGTCACGACGCCGCTGACGTGCCCGTCCTCCGTCCGGATCTCCGTGACGGCGGCCTGCTTGAGATAGAGGTTCGGCTCACGCTCGAGCAGGCGCTTCATGTGCTCCTGATAGCGGCGGCGGTCTGCCTGCGCGCGCAGGGAGTGCACGGCCGGGCCCTTGCCGCGGTTGAGCATGCGGTACTGGATGCAGCAGGCGTCCGCCGCGCGGCCCATTTCGCCGCCGAGGGCGTCGAGCTCGCGGACGAGATGGCCCTTGCCCGTGCCGCCGATGGCCGGGTTGCAGGGCATGTTGCCCACGGCGTCCAAATTGATCGTGAACACGACGGCCTGCAGCCCCAGCCGCGCGGCCGCGAGACCGGCTTCGATCCCGGCATGGCCCGCGCCGATGACGGCAATGTCATAATTTCCTGCAAAATAGCTCATTTACGCTCATCTTTCTTTCAAATCACAGCGGTGACTGCTTGATCTTTGCATAGCGGCGGGGATAGGCCGGGGGCGTCGGGCGCTCCTTGCGGATGACGATGACGCAGCGTGGCGCGCCGTCGATGTCGTATGTCTCCGTTTTTTCCACGCGGCCGCCCAGCCTTGCGATGCCGCGCTTCGCCTCCTCCAGCTCCTCGGCCGCAGCGGCGGCCTTCATGGCGAGGAAATACCCGCCCGGCTTCACGAACGGCAGGCACAGCTCCGCCAGAATGTTCAGCCGTGCCACCGCGCGGGACGTCGCGATGTCATATTGCTCGCGCGCCTTGGCGGCATAGTCCTCCGCGCGGGCACAGACGCACTGCGCCGGGACGCCCATGTCCCGCAGTGTTGCCTCCAGCCACGTCACGCGCTTGCCGAGGCTGTCGAGCAGCGTCAGATCGAGGCTTGGCTCGCCGAGCTTCAGCGGCACGCCGGGGAAGCCCGCCCCGCAGCCGACGTCGATGACGCGCTTGCCTGAAAACGGCACGATGCGCAGCAGCGCGAGGCAGTCGGCAAAGTGCAGCTTTGCCACGGCCTGCGGCTCCGTGATGGCCGTCAGATTCATGACGCGGTTCTGCTCGAGCAGGCGCGCGCCGAAGTCGCACAGCTGCTCCGCCTGCGCCGCCGTCAGCGGCACACCGAGCGCTGCGCAGGAATCCAACAGGGCTTGCAGCATATTACGATACCTCCCGGTAAACCTGAATAACAATGCCGAGGTCGCAGAACGTCGCCCGGCCGGGGACCTGCAGCACGCGCACGGCGTCATACACCATGCCAAGCGCCGCGACGGTGCAGCCGGCGCTTGCCATCGCCACGGGCCAGAACCACACGAGCGGCACGCGCGCCAGCGCGAACCACAGCGCCGCGCCTACGAGCACGGGCGGGAGCAGCCGCACGGCAAGCATGGCAGCGCGGCCCAGCTCCGCATTTGAGCCGACGCACGGGCGCCGCGCAAAGATGGAGCAGAACGGGGTCATCCGGCCGAACAGGGCCAGCAGCGGCCACGGCAGCAGATAGAGCACCCACTGCGCCGCGAGCGACACGGCGATGCTCTCCCCAATGGCGAGCAGCCACCTGCGCTGCCCGCCCTCGACGATCGGCTCCATCGCGGCAAGGCCGCGCCATTTCCAGAGCGCGGCAAACAGGCCGATGACCGCGAGCGCGGAGAGCACCCGCAGGATGCGCCGGTGCCCGCGCTCCATGGAGAGGGAAATTTCCTCGATCTTTTCTTTCATATTCGCTCACTTCCCGACACAGAATCGCTCAAAAATGCGATTTGTGATATCCTCGCGGACCGTCCGGCCCGTGACCTCGCCGAGGGCGGCCATGGCCTCCTCCACGTCCGTGAGCACGGCGTCCAGCGTGACGCCGAGGCTGAGGCCGGTTTTCGCCCGTTCGATGGCGCGGGAGGCGCGGTCGAGCGCGCCGAACTGGCGCGGGTTGGTCAGGAGGGAGCCGTCACAGGCGTTTTCGCCGAGGAACCAGCCCTCGAGCAGGGCTGGCAGGGCGTCCAGCCCTGCGCCCGTGCGGGCCGAGACGGTCAGAACGGTGTCGAACGGCAGCTCGTCCGGCGAGACGGCGGCGGGCAGGTCTGATTTGTTGCACAGGGCCAGACTGCGCGGGGCGCATTTGGCCGCTTCGATGGCGCGGCGGTCCTCGTCCGTCAGGGGCTGCGAGGCGTCGCAGACGAACAGGGCCAGCTCCGCTTCGCGCGCGGCCTGCTCCGAGCGGGCCACGCCGAGGGCCTCGATGGCGTCCCCGGCCTCGCGGATGCCGGCCGTGTCCGTCAGGCGCAGCAGCACGCGGCCGACGCGCACCGGCTCCTCGACGGTGTCGCGCGTTGTCCCGGCGATGTCCGTGACGATGACGCGGTCATAGCCCGCCAGCCGGTTCAGCAGCGATGATTTGCCTGCGTTCGGCTTGCCGAGCAGCACGGCGCGCACGCCCTGCCGCAGGTGGCGGCCCTTTTCATAGGTCGCAAGCAGCTCATGCAGCGCCGCGCCCGCGCGGTCCAGCGCTCCGCTCAGCTCCGCCGCGCCGAAGTCCTCGATGTCCTCGTCCGGATAGTCGAGCACGGCGTGGAAATGGCTGCACAGGTCCGTCAGCCCGTCATAGACCGGCTCGATGGCGCGCTTGAGCGCCCCGCCGAGCTGCCCGGCGGCGTTCGCGGCGGCGTCTGCCGTCTCGGCGTCGATGAGGTCGACGACGGCCTCGGCCTGCGTCAGGTCGAGCTTGCCGTTCAGGAAGGCCCGGCGCGTGAATTCGCCGGGTCCCGCCTGCCGCGCCCCGGCGGCCAGCAGCGCCTCCAGCCCGGCGGCCAGCATGGCGGGCGAGCCGTGGCACTGCAGCTCAACGGTCTCCTCGCCGGTGTAGCTGTGCGGTGCGCGGCACACGACACCGAGGCACTCGTCAATGACGCGCCCCTGCCGGTCGTGCAGCAGGCCGAGGACGAGACGGCGGTCCGGCGCGTCCGCAAACGGCTGCTTCGGGGTGAAAACGCGGCCCGTCAGCGCGGCGCAGCCGGGCCCGGACAGGCGCAGGATGCCGATGGCGCAGGGCGCACGCCCCGTCGCAATGGCAGCAATGATGTCAGACATGATGAGTTCCTTTCCAAAAGTACGATCGCTGAGATATTGCAGGGGGTGGGGACAGCCAGCCCCGGCGCTGCACCGGCGAACGGTACAGGCTGCCGTTAAAACGGCATGCACCGATTGCGTCTGTAGCGGCGCTCAGTGAGCGCCTTTGGCAGCTGCAGGTATTGCAGCAGTGATTCGGCGGCGCGAGGCTATCAGAATTGTCATTGCGAGGGCGCTTCGCGCCCGTGGCAATCTCGGGAAGGCACTGCCGGAATGGGAAAGGCATCGCCGACCGTACATGCTACCAGGTTTGACTGTAGCGGCGTTCCCTGAGCGCCATGCAGGCTG
>CDYX01033467.1_pt1 | contig 16581 bp, 10 predicted proteins | sample 554871 | NCBI WGS metagenome assembly CDYX01 (sample SAMEA3182061, study PRJEB8094) | gut metagenome | biome: human; feature: gut; material: Stool; isolation source: human stools | place: Canada | collected 2013-01-14 | reverse complement strand
ATCCGCGCGACCTTCACAGACACATTCTCGGCGGTATAGTCGGGGACAGGTGCGCCGAAGTCGCCGTTTTGCTGCATCTGCACTGCCAAATCAATGGACTGCAGCAGCTGCTCCGTGTGGATGCCGGAGAGGACGAAGCAGCCCTTGTCCAGCGCTTCCGGCCGCTCGGTGGAGGTGCGGATGCACACCGCTGGGAAAGGCTTGCCGACCGACAGGTAAAAACTCGACTCCTCCGGAAGCGTGCCGCTGTCGGACACGACGCAGAAGGCGTTCATTTGCAGGCAGTTATAATCGTGGAAGCCCAGCGGCTTGTGGGCAATGACGCGCCTGTCCAGTTGGAATCCGCTTTCCTCCAGTCGCTTACGGCTCCGGGGGTGGCAGGAGTACAGCACCGGCAGGTCATATTGCTCCGCCATGGCGTTTACCGCCGTGAAGAGCGAACGGAAATTCTCATCCGTGTCGATATTCTCCTCCCGGTGGGCAGAGAGCAGAATGTACTTGCCTTTTTCCAAACCGAGCCGGGCGTGAATGTCGCTGGCCTCGATCTGCGGCAGATTCTGATGCAGCACCTCCGCCATGGGGCTGCCCACCACGAAGGTACGCTCCTTGGGAACCCCTGCGGCGTTCAGATAGCGCCTTGCATGCTCGGAATAGCAGAGGTTCACATCGGAGGTCACATCCACAATGCGGCGGTTCGTTTCCTCCGGCAGGCACTCGTCAAAGCAGCGGTTCCCGGCCTCCATGTGGAAAATCGGAATGTGCAGCCGCTTGGCGGCGATGACGGACAGGCAGGAATTCGTATCCCCCAGCACCAGCACGGCGTCCGGCCTGACCTTCTGCATGAGGGCGTAGCTCTTGGCAATGATCGTACCGATCGTCTCGCCGAGGTTTGCCCCGACGGCGTTCAGATAATAGTCCGGGGCCCGGAGACCCAGGTCCTCAAAGAACACCTGGTTCAGCTCGTAGTCGTAATTCTGCCCCGTGTGGACGAGAATTTGATGGAAATACCGGTCGCAGCACTTTATGGTGGCGGACAGACGGATGATCTCCGGGCGCGTGCCGAGGATCGTCATCAGCTTGAGTTTTTCCATTTCAGACCTCCTCATAGAACGTGTCCGGACGCTGCGGGTCGAAGCACTCGTTGGCCCACATGACCGTCACCAGATCGTCGGTGTCGCTGAGGTTCGTGATGCTGTGGGTGTAGCCCGGCAGCATGTGGACGGCCTCGATCCGCTCGCCGCTGACCTCGAACTCCAGAACCTCGTCCGAGTCCAGTTTCCTTTCGCGGATCAGGCCATGCCCCGCCACAACGATGAAGAATTCCCACTTGCTGTTGTGCCAGTGCTGCCCCTTAGTGACGCCAGGCTTCGTGATGTTCACGGAGAACTGCCCGCAATTTTGGGTTTTCAGCAGCTCCGTGAAGCTGCCCCGGGCATCGACATTCATCTTGAGCGGGAACGCAATTTTCTCTGGCGGCAAGTAAGAAAGATAGGTGGAATAGAGCTTCTTTTCAAAGCTGCCCTCCGGAATTTCCGGCAGCAGCAGGGTCTCCGGCTGGGTGTGAAAAGATCGCAGCAGCTCGATGATTTTGCCCAGCGTTACGCGGTGCGTCACCGGCACGCGGCAGAAATTCTCGCCGGGAACCGGCGTCAACCCGTCATAATCACAGCGGTGCGCCTTACCGGACAAGGCGTCCAGCAGCTCCGCCACGAGGTCGTCGATGTAGACCAGCTCCAGCTCCGTCGCCGGGTCATTGACCGTGACCGGCAAATTATTTGCAATGTTGTGGCAGAAGGTGGCCACGGCGGAATTGTAATTCGGGCGGCACCACTTGCCGAACACATTGGGGAAGCGGTAGATCAGCGCCTTCGCGCCGGCTTCAGCGGCGTAGGCGCGCAGCCGCTTTTCGCAGGCCCGCTTTGCCTTGCCGTATTCGCTGCCCGCGTAGCGCCCGACGAGGGAGGCCTGCGCGGAGCTGGCCAGCATCACGGGGCAGCGGTTGCCCGCGCTTTGCAATGCAGCAAGCAGCGCCTCCAAAGAGCCGGTATTGCCGGGGAGGTATTCCTCCGCCGTTTTCGGGCGGTTCACGCCCGCCAGATGGAACACGAAGTCCGCAGATCTCGCATACGCGGCAAGCCGCTCCGGTGAGCCGTCCGTGTCATATTCGAAGATTTCCCGGATGTCCAGCTCCGGGTGGGTGCGGTCCTTGCCGTCGCGGATGTTTCGGAGCGCCGCGACAAGGTTTTTCCCCACAAAGCCGCGGGCGCCGGTAACGAGAATGTCCATCAGCAGTTTCCTCCGAAGAGCTTCAGCTTTTGCAGCAGGCGCTTCATGCCGTCGAGGTCGAGCCGCTGGGTGTTATGCGAGGTGTACGGCTCGATCTGGGACAGCTCCGCGTTTCCCTTGGAGAAATAGTTGTCGTAGTTCAGGTCGCGGCTGTCGGCGTGGATGCGGAAGAAGCCGGGCAGGTCCTCTGCCCGCAGCATTTCCTCCGAGGTCACGAGCACCTCAAAGAGCTTTTCGCCGTGGCGCGTGCCGATGGTCTGCACGCCGAGGTCGGACTGCTTCAGCTCCAAAACAGCCTGCGCCAGTGTTTCAATGGTCGCGGCGGGCGCCTTCTGCACGAACAGGTCGCCCTGCTCACCGTGCTCGAAGGCATAGAGAACGAGATCGACCGCGTCGCCGAGTGTCATCATAAAGCGGGTCATGTTGGGGTTCGTGACGGTCAGCGGTTTCCCCTCGTCGATCTGGTCGCAGAACAGGGGAATGACCGAGCCGCGGGAGGCCATGACATTTCCGTAGCGCGTCAGGCACAGCACGGGGTCGTCCGCCAGCATTTGCTTCGACCGGGCAATGACGTTCTTCTCCATCAGGGCCTTGGACATGCCCATGGCGTTGATGGGATAGGCGGCCTTATCGGTGGAGAGGAAGATCGCCTTCTTGACCCGGTTTTCCACACAAGCGTCGATGACATTGTTGGAGCCGATGACATTGGTTTTGACGGCCTCCATGGGAAAGAATTCGCAGGAGGGCACCTGCTTGAGGGCGGCGGCGTGGAACACATAGTCCACGCCCCGGAACGCCGGGGCGATGGAGCGGTAGTCCCGCACGTCGCCGATGTAGAATTTGATTTTCTCCGCGCAGGCGGGGCAGGCCAGCTGGTAGGCATGACGCATGTCGTCCTGCTTTTTCTCGTCCCGGGAGAGAATGCGGATCTCCCGGATATCCGTGGTCAGGAAGCGGTCCAGAACCGCGTGACCGAAGGAACCGGTGCCGCCCGTTATGAGGAGGACTTTATTTTCAAACAGAGGCATTTTCTGATACACTCCAATCAATTTTTTGTCTTGGGGAAGGGGTTAGAAAAATGCCCTTCCCACAGTTCTTTTAGGTTTCTTGGATCAATCCCCTCAATAATCAGATGTCCAACGGGGCGCAGGGAGGGAATCATAAAACACAGCACAAAATTGACGAAAAGCTGTGCTGCTACCGAAGCAATTGCTGCTCCGTTGATACCGATAAGCGGTATCAGGATGTAGTTGGCTATCACATTCAAAAGAGCCCCGGATAAATTGATTTTCCATAGCATCTTCTGCTTCTGTTCTGCCAGGATCCATATATTGCGAACGGAACCCATATAGGAGAACGCTGTGTACCAGGTGATGATTCTCAGCGTAGGTATCGCCGGGGCATATGCGGCTCCGTAAATAATCCGAATAACAAGCGGTGCTGCTATGGTTAGCACAATGCTTTGCAGCAGCGCCAAATATACGATAATAGAATAGAGTCTGGCTATATGTGGACCGTAATTGGGAGAGCTTGTCTTCTTGGCTCCCAAAATAGAAGGTCGCATAGAATCCACAATAGCTGCAAACACGAATTGACTTAGTGCTGCGCAACTTACCGCAGCTGAATAATAGCCGTTGGCTTCTTTCCCCAGCATCAATGTGATCATGACCCGATCTGTTAGAGAAAAGAAAGTGACCATGATGCCGGATACAATATAATATCGGCTTCTCTTAAAAAGTTGTTTCGCAAGTGGAAATGATACTGTCAGCCTTTGCTTTGAAATTCTTCTATAGATCCCGTACAGAGAAGCAGAGATCAACAAATAGTCCAGTGCCTGTGAAAATGCAAACCAGTATACGCTCTTTTGCGTAATCAGTAGGAAACAACGATAGGCTGAAACGACCACATATGCGGCCAGTGAAGTGATCGCGATGTATTTTGACAGCAGCTTTGCCTGGAACCAGTATTGAAGTATTTCGGTTGCCTGGAAAACCAATGAAATGCTGTACAGCGCACAAACAAGCATCGTTTCCGGGTCATTTGGATTTGCAATCGCAGTAAACGCAATCACTCCGAAAATCCCCAAGAAGCTCGTTGCCGTACTCATAAAAAGCGATGTTCCGAGCGTCTTTCCTTCACTGTCAGGCGCTGCAATAATTTCGTGGACAAGGGTCGAGCGAAGTCCGAGCTGTACAACCGGAACCATAAAGCTGACAATTGCTGCAGCATAATCAATGATTCCGTAATTCCCCGGTCCGAGATACCTGGCAGAAAGTGTTCCAATTACGAAGCTCAATAAGGACTGCACAACTTTACAAGCAATCAGCCAGGTCGCGTTCTTTACAATTTTTCCGGATTCTGTTGGTTTCTTCATCATCACAAATTCCACCCGCAGTCCCCACAGCAGCAGGGACTGCGGGCTTCATTTATCCTATTTGTTACGAGATAATCATTTTGCCATCTTCTCCAAAGGTATAGGTACCCTTCGGGAGGAGATCATTGGTTTTAGAAACATAGTAGCTGCCGACCGCAAGGTTTGCACCGCTGCGGACATAGATGTAGCTGCCGTCGTCAAGCTGTACGAGGCCGGTATTGACCTGACGCACATTGTTCACATAGTAGAACAGGTACTCGTTTCCATCGCCGAGCTTCTCACGGTAGATGCCGTTCTTGATTTCCATTTTGCCGTCCGCACCAAAGGTATAGACAGCATTCGGCATGAGACCATTGGCCTTTGTCACATAGTAACTGCGCCCGCAAACCACGGTACAATCGCTCTTGACATAGTAGTAGGCATCATCAATTTTAACCAAGCCGGCATAGTTCTTTACGCCATCCTTGTAGTAATACTTCGTGCCGTTATCTTCGCGAATTCCCTCAAGGAACATCGTACCGTCAGCGTTGAACCAGTACCAGCCGGCAGGTTTCAGTCCATTGGCCTTGTCTGCAAAAACATAGTGCTTGGCATCCTTTACTGCTTTTAGGTTGCTGGCGATATAGTAATAGTTGCCTTCCCATTCAATCAGGCCGATCGCTGTTTTTGCGCCATCCACATAGTAGTACAGGTCGCCATTTTCCTCGACCAGGCCATTCTTGATGATCATCTTGCCGTCAGCATCAAAACTATAGAAACCAGCATCTTTTAGTCCGTTCGTTTTGGTAACATAATAGGTGCCGTTCTTGACAGCCTTGAGATCGCTGGCGATGTAGTAGTAGCTGCCGTCCACTTCGACCAAGCCGGCATAGTTCTTCACATAGTCGACATAGTAGCAGAGGTTGCCGTTCAGATCTTCATGGAGTCCTTCCAGCTTCATCAGCTTACCTTCGGCATCAAAGGTATACTTAGCTGCTGGCAGCAGGTCGTTGGTCTTGGCCACATAGGTTTCAACGCTTGTGACCATACCGTTGCGCTTGAAGTAACGATAATCATCGCCGTCCTTCACCAGACCCGCGTGCCATACCAGCATACCGTTGTTGATCCAGCGGGTAATGCCGTTATCGTTGTACACACCGCACTGATTCTTCTGGAACACGCCATTTTCGTCAAAGACGAACACTGCACTCTCACGGTCCGGATAGTCATAATTGTCGGGGTTGCCATCCTTACCGGGGACATTGACTTTGGCATCTTCCGCATCAGGGCCGTAACTGGGCAACAGATCCGCTGCAGGATACGGTACACGAACCATGCCGGTGACGATATATCCGTTGCTGTTGAAATAGTAGAAAGAGTCTTCAATGTTATCCCAACCAGCTCCGTGCATAACGCCATTCTGATAATATGTTGTGCCTTGATCGCAGGTAAACCATCCATTGAGCTGCAGGATGCAGTTACTGTCGAACGGATAGTAGCCTTGCGGGAGCAATCCGTTGGTTTTGCTCAGATAGTAGGTGCCGTTGGCCTTTAGCGTAGCATCGGCGTTCACATAGATCATGCGATCGTCCGCCATTCTGACCAACCCAAGGTCATACTGGACATCATCATTTACATAGTAGACCAGCACACCGTTGCCATCGAGCGGCAGTATACCGTTTTTGGCAATCATTCTACCCTGTGCATCAAACTCTCGCTGATAACCGGCTTTGACAATACCATTTGTTTTGGTGACCCAGAACTTTCCGTTCTTGACTGCTTTCAGATTTGCATTGATGTAATAGAGATATCCATCATCTCCATAAACAAGGCCAGCATAAATAGCCATACCATTTTCATCAAAGCAAACAATATCGCCTGCACTGAATCCACTGGCGATGTGGGACAAATCGCTGCTCAGCTGGTACAATCCAGGCTGGACAATCAATGCGCCCTCTGCATCAAACAAATAGTAATCAGCACCCTGACCGCTATTGCCTCTCGGAACCTCACTAAACCCAGTGAGGGCATCGCCGTGGTCGCCAAAGAAATAGCTGTCGCCATCTACCGTCCACCACTTTCTGGCGATCGGTTGTCCGGCCCAGTAATAACGACGACCGGTACTGACCGCGATCCAGTCTCCTCGCACTAGAACATGATCCTCAAAGGTATAGTTCAAGTCCTTGGGGTATTGCTTGCCGTTTTCGGTGATCATTGTGCGTATTGTTTGAACACCGTCAACCGCCTTGAGTGTAGTCGGATCAAAATAATAATACTGACTGCTTCCATCGGATGTTTCGATCTCACGCCAGCCGTCCTTGGTCTTGCCGTTGACGGCATAGTACAAATCATTCTCGTAGGCAAACAGTCCGGTTATCTTTCCGACAGAGATACCGTCCGAGCCAAGATCGTACCAATATTCACCGGTTTCTCCAGCCAGATTGCTGGGGAGCTTATGAAAGCCGGTCAATACAGCGCCGTCTTGCCAGTAGGACCACTTTCCGTTTTCCTTGACCCAGCCGTCCTTGGTATTCTTTTGCAGCTTGAAGCTGTCTGTGAACTCCGTAACGGTATCAAAGAAATGGGCGCCGTAGTCTCCGTTGATATTCTCGCTGTTGTCATAGGGGTACAGACCATATTTGATCTGATATTCTTCCTGCTGTGCCAGCGATTTCAGAACATGGAAGTGTGCATAGATGTCATAGCCGAGATCGCCGCTGACCGTGCAGTCAAGCAATCCGTTTTCGTCCCATGCTGCGCTGTCCGTGGGGATAAGCTTCAAGCCGCTGAGTACGCAAAGCGGGTTTGCAGTTGCGGGGTTGATCGGTTCGCCCTGCTGAATGAAGTTGCAGACGACCGTCAGCTTATTGTCCTCCACCTCGGCAGAGGTCATGGTAAAGTACTCGTTTGCCAGACGGAGCTTGGAGGTATCGATCGTAACGCCTTGCGGTGCGGTCAGTGTGATCGTGACCGTCGTCAGGGGGCTAATACGCTCGGCAAGCTGCAGCAGGAAATCCCATGCTGTGCGTCCCTCCTGATCGCCGCCAGGGAGCATATACAAAAGCGCTGTAAGCTTCTCCGGAATCGGCATCTTGGACATATCCACTGCAAAGGTATAGGATGCTTCCATTCCAGTTTGAGAATCGATCTGGTAATAGGTCAGCTCGTCCTCTTTATAGTTTGAATTGGAAACGGTGCGGTTCCATGCGAGCAGGCCGCTGCCGCCGGTTGCATGGTTGAAATCGAAGTTTGCTTCGTCGCTCTTATACAGGTAAGTCGTAATCTTTGTTGCCGTATCCAATGCTTTATTGATCGCAGCGGTCTGCGCCTGGATTGCAGCTTCTTCATCACTGTAACCCTTGCCTTTGGCTTCCTGATATGCGCGGGCATATTCCTGATTGATCGTCGCCTGGAATTCAGCCAGTTTATTTTTCAAGACTGCGCCAATCGTCAGGGTACGCAGTTCGCTGTTTGCATTGGGTGTGAAATCAAAGCCGGAAATCATACCTGCCTCGGGGTAATCGAATACCAATTCCGTTTTCGTGGTATTGACACTCCCACCCTCGATTTCACCGATCGATTGCAGTGTGATCTTCAGGAAACCGAACTGCACATCATCGGGGTTGATCTTTACGGGGTTGCCGTTATAGGTAGCCTCCAGCGGCAACTCGGTCGATTCGCCGTAGACCGCATTCAAGCTGTCTTTGGTGAATTTCAATTCCGTCGGTTCAACAATGTGCAGCGTTTTTGTGCCTAGCACGCTGCCGTCTGCTGCAATGAGTTGAATCTGCACATCACCGAGCGCTTTGGCTGTGAACACATCGCCCGACAGCGTACCAAGGCTTTCATCGGACACCTTCAGCGCAGAGCCATCGGGGAGTGCAATCGCGCCGCCGGTAGAAGTGACGCCGGACGCATTGACAGTTAGCTCGGTTCCGACCGTCAGGTAGTCATAGTCTGCGGAAACGACCGCATGGTCGAATACATTGGAGGGCTTTGCCGTAGATACAACGAGGAGGGAGGAGCTGACTGAGCGCTCATACCCGTCTGACGGGCGGTTGACGACGGAAATCGTTTCAGAGCCCTCGCCTCTAGCGGCAAAGGTGGAGGAACCGCCGCCATCCAGATTTATGGCGGAGACGCAGCCGGCATCCAGCATAATCTGTGCGATCTCAATGGCGCTGCCGCCTGCGGAGAACGGCTCCTGACGGCCATCAAGCACCATCAGCACGACCTGACCGTCATAAGTAATACCAACACAGGTACGGGAAGCACGGTTGTTGTAATAATTGACAGGTGCGGAAGGTACAATTTTACCGTTCCTGACAAGCCAAATATCACCGCCGACAGCTTCCTGAAGCTCACCCTTGTGCGCATTCCACTCGGCACTTCCACCGATAATGGGCGTTCCGTCCTTGAGAATGCCGAAGAAGTTTTCGCTGCCAATGCCGTGATACTCAACGCCTTCCATAACCAGCGCACCGCCGGGGCAGCCGTTGCTCATGTTGTAGAAATCGGCATTTGTTCCGACAACCGCACGATAATTAGGAATATAGTGCTCTGTGTTGTTCGGATCCGTATGTTTTCTTTCTGCGGCTTCCATCTGATCTTTCACGCGAGCCATCTTCCAGACAGAGGCGTCATTGTCGTTATAGTTGGCATAGATATTGACATCGCTGCGTGTAATGTCCGCAGTCGCGAGATAATAAACAATTTGCTTATCATCCTTCGTCAGAGCCATTTTCACTTCCTGCTTAATGCCGGGAGCCAGTATGGAGGAGGTGCTGGAAAAGACCTTGTAATAATCGTTTTCCAGCTGTCCCTTTGCCGTTTCGTAGAGATAATCGGCAAAAGCATAACAGCAGGCACGGCGCAGATCGGCATTGACACCATTCGGAAGGTAGCTGCCTTCCAGAGTCCGGATGCCCTCGTTTCCGTAATAGGTATCATAGACAGAAGCGCGAATGTCATCCTTCGTCGAAACGCCGCCAAAACGATTGTCCAGGAAGAATTTTGCGCGTGCGGCATCGGTCAGGCTGGTCGTAAAGTAATTCTTCATGACCGCGCTGATTGTCACACCGGTGCCAATCTTCTTTAGAATGTAAAAGGCGTCAAGATCGCCGTACAGATCGAGAATACCGAAAGAATGAATTTCCGGATCGGGATTGTCATACAGAAAGTACTTATCGTTATTGGTTCGGATCTCCTCGGCCATTTCTTCGACCGTACCGGTCACGCCGGCATTGGTCGTGAGCTGAAGCAGATCACAGATATCGCCGGCCCAGCTGCCAAGGTCGGCAGTGCTCTGATTGCCGGTGTGGTACGCCATATCCATTGCGCCGAACATGTGCGCAAAATCGACTTCGTTTCCGTTGGGTACCGTGAAAACCTCCAGGCTGCGCACAGCAGCGGCATTTGTTCCGTTGGCTGCGTCCTGCTCGGACACATAACCGGTAAAGGCTGTGTTTTCCGGACCGCAGAAGGTCGTCCACGTACTGGATGTGTATTTTTCCACGCCGCAGCGGATGTAGTTGATGACAAGCGCCGTAGCATCTTCGCCGGAATGTTCCCGGGCGTAAGCGTCGGCATATCCCTCAAGGGTGGTCAATGAGGATAGGAAGTCAGTATACCGTGTATCATCGGTCGAGGTATCTACCGCAAATACAGACAGCGGGAGAATACTGAAAACCATCATGACCGCCAACAGGAGAGATATCCATCGCAGTGAAAATGATTTTTTCATATGAATTCCTTCCTGGATATTTATTTCAAGTTTTCGACAATGACATTCACAGCCTCCTGCATGGCATAAAGCTGATCCTGCTTGTCCTGTGCCAATTCGCTGATGTCACCGAGGTCGTAAACCGTAATATATACATCACGAGAAGTACCGCGTTTGTCAGTCAGTGTTCCGGCAAGCTGTCCAACTTCTTCGCCGATGCTGAGGTCGAAAAGAGTGTAGGTCTTTCCGTCTTGTTCAGTAATGAACTTGACTGTATCGCTGTCTACCTCGGCCTTCAAAAGCTGTTCGTATTTTTGGGGAATATATAGCGTTCCGAAGTCGGTATTGATTTCCGAAAGTGTCGTGGTATCCTCGATTTCTTCTTCCGGCGGTGTGCTTTCACTCTGATTTACTGCAGGATCTGCAGTAGATTCCGGAGCCTTTTTCCCGCACCCGGCAAACAAGCTGACAATAGAACAAATCACAAGGAGCATTACACTCCATTTACAAATTCGCGATAACTGCATATGCACTCCTTTCGCTGTGAATACAGTGGTATACAGGGAGGGACTTTCCCGCCCTGTATACACACTTGTCTCTTACGGATTTACGACCATCTTACCGTCTTCTCCAAAGGTATAGGTGCCCTTCGGGAGGAGATCATTAGTTTTGGAAACATAGTAGCTTCCGACCGCAAGGTTTGCCCCGCTGCGGACATAGATGTAGTTGCCGTCGTCAAGCTGTACGAGGCCGGTACCCACCTGACGCACATTGTTTACATAGTAGAACAGGTACTCATTTCCATCGCCGAGCTTCTCGCGGTAGATGCCGTTTTTAATTACCATTTTGCCGTCCGCATCGAAAGTATAGGTTGCGCTCGGCATCAGACCGTTGGATTTGGTGACATAATAGCTGCGGTCACAAACCACAGAGCAGTCACTCTTAACATAGTAATATTCGCCGGAAATCTCGATCAGGCCGGCATAATTCTTCACTCCATCCTTGTAGTAATACTTCGTGCCGTTTTCTTCGCGGATACCTTCAAGGAACATCGTGCCATCCGCGTTGAACCAGTACCAACCGGCAGCTTTCAAGCCGTTCGCCTTGTCTGCAAAGATATAGTGTCTGGCACCCTTTACTGCTTTCAGGTTACTGGCGATGTAGTAATAGTTGCCATAGCTTGCAGAGTTAACGCTCATGCCCGCCAACTTCAGAGAAAGGGTGTTCAGTTCCGCCTCACCGTTCACTGAAAGAACCAGGCGGTCCGTTTTTTCATCGTAGTCTTTGGTAAAGCTTCCGGAGACTACTTTGAACATGCCGTCGTTGCCAATAAAATTGATGGAGGTGGTATATGTGGTACTCATTGCATAAACGCCGCTGAAAACCTTCTCGTTGGCGCCCGCATTCAGCGTCAGGGGAACTTCGATATTCTGAACGAAATACTGGGAGAAGGGGAAAACCTTGTTACCCATCTTAGAGGAGGCGCTACCACCGCGGAAGTCTGCAATTTGATAGAACTCATATACGGTTGCGCCGGATTCAGCCAGCACAGAACCGCTGCCGGAGATAAAGCCCCATGCATAGAGATTTCCGCCGTTCTTCACCGTGATAGAGCTGTTATCCGCCATTTTAATATAGCCATAATCGCCCACAGGGCGTCCCTGCTGGCCGCCGCCAGCGGCAAAATACCTGCCGCCCAAGCTGATGGCGCCATTGACGGTAATAGAAGCGCCCTCGCTCATCGTCAACGTCCGGAACGCTTTAGATGCCGGGGTCGTGCGGATTGCCGCAGGAGTATTTGTATACAAAGTCCCAGCTGCATCAAATGGAATCAGCAATGTAATACCCGTCGGGATGGTATAAGTGCCGCTGATAGAACCATCGGTAGCCAAGGTAATCTTGGACTGTTTATTTGCCTGCGCATAAGCAACTGCTTCGTTCAAATCTGCAAACCGCTGACCGCCGGTCTCAAAAAGCGCAACGGATTTGCTTGCAAATTTTGCCGTAATGGTGCAGTCGCTTTCAATATTCAGCGCTGTGCTTGCGGCAGTTGCTATGCACTTGCCGGTGGTCAGGTTGTACCAGCCAAGGAACTGATAACCCTCTGCCGGGGTTGCCACCACCTGATAAGCCGTCATGGAGCTTTGTGTGTTGCTGTATGTCTCTGTGACAGTCTTGCCATCTACTGTATAGGTACCATTTTCGGCAGGCACAAAGGTCGTGGTCGCAGTTATATCAGAAACCAGCGCCACATTGGTCATGGTAATTTTTGTGGCTGTGGTGCTACCGGATTTGATATAAACCTTGATGCTCTCGCCAACGGCGAGCTCTTTGTTAAAGGCACCATTTGCAGTGACGGCAGTTCCGTTTACTTTGATCGTACCGCTGTTCGCCTCAATGGCATAATTAAACGACAGTGTGGCTTTCGTAGCTTTGTTGTTTTTGATGGTTAGAGTGGAATCATAGTGCGTGTCGCTACAGGTTCCTCCGACAGAGACAACTGAACCAGTGATTGTTGTGCCTGTTGCACTCCACGCATCGTTTGCATCACCAGAAAAGCTCAGGCCAATGTTGCAATCACTCAGACCTGTCACGGTGCCGTTTGTTGCTGCAAATGCAGGCAGCGTAATGGCAGGCACTAATGCCAGCACCATAACTGCCACCAGCAGCAGGGATAAGAACCGTTTGGATATTCGTTGGATCATGATTGTTTTCTCCTTCTCGGTTTAGATTTTGAGGTTTTCATTTCAGCGTAAATGCTTACGCCGAGTAATAATGTAATGAGTGCCCACAGATGTGCCCGATGAAACAGTCCGGAAATATCTGACTCACGGAAAAATTCGATAATAAACCGAAATGCTCCATAGCACATCATGTAGACCGGGTAAGCGCGTCCTTGCAGCCGTTCTTTCCAAATTCGCGGACACAAGACGGCAAGCAGGATCAGGTAAAATACGATCTCCGCCTCACGCGTTGGGAAGCGTATCCCGTTTGTCCCCGGAATCGGAAGCCCGCGGCAGCATCCGGACAAAATGCAGTTGACCCGGGCGCACATGACCGTAAAGACCATGCAGGGGGTAAAAACATCAAAGACTTCCTTGGGCGGTCTCTTTGAAATTTTTGCACCGAGCCAATACGCCAGCGGCATCAGGAACACGCCACCGAACAGGCTCATGTTTCCAAGGCTGGCTTTGTCAAAGCCGGTTTCAAGGAAAGCAAACACCTTCACTGTCAAAACGCCGTAGACCGTATGTGCAATCGCAATCATGATTGCTACATACCATGCCATATTCAGCCGTTTCCGCAGCAGTGCGAGCCATACCGCGGTAAATGCTGCGCCGACCGACAAGAGAATCAACAGTGGTATTTTATCTTGCAATAGAATCACCGCCTTTCGCCGAAACCAAAAGCGGAGAGTCATCGCCTTCGGTGGTTTGAATATGCCGTTCGAGCTGATCTTCGGAGAAACGATTCTTTATAAAATGTGCCGGTGCGCCGCCTACAATGGTGTATGGCGCAACATCCTTTGTTACAACGCTGCCTGCCGCCACAATCGCATCTGCACCGATGTGCACACCTTTTAAAATAATCGCTCCTGCTCCGATCCATGCCCCTCTTCCGATCACCACATCCTGATCATCTTCTGCGGTTTTATCCGCATCCGTCAGTTCTATGATGTGCTTACCGATGATGTCCTTGCGGTGATCTCCTGTAATGATCGTGACACCGGGACCAAACAAGGCATAGTCCTCTATGTAAATTTTCGCCCGTGTTGTCCAAAAGCGTGCATTTACTCCGATAGAGGCATGGTTTCCAACATGAATGTTCGACAGGGGGAAGAAGTCACCGCCCGAATCAATGTGCGAATCTTTGCCGCACTCGGCAAATGAGCGTTTGATATCCGGCTCAACGATTGCGTGGTATAAAACCGCTTTCAATTTACGAATGGCTCGGTATATCATGATTTCTTCACCCCTTTCTCTCCGGTATCGATGTATTCCGTGAATGGTCGGTGCAGATCACATATCACATAGTGATGATGCCCATACTGCTGATCCGGCGGTATTCCGCCTCGCCAGTCTCCGTATTTCTGGGTGAGATAGGCATCATACTGAGCCGGAACACGAACCGGAATCCCTTCAAACTTCATCCAGACTCCGTCGCCATATTGCTCTTTGGGCGCATATTCCAATGGAGAAGTTGAGTTCGCATGATTGCACCAGACAGCACTGTCGTCAGTAGAAAAAGAGGAAATAAAACGGTCAAATACGGCTATTTCCGCAGCGGTGTCATGTTTATACCCAAAAAGGCGGAAGAGCAGCCAATACCAATTGGTCCGTACCATACCGAGGTTTTGCGGTGATAAGCGGTTATAGTTCAGTCTGACGCGCCGCGCTGCCTCAAAGATTGCCCGCTTTTTTCGGAACATTTGGTGCTCGCGTTCGGTGCGCCACTGTCCATCCAACGGGAATATATCAATGAACACTCCATGGTTGATTTTCAGGCGATCCGCCATCATCTCTATGTAGGTCGTTCTGCTGTCGCGTAATTTGCTTCCGAGGAGATAGTATTGGGGTTCGGAATGATAGTTCTGCAGGAAGCACCATTCCGGCAATATTTGGGGAGATTTCCTGCAGAATATTTCGTAGTCTTTTCTCGGAAGTGCAACATCAATGTCATCATCCCAGGGGATGAAACCGCCATACTTCACTGCGCCGAGTGCGCTGCCGCAGACGAGATAGTAGGTTAGATTCAACTGTTCACATATAGATAAGAACTGTTGCAGCAATCCAAACTCGATTTCTTGCAGTTCAGTCAATGGGGTTCACCTCGTTTCTACTTCTTCTTTCCGAATCTCAGCAATCTGAAAAGCACATATATTGCAAGCGTGTTCTCAGAGTGCAAGGCAAAATGTAAAACCTTTCGTTTATAACCGGATGGCTTTTCCGAAGCAACGGCGGACCGGTATAACACCGTCTGACAAAATTCACGCCACCACTTCTTGAATTCCGTATAGCTTCTGTCGATGATAAACGGATTGGCAACAATGATAATACTCGCGTCAAATGCCCATCGGGATAATGTCCTGTCGGTGATTGGCAAGGGAAAGCGCCCCTTTTCAGACATGACCCCGAAGGTCTGTTCATATGGCTGCGTGTAATCCCTTGAGGATAACATGGCCGATCCCGGTACAATGGTATAATAGTAACTGGCATCCTTACTAAAGCGAATCGACCGGCAATGATGCAGATACTGAAAAACAAACAGCATATCTTCACCGATAGACAGTTCCGGCAGGAATGCGATGTGCTCTCTGCGAAGCGTCTGTAGAGAAAACAGCTTGTTCCAAACAGAAAAAGCAATTCCATATCTGAGCTGCCCGCAAAAATAGGAATCGACCCAGTCGCCATCCAGCATAAAGGTTTCAGGCATAGGACTTAGCGCAGAACCGTTGCGGTCACTGCGAACGACATCAATCACAGGGAGCACTCCGGGACTGTACAGCGTGTGCAATGTTTCCAGATAATTTGCCGATACCGTATCATCACTATCAATAAAGCAAAGCAGTTCCCCTGAAGCGGCTGCTATTCCTGTATTCCGTGCAGAACTGACCCCGGCATTTTCCTGACGAATTAGATGGATACGAGCATCTTGAGCAGCTTTTGCTGCCGCAATTTCTGCTGTTTCGTCTGTGGATCCATCATCAATAATCAGCAATTCAAAATCCGGGTAGGTCTGCCGCAAAACTGTGTCTATGCATCTTCCAATCACACCTGCGGCATTATAAGCCGGTACAACAATACTAATCATTTTTGAGGACTCCTAACACCGTTGTAACAGCCGGTCATATACCTGCTGGAGCTGCCGATCTATGTGTTCATCGGAAAATTTACTGTAATCTACCTGCCTTGCACGCTGCTTTATCTCGGCACGGCATTTATCGTCACTCATCTTGCGGAGGCCTGAAGCAAGTGCATCTGTCGAAGACGCTGCAATCAGCAGCCCATTCTTTCCGCTCTCGATGATCTCGCCGTTTCCGCCTACATCCGTCACAAGGCACGGCAACTTTGCTGCGCATGCCTCCAAAATAGAAATGGAGAGATTTTCATGCAAAGAGGGAGAAAGAAAGAAATCAGAAGCATTCAGGTATTTTTGAATCTGTTCCTGCTGCCCGGCGAAAATCACTCGCTTCGCATGCCGTAGGGCGGCACATTCAGAC
>CDYX01042353.1_pt1 | contig 16691 bp, 11 predicted proteins | sample 554871 | NCBI WGS metagenome assembly CDYX01 (sample SAMEA3182061, study PRJEB8094) | gut metagenome | biome: human; feature: gut; material: Stool; isolation source: human stools | place: Canada | collected 2013-01-14 | reverse complement strand
GGGACAGGTTTATTTTGGCAGGTTTTATCTGGGCAAACGTCGCTTATTGCAGCTGAGATAGCGCTTTGCAGACGGCATGGTCGGTGCGGCGGCATGCCTTGCTGCTTTGTCTCAATCTGTAACAGTTAGACGGAAATTCGGACCCTAGATGTTACAGATTGAGATAATCGCGTCGTGAAAACAAAAACCTCCGCAGGGGTGCTTCCCTTGCGGAGGTTTTCTTACTTGTTGAGTAGTCTCACGGCTTCGGCGGCCATATTCTCGACCGTCATGCCGTTTTGAGCGAGCAGTTCGTTGGGGTCGTAGCGGTCGGGGAAGCCCTTGGCGATGCCGAAGGTGCGCGTGCGCAACGGCGTGCATGCCAGATAACATGCTACGCGCTCGCCCCAGCCGCCGTCCAAGATGCCGTCCTCGAGGGTGACGACAACGCGATGCTCGGCGGCAAGGCCGTCGAGAAACTCGCGGTCGAGCTCGGTTGCAAAGCGCGGGTTGACGAGCGTGGCCTCGATGCCGTACTCGGCAGTCAAGCGGTTTGCCACGCGCTCGCCCAGCTCAAAGAAATCGCCGAGCGCGAGCACGGCCACGTCGCGGCCCTGACGCACCACGTTGTAGTGCGCGACACCGTAGTCGGCGTCCTCAGCGGGCGCCAGATCGGGACGGCTCACCAGGCCGATGCCCGGTACACGGATCGCCACAGGATGCTCGCGATGGTCGAGCGACCAGCTCAGCATGGACAGGTATTCTTCCATGCAGGCCGGCGCTAGGTAGCGCATGTTGGGAAGAGCGCCCAGCATGGAAATATCGAAGAACGAAAGGTGCGTCTCGGATGTGGTGCCAAAGATCGACGCGCCAAACACCAAAATGGTTGCGGGGGCGTCGTTGAGGCACAGGTCGTGCCACAGCTCGTCGTAGGCGCGTTGCAAAAACGTGCCGTACACACCAAAGACTGGCTTGGCGCCCGAGCGTGCAAGCGCGGTGGCAAAGGTCACGGCGTGCTCCTCGGCAATGCCCACATCGACGAACTGTTTGCCGGCGGCAGCGCGAAGCTCGGGTGTAAAGCCCATGATGTAGGGCGTGGCGGCCGTGATGCCCACAACCTGCGGATCGCGCTCGATGGCGGCGCTGAGCGCCTCGCCCGTAATGTCGGCATAGGTGCGCGGCGCAGGCTCGCTCGGATGGCCCGGGCAGAGCTTGCGCCCAGTTGCCATGTCAAACGGACCCACGTGGTGCCAGCGCTCGGGGTCGCTCTGGGCCGGCTCAAAGCCCTTGCCCTTGGCGGTGGAGACGTGCAGCACGATGGGGTGATCGATATTGCGCAGTTCCTGCAGCGCGTCGACGAGGGCCAACACATCGTTACCGGCGTCCAGATAGCGGTAGTCGAGCCCCATCGCGCGGAAAACGTTGCGCTCACAGGTGCCGTCGCTGGCGCGCAGCTCGGCCAGATTGCGATAGAGGCCACCGTGGTTTTCGGCGATGGACTGGTCGTTATCGTTGACGATGATGATCAGGTTGCTATCGAGTTCGGCGGCATTGTTGAAGCCCTCAAACGCCAAGCCGCCCGAAAGCGAGCCGTCGCCAATGATGGTGATGACGTTGTACGCATCGCCCGCCAGGTCACGAGCGTGCGCCAGGCCGCAGCCCAGGCTCACCGACGTGGAGGTATGGCCCATGGCGAACAGGTCGTGCTCGGACTCGTCGGGATTGGCAAAGCCAGAGGCCTCGCCAAAGCGCTTCGGATCGATATAAGTGTACGCGCGCCCAGTCAGCGCCTTGTGGGCGTAGGTCTGGTGCGAAACGTCAAAGAGAATCTTGTCGATAGGGGAGTTAAACACGCGATGGAGCGCGACCGTAAGCTCAACGACGCCCAGGTTGGGGGCAACGTGCCCGCCGACGGCGGCGGAGCTTTCGAGGATGGCGTGGCGAATCTCGTCGCAGAGCTGCGGGAGCTCGGCACGATTAAGAGCCTTGACGTCCTCGGGCGTTGTCGTTTGCGTAAGCAGCATCGTTGTGGGTTACTCCATGCGAATCGAGCGCCGGCGCTCCCTCGGCCGACACAATTGCACAAGACAGTCTCGCACATTTTGGCGTTTGATATGTGACGGCGGCGCGGTAATTCGCCAACTGGTGGGGCAAAACGTTTTGTCCGATGCCATACTGATGTGTTCCATGATGTTTTTATCGATTGTGCACAGGCCGTGGCTTGCCGCCATGAGCCGCCGGAAGGAGGCAGCATGTCCGATGCCGTTCGTGCCGAGAAAATCGCGCACGAGGTCGAGTATGCCGCCCGCCAGCTCGCCCAGGCGGGCCGCTTGGACCTGACGCGCGAGTTTATCCAGCATGGCGACGTGACGGTCTATGCACATGTGACCTCGGTGGCACGGGCAAGTCTGTCCTTTGCCGAGCGCTTGGGCCGTGCTGGCATTTCGGTCGACCGTGCCTCGCTGCTGCGCGGAGCCCTGTTACACGATTACTTTCTCTACGATTGGCACGACCCCGACCCGAGCCATCGCCTGCACGGATTTCGGCATCCGTTTTTTGCCCTGGCGCGTGCGGAAGAAGATTTTGAGCTGACGCCGCGCGAGCGGAATATTATCGTGCGGCATATGTTTCCGCTGGTGCCGGTGCCGCCGACGTGTCGTGAGGCTTGGATTGTATGCCTGGCAGACAAATGGTGCGCGCTGCGCGAGACAGTCGCCGGCCGCCTGCCGCGCAAGGACGAGGCGGACGATGGCGTGAGCAAAGCATCGAGCGAAAAGGGGAGAGGGTAGACGGTGGGGACCGCGATCGACATGGCATTTGACGGCGCGACGCTTGCCGCCTGCCCACTCTCGGCACTGGTGCTCTCGTTTGCCTTTTACGGGTTTTGCGGTTGGGCATGGGAGTCGACAGTATGCGCCATGCTCAATCACGGACGATTTGCCAACAGTGGCTTTTTGCTGGGGCCGTGTTGTCCTATCTATGGTGTGGGCGGCATTGCCTGCTGGCTGCTGTTGCGCGGGATTCCGGATGCCTCAAGCCAGTTTGTCGCTGCAGCGCTCGTATGCAGCGTGATTGAGTACAGCGTAGGCGTACTGTTGGAAAAAACAACGGGCGCTCGCTTTTGGGATTACTCGCACCTGCCGTTTAACTTGCACGGACGCATTTGCCTGTACTGGGCCTGCGCGTTTGGCTTGGGTGCGTTGTGTATTTGCCGTTTAGTGGAGCCGGCATTGCTGGGGCTGCTTGGCCATCTGCCGGTGCTGATTGTGCGGCTGTCCGCCTTTATCGTCGCGGTCGCGATGATGGTCGACGCGTTGTGCTCGTTGGCGAGCTGGCGGCGTCTGTCCGATCAGCTGGAGCGCGTCCGGGCCGACCTTGCCGACCGCATCAATGAGTCGCTTGCCGATGCGTCCGACTCCATGCTCGAACGTATTCCCGATTCGGCGATCGACTCGGTGGCGCAGACGCACATCCGCGGCCGTGCCGTTAACGCGTGGCTGGTCGAGCTGGGCGACGCGGCGCTCGATGCCCTGCGCGAGAAGGCTTCGATGCCGACGTTTATCTCGGATGGTGCTCGCGGCCTGGCGCTTGCCGCCCGCCGCGTGGCCGATGCCGCACCGAGCATGCCGCGTCCGTCGCTCAGTCGTCGCCTTGCCGGCAAGGGCATAAGCCGTCCGGTGCCGAGCGTGTCACTCAGCCGCCGCGACCTGCGCTTCTTCAATGCCTTCCCGCGCTTGCGTATCAACCGCTACGAGGGCGTCATCCGAGCTACCGACCTCCGCGACCGAGCCCGCGAGCTGTTCCGGCGCTAGCCGGGACGGGCGCGCTCGCGGCTTCCTTGCTCGCGTATTTCCCGTTGGTTTCGCGCCCGTTGCCGCGCCGTTTCCAAGATTGCGGTGCCGTTGGAGGCGGCAAGATTTGGGTCGAGCCGGCCGAGGAGGTTATCCGCATCCGCACCGGCGAACATGGCCCCGCCGCGGTGTAGGACAATCTTTCGCCTGACGGGCGCGCCTCTCTTGGGGCGCGCCCGTTCTCGTCTACAATATCGTGCAGACGAAGGAGAGGCATGCCCATGATCAAGATGTTTGCGAGTGACTTAGACGGAACGCTGCTGAACGCCCTGCACGAGGCGGATGGGACCATCCGCCGTGCCATTCGCGAGCTGACCGAGGCTGGCTTGCATGTGGTTCCCGCGACCGGGCGCTCGACGTTGCCAATCGGCGAGCATGGCTTTACGGGGCTGGCACTCGACGCCTGTTGCTCCAACGGATCCATCGTGCGCAACAGCCATGGCGAGGTGCTCAAGACCTGGACCATCGACCCGCAGGTTACCGAGGAGCTGCTCAAGGCGTTCCCGGACATTTGCTTCGACTGTTCCACGCCCGACGGCATGTTCTCGAGCGGTTCGTTCGAGATGCACCAGGCGGGCTTTAAGAAGGACAGCCCTATCAAGCGCATCGTGATGCGCGGCATGCGCGCACGTGGTGGGTATCACGAGGAGCAGTATTTCGATCAGTCGATCGGCGACATCCTGCGCCACGATGTGTGTAAGATCAACTGCCGCGTGACCTCGCCCGAGCTGGAGCGCGACCTTAAGGCGTATTTGGCCGAGCGATCGGACCGCGTGGTCAACGCGCCGTTCGATCCGGTGATGTTCGAGATCACGGACGTGGCGTGCAACAAGGGTGAGAGCGTGGCCTGGCTGGCGGGCTACTACGGCATTGCCGAGGACGAGGTCGCGGTTTACGGCGACGGCGGTAACGACATTGCCATGCTCAAACGCTTCCGTCACAGCTACGCGACCAAAAACGCTAGCGATGCAGCCAAGGCTGCTGCGAGCGCGACCATCGGCAGCTGCATGGTCCACGCCGTCCCCAAACACATGCTCGCCACCATGCGCAAGCAAAACTCTCGCACCGTAATCGAATAATGTGACAAAGGGATAGCCCCTTTGTCACATCCCAAATATTGCCTTTACGTGTTGATGCACACGGTGTGCAATAATACTCGCACTGTGCAATAGCGCACAGGCTGAGTAACAAGGAGGACGCTTGTCCCAGCTCGAGAAATGCGATCGCCGGTCTCTTCGCTCGCAGCGTGCCCTTCGCCAGGCACTTGCCAGCGAGCTTGCCGAAAGCGGCGACCTTTCGCGCATTAACGTCGCGTCGCTCACCGAGCGTGCCGGCCTTACGCGCCGCACGTTCTATTCGCACTACCGCGATATCCCCGACTTTATCAGCCAGATCGAGGACGGCCTGCTTGCCGAGATTCGCGAGCGGGTGGAGCTTATCACCGCAGCTCAATTACCCGATCTTTACCGCAACATCGACGAGCTCGAGCCGGCACCCGGTTCGGTTGAGCTGCTTCGCTATCTTGCGGCTAATCGCGACCTTATCGGGGCCCTGCTGGGCCCGGGCGGCGACCCCGCCTTTATTAAAAAGATCATCGATACCGCACGCGAGGCCGTGGTGCCGCGTGCACAGACGGGCATTTTGGGCTTGGCGCTGGGCACCTTCTTTGACTACTACGTCACCTATGTCGTGAGTGCCGAGGTCGGCATGATCCAACGTTGGTTTGAGCGTGACCTTTCCGAATCGCCCGAGACCATGGCGCGCATCATGACGGTTATCGCCTTTGTGCGCCCTGGTGACCTGTATGGCCAACCCATCGATATCAACGTGCCGGAATACGGCATGAAGCTATTGAACTTGCAGCTCGAGGACGCGGCCGACACCGCCGCAACCGTCGAGTCCAACAACTAAGAGGAGAGACAGATGAGCAAACTCGTCGAGGGCATCAAGGACCGCATGGTCGCTGCCGCACGTGAGGCCGCGCCCGCCGTGGTGGACGCCGCGCAGAAGGCGGCGACCGCGGCTGCCGAGAAAGTTGCTGAGGCAGTTGCCGATGCCAAGAACGCGGCAGGGGAGACGTCCGTCGCTAGCGAGCCCGCCACCGCCGCTGAGCCTGTAGCCGTCACCGCCGCCCACGCCCCCGAAGGCGCGATTTTCAACCCCGAGAACGCTCGTGGCAACCTGCACCTGGGCATCGACGTGGGCTCCACCACCGTCAAGCTCGCCGTGCTCAACGACGACAACCAGATCGTCTACGCCAAGTACCAGCGCCACCACACCGACGTCCGCGCTTGTGCCCGCGACCTGTTCGAGGGCGCTGCGACCGTGCTGCCGACGGCCCAGATGACCTGCGCCATTACCGGCTCGGGCGGCCTGCTGCTGTCCCAGTGGCTCGACCTGGAGTTTGTCCAGGAGGTCATCGCCAGCAAGCGTGCCGTCGAGACCCTCATCCCGGCCACCGACGTCGCCATCGAGCTGGGCGGCGAGGACGCCAAGATCATCTACTTCGACAACGGCATCGAGCAGCGCATGAACGGCACCTGCGCCGGCGGCACGGGCGCGTTCATCGACCAGATGGCCACTCTGCTGCACACCGATGCCAGCGGCCTTAACGAGCTCGCGGCCAACGCCACCACCATCTATCCCATTGCCAGCCGCTGCGGCGTCTTTGCCAAGACCGACGTCCAGCCGCTGCTCAACGAAGGCGCCCGCCCCGAGGACGTGGCCGCTTCCATCTTCCAGGCTGTCGTGACCCAGACCATCTCGGGCCTGGCGTGCGGCCGTCCCATCCGCGGCAACGTCGCCTTCCTGGGCGGCCCGCTGCAGTATCTCTCCGAGCTGCGCCACCGCTTCTACCTCACGCTCAACCTGGACGAGGAGCACCGTATCGTGCCCCAAAACGCTCACCTGTTCGTGGCGAGCGGTGCCGCCATGGCGCACGAGTCCAATAAGCTCAGTACGTTCCCGCAGCTCATCGAGGCCATCGATGCCCTGGGTGACACGCAGGGTGCCGAGGTCGAGCGCCTGGATCCGCTCTTTGCCACCGACGAGGATTTTGCCGAGTTCAAGGGACGCCACGACACCGAGGTCGTCCCCAAGGGCAAGCTCGAAGGCTATACCGGCCGCGTGTTCATCGGCATCGACGCCGGTTCCACCACCATGAAGGCTGCGCTCGTGGGCGAGGACGGTCAGCTGCTGCACACCTGGTACGGCAACAACAACGGCGACATCCTGGGCACGGCCAAGGTCATCATGGCCGATTTCTACAACCACATCCCCGCGGGCTGCACCATCGGCCACGTGACCACCACGGGCTACGGCGAGGCACTGCTCATCGAGGCCCTCAAGGCCGATTCCGGCGAGATCGAGACCGTCGCGCACCTGCGCGGCGCCAAGGCGTTCCTGCCCGGCGTCGAGTTCATTCTGGACATTGGCGGCCAGGACATGAAGTGTCTGCGCGTGAAGGACGGCGTCATCGAGCACATCATGCTCAACGAGGCCTGCTCGTCGGGTTGCGGTAGCTTTATCGAGAGCTTCGCCGTCTCTATGAACATGGACGTGCGCGCGTTCGCCGACGCCGCCATCCATGCCAAGGCCCCGGTCGACCTGGGCAGTCGCTGCACGGTCTTTATGAACTCGCGCGTCAAGCAGGCGCAAAAGGAAGGCGCCACGGTGGGCGACATCGCGGCCGGCCTGTCCTATTCCGTCATCAAGAATGCCCTGTTCAAGGTCATTAAGCTGCGCGACCCCAAGGAGATCGGCAGCCAGGTGATCGTCCAGGGCGGCACCTTTATGTCCGACGCCACGCTGCGCGCATTTGAGCAGCTCACCGGCGTCCATGCCGTGCGTCCCGACATCGCCGGCTGCATGGGCGCCTACGGTGCGGCCCTGCTCGCCCGCGATCGCGCCGGCGCCGACGGCACCTCGACCATTCTTTCTGCCGAGGACATCGCGCACCTCACCGTGACGCAAAAACACGTCCGCTGCGGTCGTTGCTCTAACAACTGCCAGCTTACCGTCAACGACTTTGGCGGCGGCAGGCGCTTCATTACCGGCAACCGCTGCGAGAAGGGCGCCGGCCACAAAAAGCAGAAGACCGAGGCGCCCAACCTCTTCAAAAAGAAAAACGAGCTGCTCTTTAACCGCGAGGTGCTGAGCCCCGACGAGGCCCCGCGCGGCACCGTCGGCATCCCGCGCGCACTCAACATGTACGAGAACTACCCCTTCTGGCACGCGTTCTTTACGCGCCTGGGCTTTAGCGTGCAGCTGTCCGACCAGTCGAGCAAGAAGACCTACCAGGCGGGCATCGAGTCCATGCCGTCCGAGAGCGTGTGCTACCCGGCAAAGATGAGCCACGGCCACGTGATGAACCTCATCGACCGCGATGTCGACTTTATCTGGATGCCGTGCGTGCGCTGGGAGCGCAAGGAGGATCCGACCGCCGGCAACTGCTATAACTGCCCCATCGTCATGAGCTACCCCACGGCGTTGGCACTCAACATCGACGAGATCCGCGAGCAGAACATCGAGTTCCTGTACCCGTTTGTGCCCTATCACGACAAGACCGAGCTCAAGCGCCGCCTGTATCAGGTGCTCGCCGTCGACCGTGTGGCCGATGCGCAAGCTGGTCGCGGTCGCGTGCGCGGTCCCAAGATCACGCGCTCCGAGGTCGATGCCGCCGTCAACGCTGCCTTCGAGGCCGACGCGCGCTTCCACGAGGATATCCAGACCATGGGCGAGGAGGCTCTTAAGTGGGTCGAGGACCACGGCGGCCACGGCATCGTACTCGCCGGCCGTCCTTACCACAACGACCCCGAGATCAACCACGCCCTGCCCGAGCTTATCTCGAGCTTTGGCTTTGCGGTCTTTACCGAGGATTCGCTTGCGCACCTGGTGAAGCCCGAGCGTCCGATTCGCGTCGTCGACCAGTGGATGTACCACAGCCGCCTGTACGCCGTCGCCCGTTTTGTGACGATGCGCAACGACCTGGACCTGATCCAGCTCAACTCTTTCGGCTGCGGTCTGGACGCTCTGACCACCGACCAGGTGCAGGAGATTCTGGAAGCCAGCGGCAAGATCTACACCGTGCTCAAGATCGACGAGGTATCCAACCTGGGCGCCGCGCGCATTCGCATCCGCTCGCTCATGGCCGCGCTTAAGGACCAGGAGGCCGAGCGCCTGGCAGAGGCCACGGTCGCGGGCGAGACCTACGAGCAGGGCGACGCCGCGCCGGTGGCGCCTTCCACGGATGCCCCCGCGTTCGCGAGTCGCAAGTACACGTTTGAGGCGCAGCGTGAGAGCGCATCGACCGCGTGGCCCAAGGTTCCCTTTACCGAGCAGATGCGCGAGGAGGGCTATACCATCCTGTGCCCGCAGATGGCGCCGATCCACTTTGACCTGGTCAAAGAGGTGTTCCGCGGTGCCGGCTACAACTTGGAGCTTCTGCCCTCGACCGATCACGACGCCGTCGAGGCCGGTCTGCGCTATGTGAACAATGACATTTGCTACCCGTCGATTCTGGTAACGGGCCAGATTATGGAGGCCATCGAGAGCGGCCGGTACGACCTGTCCAAGACGGCCGTGGTTATCAGCCAGACCGGCGGCGGCTGCCGTGCCACCAACTACATCGCACTCATCCGCAAGGCCCTGCGTGAGAGCGGCCACCCCGAGATCCCAGTGATCTCGCTTTCGGCCGTGGCGCTCGGCGAGGACAACCCCGGCTTTAAGATTACGCCGGCGCTGCTTAAGCAGGCAGTCTACGCGGTGCTCTTTGGCGACGTGATGATGCAGATGCTCTATCGCTGCCGCCCGTACGAGGCTACGCCCGGTGCCGCCAACGCGCTCTACGAGGAGTACATGGCGCGCGCTCGCAAGCTGGCGCCCAAGTTTAACCGCCACAACTACACCAAGCTGTGCCGCGAGGCCATCCGCGCGTTCGACACCATGCCGCTCGTGGGCGAGGGTACCAAGCCGCGCGTGGGCGTGGTCGGCGAGATCCTGGTCAAGTTCCATCCCACAGCCAACAACCACGTGGTCGACGTTATCGAGCGCGAGGGCTGCGAGGCCGTGGTGCCGGGTCTGCTCGACTTTTTCCTGTACTCCATGAGCAACGCCGAGCTGCAGAAGGACGAGTTGGGAAGCTCCGCTACCACGCGCGCTGGTATGCAGGCGCTCATCAAGCTCGTGGACTGGATGCGCACGCCGGTGGAGGAGATGCTCGAGAAGTCCCGCCGCTTCGAGGCGCCCGAGCGCATCGGCACCATGGCCGACAAGGCCCGCACGGTGCTTTCGGTGTGCAACAACATGGGCGAGGGCTGGCTGCTCACGGCCGAGATGCTCGACCTGATCGATCATGGCGCACCCAATATCATCTGCACGCAGCCCTTCGCGTGCCTGCCCAATCACGTGGTGGGCAAGGCCGTGATTAAGGAGCTGCGCCGCCAGCATCCCGAGAGCAACATCGTTGCGGTGGACTATGATCCTGGTGCGTCCGAGGTCAACCAGCTCAACCGTATTAAGCTCATGATCAGCGTGGCCAAGGAAAACATGCGCGCCGGCAAGGGCTTTAAGCTTGAGAAGGTGGCGCCGCTCGCGATGGACGAGGTCACCGGCCAGATGCGTGCCCACGACGGCTGCGTGAGCTGCGGTTCGGTCGATGAGAGCGCCGTGGCGTCGGTCGCTGAGCGCCTGGGACGCGGCATTAAGAAGTAGCTGGCCTGCTATGGGCTGGATATGAGACAAACGGGTGGTGGCCGTACCGGCTACCACCCGCTTTTTCTGGACATATGTTGCGTAAATGACCTTGCTACAGCCTTCCGTGGGCTTGTCCGATTTTTGGGCCGGTTCGGGCTTTGAGGACAAGTTGCTGCAGGCCCAAGGCGATTTTTCGCTCAACGCAGGCCAGCACGGTGTGACCTATCTGCCAAACGACGAGACGACCGCTACGGTCTGGCCATCGCCACCTACGAGATGGAAGCCGAAAAGTACATCTACCGTGTGTACAAGTACGAGCTGTAGGGCCGCGCTTAGGTTTGACCAATGGAGTATGAAAACACGCCGTTCGCCGATGCCCCCTCCGCGAGTAGCAGCCATATGGTTTGATATCAGAAACATATAGTTGTCGCCAGCCTGCTGGCGACGTTCCCCCTGATATCGGAGGTTCCAGGTATGTTTCGTGCTCCGTTAAACAACTATCGGTTGGGCTAACATGGGTCGCCGTGCTATTTCGATAACCCTTGCAGTGGTCTGCCTGGCTGTGCTCTTGGGCGCTACAGGGCTGTTTGCTATAAGCCGAGAAACGTCCTATATGCAGGAATGTGCTTCCGAAGGGTTTGCCATTGATGGTTACTATCGGGATGACAAAACGAGTCTGGAAACCCTGGCTTTTCTTGAGGAGGACAACTGTCGATGGCAGCTGGTCGACCAAGACGGAATCTGCACAGACGGGCAGTTTAAGCGTACGGATGACCCCAACATCCTGGTATTAAAGAAGGAAAACGGCAAAGAATTCGGTACGGTTCACGTTGCGTATATATCGCGCCGACGCAATCAGGGGCAGATTTACCTAATTAGAGATACTAAGGTGACCCGATTTTATCTTGTGAGCACCGATCCGGCGTTTACGGTGGAGTCTGGCGATGTCGATCTGGACAGTTGATTCACGGCAATAAAACAGCGAGCGGGGCGCGGGTGTGAACTGCACCCCGCTATTTGCTCGTGTCCGTATCGCATCTGCGCCTCGTCGTAACTTGCGTCCGTGCAGGCATTCATCCCGCGCCGGCATCACTTCACATCGAACTCCACGCGGTCGAGTTCGGGCACGTTGAGGTCGATGAGCTTGCGGGCTACGTGGCGGTCGTGCGCCCCGAGCGCCTCGCTCGTTGTCACATGGGCGACAACCTCGCGCTCGACGATGCCCTCTTCCTCGCCTTCGGTAGCCGAGGTCTCGACGGCGACGGTGTAATCTTTAAAACCCGGCAGCACCGCGGCAAGCTCGCGCGTGGTTTCGGTGACGCCGTAGCCGTCCTGTACGCCTGCCTGCGCCGAGCCAATAGACCCCGCCGTCATAACAATGCAGGGGATGGCAAAGATCACCGTGCCCACAACAATGCGGCGGCGTACTTTGCGCGACAGCTCGTCGACCTCGGCATTTTCCTCGGCTGTCACAATGCCGTCGCCGTTGAGGTCGCGCTTGAGCGGCACACGCAAAAGAAGCAGTACGGCTTCGGCAGCCAGCGCGATAAAGACCACGTTGATGCCAAACTCATAAAGCGCCGAGAGAAACAGTGACCCGCTTGCGATGGCGATGCCGTAGCCCGCCGCGCACAGGGGCGGCATGAGCGCGGTCGCCACGGCCACGCCGGCGATGAGCGTGGCGGGTTCCTGGTCGCGCGAGTTGCCCAGCCCGCCCGCAAAGCCGCCCGCGAGCGCGACGGCAAGGTCCCATATGGTGGGTGTCGAGTTGTCGATGATGGCGGCCGTGGTGGTGCCAAGGGGCGAGAGCTTAAAATACAGCGTGGACGTGACCAGGCAAAAGACCATCTGCAGTGCGAGGCTGGCAATGGCCTCGACGGTGATCTCGCGGTCGAGCGTGGCGATGCCGTATGCCATGGCAAGGACCGAGCCCATGAGCGGGCAGATGAGCATGGCGCCCACGATGGCGATGTCCGAATCGATATCGAGGCCGATGCTCGCGATGAGCATGGCGATGATGAGGATGCACAGGTGAGAGCCGGTCAGGCGCGCCCCGTTTACAAAGCGCCTGCGAATCACGTGATAGGGTGCGCGACCCTCGCGAATGTTGAATGCGCGCCTCAGGAAGCGGCCGGCGTTCTCCATAGCTTTGCTATGGGCAGGGCGGATGCCATGGCGCCGGTGATGGCGCTCGCGCAATCGCTTGAGCTGCTGTCTATCGAGTTCCATATTTACCTCGTTCTGGCACGGGCCGCGTATCCCGCCCGTCGGCCTTACTCTACACCAAGGCGGGCAGGGCGCTAGTTGGATGCCGGCTGGCGGGGCGGATGACGTAAGAACAAGCGTACATGGCAAAGCGGATGCCACCTCACGAAAATATGATTCACGAACTCCCTCATATGTGTCGAAATTGTGATGTCATGAGGTATCAGTTTCAAAAGATCAGACGGTCGCCAATGTTGCGCAACAGAATCCAAAAATCGGTACCTACAATTTAACGCGTATGTATACATCCGTGTCAAAGGGAGAAAGCCATGGCAAACTATAGCCCGCAGCACTTTGAGCCTCGGGCCAAGGCCGTCAACGTCAAAGGCGTTGCCAACCGCGCCGTCGCAACCGTTTTGACGGCTGGCCTCATCGCTCAGCCGCTCATGTCGCCGCTGGCGGCAATTGCTGCACCGTCAACCGATAACGGCGATGCTGTTCAGGGGGGGGTAGTTCTGTAGAGAACACCGTTGTCGCCGGTAACCAGGCGATCGTAAAGACGGCTGCCCAGCTGGCCGAGGAGTCGGCAAAGCAGCTCAAGGACGCTCAGGCCGCTTACGATGCTGCTCAGAAGAAGGCCGACGCGGCGGGCCAGTCTCAAAAGCAGGCGCAGCAGCAAAGAGACCATGCTGCAAAGGCCCTGAGCGACAATGCGGCCGAGCAGAACGCGGCAGAAGTCGCCGCGCTTCAGGAGAAGATTGACGAGCTTAAGGCGGCCGTCGACAAGGCCGAGCAACAGCAAAAGAAGCTGGGCGATCTGAACGGCCAGCTCGATCAGGCCAACAAGAGCGTCGATGAAAAGACCCAGGCGCTCAAGGATGCCGAGACAAAGCGCGACGAAGCCAAGAAAGCCCTCGATGACGCCAAGGCCAAGCTCGAGGCCATGGATGGGTACGAGGCCGCCAAGAAAGCCGTCGAGGACGCGCAGGCAAAATTCGACGCAGCGAACGCCGATGTGAAGAAAGCCGAGGGTGAGCTCGATGTCGCCAAGACGGCTGTTTCCAATGCCGAGCAGGCAAAGAGCGATGCCGAGTCTGCTCTGACGTCCGCTCAGGCAAAGAAACAGAAGACCGCCGCCGCCCTTGCCACCGCAACCGTCGCACGTGACGACGCCCAGAAGAAGCTGGACCAGGCACAGGCTGAGCTCGATGCCGCTACTTCTGGCACGGGCGTCGATCTGGGTGCGCTCGAGGCCGCGAAGATTACCGCTGCCAACGAGCTTGCTACCGCGAAGAGCGCCCTTGACGCCGCGACTGCCGCTGACGCTACTGCACAGTCGAATCTCAAAAATGCCCAGGCTGCCGTTCCTACTGCTCAGGAGCGTGTCAACTCCGCTAATACTGCCGTGTCATCCGCGCAGGCTGCATACGACGAGGCGAACGCGAAGTTCAGCGACGCGAAGGGCAAGTACACCACCGCCAAGGATGCATACGAGCAAGCTCAGCAGACCGAGGGCGATAAGAAGGCCGAGTACGACCGACTCGTCGAGGTTCGCAAGCAGAAGCAGAAGGCCTACGATGCCGCCAACGCCGACGTCACTGCTGCGGGAAAAGCCCGCGACGCTGCGAACGCCGAGGTCGAGAAGCTTAACCAGCAGATTGCCGACCTCAAGTCGAACATGACCGTAGACCAGAATGTCATCAACCAGGGTATGTTCGGCTTCTTGAGCTATATCAGCGGCGGCAGCCAGTTCACGGCCATGCAGAAAAAGAACGCCAAGGATGCCGTATCGATGCTGACCGGTGCTGATGACAAGGCCGAATGGTATGACGAGTACGTCGATCAGGACATGTCTCGCGACACCAACCCGCTTTCCTTGGAGCAGATGCGCAACGCCCTGACCTACCTCGACACCCAGAACAACCTCCGCAAGGCGAACGGCCAGTCGGCGCTCAGCGTCAGCCTTCGCATGATTGTTGCCGCTGCACTGAACGTGTCTTATTCATCGAATAATGATTTGAAGCACTCGAACTGCTACTGGGACAATGGAGAAAATCTCGCAGATGGCGGCGGAGCATACACCGGCGGTGAGACTGAGGATACCCTCGGCTGGCCCTACACCAGGCTCTATACTTGGGAGAAGAAGATCTTCGACAAGTATGTAGAGCAGTATGGCGACGACCTCGGTAGCCACCGATATGATGCCTATTACATCTCTCAGAACTACAACAGCATCTACAAGGAGTGCGGGCACTATCTTAACATCGTCGATTCCGCTACGGTCGCAATCGGTATTGCAACGGGTAGCGGAAAGAACGCCGATTCCGAGGTAACCGCATTCGATTACAGCGAGGATGACACTCAGGCTGATTTCACTGTCTCCGAGTTCAAGAAGCTCGTCAACGACTACATCGATTCCGCCTACAATGCAGGCGGCACGCAGGAGCAGAAGGAGCAACTCAAGCAGCTGCAGAATAAGCTGGCAGAGGCAGAACGGGCTTCCGCCGCTGCCGATACATCGTATCAAGCCGCCACGAGCAGGCAAACCGCTGCGCGGGATGCCCTCACCGCGGCCGATACGAGCGTGAATACCGCCAAGGGCGAGTACGAGAAGGCAAAGTTTGCTACCGCTGCGGCCAAGACCGCCTATGACGCGGCCGATGCAAATTTGAAGCGTATCGACATCGCGACGCCGAAGGCGAACCTTGATGCCGCCAAGAGCGAGGCTACCGCTGCTCAGTCCGCGCTCGATGCCGCCAACGCAAAGGTCTCAGAATGCCAGAAGAAGGCGCAGGAGACTGCTGCCCGCAAGACCGAGGCGCAGACTGCTCGCGATGACGCCCAGGCGAAGTTCGACAAGGCCAAAAAAGCCTATGACGATGCTACCGCTTCGGTCGAGGACCTCACCGCCAAGCGCGATGCCGCAAGGGCGGATCTTGAGAGCAAAAAGAGTGCGCTCGATGCCGCCACGAAGACCGACGCTGCCGCTCAAGCTGGGGTGGAGAGGGCCCAGACTGCACAGACCGCTGCCGCAACGGCTCTCGCAAATGCTCAGCAGGAGGTCTCCGACAAGCAGCAGGCTCTGGTCGCCGTTCGGGGCAAGGCCGCTACCGCGCAGTCCGCGCTCGACGCGGCGAACGAGGCATTCCAGCGCTACGTCGTGGCCCAGAAGGCTGTTGACGACGCCCAGGCAGCTTATGGTGTCGCCGACGCCGGCGTTGGCGAGGCCCAAAAGCAGCTCGACGCAGCAAACAAGGCAGTAGTCGATGCGAATCTCGAGATCGTCAAGGCCAAGGTCGAGCTCGCATCCACCGAGGAGCTCAAGGCAGACCTCGAAAACGTTGATGATAAGGTCTCTCTCGCTGCCGGCACCACGGTGTTCAATGCGGGCTGGACGCCCAAGAACCAGCTGCGCAAGCTCGATACTGCCTACGCGCGCTATAAGGCTGCCGTCGACGCCGAGGCGGGTCTCAAGCAGGCGGCTGCCGATGCCGACGCCAAGCTGTCTGATGCCAACGGCGTCTATGCCGCCGCGCTGGTCGAATTTGGCAATGCCAAGGACGCTCTGGCTGCCGCACAGGCCGAGTACGATAAGTACCACCCCAAGGCCGAGCAGCAGACCAAGCCGCAGGCAAAGCCCCAGGTCACGCAGGCAGCTGCAAAGGCTCCCGCGGGCAAACAGAAGGCTGCGTCGGACAAGCTCGCCCAGACTGGCGATGACTCCGCACTTGCAGGTGAGGTGTTCGTCATCGGCGGTATCACCCTCGTGGCCGCTGGTGTGACGCTGAGCGATCGTCGTCGCAAGCAGATGTAGCGTTTCGAGCGTAGTTTCTGCAACGAACTTCGGTTCATAGCGGGAACGCTTCGATAGCTTAACCGATAAGGCCGGTGCGCTGTTAAACGCAGCGCGCCGGCCTTTCTTTGTTTCGATATCAAAAAGCCCGGTCGGCAGCCGCGAAAGCT
>CDYX01037410.1_pt1 | contig 16926 bp, 13 predicted proteins | sample 554871 | NCBI WGS metagenome assembly CDYX01 (sample SAMEA3182061, study PRJEB8094) | gut metagenome | biome: human; feature: gut; material: Stool; isolation source: human stools | place: Canada | collected 2013-01-14 | reverse complement strand
TCCTCCAGATTCACCAGGTCGCAGTTGTGCATATGCTGGGCATAATAATCCGTGTCGTGGAAGTGGATGATGCCCTCCTCGTGAGCCTCCACGATCTCACGGGGCAGCAGCAGGCGGTTGGTGATGTCACGGCTCACCTCGCCGGCCATGTAGTCCCGCTGGGTGGAGTTCACCACCGGGTTCTTATTGGAGTTCTCCTGCTTGGCCTCCTCGTTGTTGCACTCGATGAGGGAGAGGATCTTGTCGTCGGTGGTGTTGGAGCGGCGCACCAGAGAGCGGGTGTAGCGGTAGGTAATGTAGTGCTTGGCCACCTCGAAGGCCCCGTGGGCCATGATGTGGTGCTCCACCATGTCCTGGATCTCCTCCACGGTGGCGGCACGGTTCATTTTCTGACATTGCAGCTCCACGGATTCAGCGATGCGGCGGATCTGCACCGGGGTCATGCGGTCGGCCTCGTCCACGTCCTCGTTGGCCTTGGTGATGGCTACAATGATCTTGGTGATGTCAAAGGCCACCTCGGAACCGTTGCGCTTGATGATCTTCATTCTCTTTCTCCTCCTTGCCATATGAAAAGTCGCCACAGGGCGGCTATGAATGCGAGCACTGTTATCATACACTATATATGGTGGTGATGCAAGGGGGAGAGCCAAAATATAGACGAAAACCAGAACCAAAAATCCAGAGGAAAATTTGTCAATACTTCACAATCGACACAAGATAAGGGATATTGCGGAGAAAAGAAAGCACAAAATATAGTGATCCTGCGGAAAAACGCCGGGGGAGCGGGAGGATTTTCACAGAAGGGGCCTCGTTTTTTTCGGGAAAGTGTGGTATATTGGGAGAAACGGATACGAAAGGGGCGGATCACGGGATGGAACTGCGGGAACTGCTGGAGATCGGGCCGGGACTGACGGCGCTTATCGGCGGCGGCGGCAAGACCACGCTGATGTATCATCTGGCGTCGGAGCTGCGGCAGCAGGGGACGGTGCTGGTGTGTACCACCACCAAGATATGGCCTCCGGCGCACCTGAGGGTCTGCACGGAGGAGGGGACGCTGCGGGAGGAGCTGCGCCGCCGGGGCATCGCCTGCGCCGGAATGCCTGCGGAGCAGGGAAAGCTGACGGCTCCGGCCATAGATGGCTGGGAGACCATGGCGGATTTCGTGCTGGTGGAGGCCGACGGCTCGGCGGGGCGGCCCTTCAAGGCCCATGCCGACTGGGAGCCGGTGCTGCCGGAGGAGCGGCAGGCTACGGTGCTGGTGATGGGGGCCGACGGCTTCGGCAAGCCCATCAGCCGCATGGCCCATCGGCCGGAGCTGTATGCCCGGCTGGCGGGCGCCACGGAGGATCAGGAGGTAACGCCGGAGCTGGCGGCTCGTGTGGTGCGACTGGAGTGCCTCCACGACCGGGTATTCCTGAATCAGGTGGATCGGGAAGAGGAGTGGCCACTGGCCCGGCGGCTGGCGGCGGCGCTGGACTGTCCCGTGACGGCGGGGACCCTGCGGGAGGGCCGGTGGCAGCGGCTGAAGTGACGGCGGAAAAAATTTTGCGGATAGGGCTTGCATCCGCTGGTCATCTGTGGTATAGTATGCCCAGTAAAAACATATGCCCCTAAGATGCGGACAGAATCCAAGGAGACTGGCCGGGGAGGGGACTCTGGAGAAGCTCACGACAGTGAGTGCCGAAGGTGCAAGGCCCACGGGCCGAATCTCTCAGGCAAAAGGACAGAGCGACCGGGCCGCCTTATGGGCGGCGGATTGGTGGTTTCTCCGGAGTCGCTGGCGCAGGCCGGCGGCTCCTTTTTTCGCAGAGGGGCAGGGAGGAGACACATTATGGAAGCGGTATTGCAGGTGGTACAGCGCATCAACTTTTATCTGTCGGATTATATTCTGGTGTTCCTGCTCATCGGTACGGGTCTGTATTTCTCCGTCCGCACCCGGTTTGTGCAGGTACGGTGCTTCGGTGAGGGGATGCGGGCGGTGTTCGGAGAGTTCAATATGAGGGGCGGTAGGCAGAAGGGGGGCCTGTCCTCCTTTCAGGCCCTGACCACCGCCATCGCCGCTCAGGTGGGTACCGGCAACATCATTGGCGCCTGCGGAGCCATCCTGCTGGGCGGGCCGGGGGCCATCTTCTGGATGTGGATCATCGCCTTTTTCGGCATGGCCACCATCTACGCCGAGGCGGTGCTGGCTCAGGAGACCCGCCGGGTGGCCGGGGACGGCAGCGTCAGCGGCGGGCCGGTGTACTATATCAAGCGGGCCTTTCCGGGGAGGTTCGGCACATTTTTAGCGGGCTTTTTCGCCGTGGCACTGATCTTGGCGCTGGGCTTCATGGGGTGCATGGTGCAGTCCAATTCCATCGGGGAGACCTGTGCTGCCGCCTTCGGTGTGCCGTCGTGGGCGGTGGGCATCGCGGTGGCGGTGCTGGCGGCGGTGGTGTTTCTGGGAGGTATCCAGCGCATTGCCGGGGTCACGGAGAAGCTGGTGCCGGTTATGGCGGCGCTGTATCTGCTGGGGGGACTTGTGGTGCTGGTGTGCCGGATCCGGTACCTGCCGGAGGCGGTGGGGATGATCTTCCGCTACGCCTTCGTCCCCAACGCCATCATCGGCGGCAGCTTGGGCTATGCCCTGAAAATGGCCGTCAGTCAGGGGGTCAAGCGGGGGCTGTTCTCCAATGAGGCGGGCATGGGCTCCACACCTCACGCCCACGCCATGGCCAAGGTGAAGCATCCCCACGAGCAGGGAGTGGTGGCCATGACGGGTGTGTTCATCGATACCTTCGTGGTGCTGACCATGACGGCGCTGGTGGTGATCTCCACCCTGTATGCAGGAAACGGCATCCTCTCCGCCGGGGCGGCGGAGGGCGTCAGCAAGGCCAACATGGCGCAGCTGGCCTTCGGCACGGTGCTGGGCAGCCGGGCGGGCAGTATGTTCGTGGCGCTGTGCCTGCTGTTCTTCGCCTTTTCCACCATCCTCAGCTGGAACTTCTTCGGGCGGCTCAACGTATCGTGGCTGCTGGGGGAGAAGGCCGTGGGGGTGTATTCGGTGCTGGCCATCGGGTTCATCTTTCTGGGTTCGTGCCTGTCCAACGACTTGGTATGGGAGCTGGCGGATCTATTCAACCAGCTGATGGTGCTGCCCAACGTACTGGCGCTGGTGACGCTGGGCGGACTGGTGGCAGCGGCCTGCCGGAGGAAGTAACGGCGGCGGGGACGGGAGACCGTCCCCGCTTTTCGGTGTTCTGCCCATAGATTTTTCCGGCGGGATGTAGTATCATGAGAGGCAAGATATCTGGCCCTGCGGGGCAGAGGAGGAACGAACATGGAATCCACACTGAGGCGCACCTGGGCGGAGATCGATCTGGATGCGCTGGCGCATAATTATCAAACACTGCGGCGGCGGACGGGGACAAGGTTCGTGGGCGTGGTGAAGGCGGACGCCTATGGCCACGGGTCGGTGCAGGTGTCCCAAGTGCTGGAGGAGCTGGGGGCGGACTATCTGGCGGTGTCCAGCCTGGACGAGGCCATGGAACTGCGGGCCGGGGGTATCCATATGCCCATTCTGATTCTGGGCCATACGCCGCCGGAGCGGGTGGAGGAGCTGCTGCGCTACCACATCACGCAGTCGGTGACCTGCGAAGCCAAGGCACTGGAGTACAGCGCCGAGGCGGTGCGCTGCGGCGGCACGCTGAAGGTCCACATCAAGGTGGATACCGGGATGTCCCGGCTGGGCTTCCTGTGCGGAGGTGACCACTTCGAGACGGGGGTGGCGGGCATCTGTGCTGCCTGCACCCTGCCGGGACTGGAGGCGGAGGGTATCTTCACCCATTTCGCTGTGTCCGATGAGGCGGATGCGGAGAGCGACGCCTATACACGGGGGCAGTTCGACCTGTTCTGCCGGGTCATCGGGGCGGTGGAGCAGCGGCTGGGACGGAGGTTCCCCCTGCGGCACTGCGCCAACACCGGGGCGGTGGCCCGGTGGCCGGAGACGTATCTGGATATGGTGCGGCCGGGGCTGCTGCTGTATGGCTGCGGTGAATTTGCCGGGCAGCTTGGCCTGCGGCCTGTGATGACACTGAAAACCACTGTCAGCACCATCAAGGTCTATGAGCCGGGGACCTCCGTCAGCTATGGGCGGCGGTTCGTCACGGACCGCACCACCCGCATGGGCGTGGTGCCTTACGGCTACGCCGACGGATTTTTCCGGTGCCTGTCCGACCGGTGGCAGATGATGACGGCTGAGGGGCCTGCCCCTCAGCGGGGACGCATCTGCATGGATATGTGCATGATCGATCTGACGGATCGGCCCAGCGTGGACGTGGGGGACGAGGTGGAGATCTTCGGGCCGGACAACTCCGTCAACGATATGGCGGAGCAGGCGGGAACCATCCCCTATGAGCTGACCTGCGCCGTCAGCAAGCGGGTACCCCGCATCTATCTGCGGCAGGGACAGGAGATCGCACGGGAGCTGCTGCTGCGGTTTTGACGAAATAGTAAAAGAGGGCCTGCGGCAAATGCCGCAGGCCCTCTTTTTTTAGACGAAAAGCTTACAGATCCAGCTTCAGGTCGCCGGGCTTGATCCAGCCCCACTTCCGCAGAGGCATGGCGAACAGCCACGTCAGCACCGCCGGCAACACGAAGGAGATCAGCGCCAGCCCCAGCCAGTCCATGGCGCCGATGCCGGGCTTCAGCCCGGCGGCCACGTCGCTGACCCAGCCGGTATATACGCCGATCTGCCCCACCAGCCCGCAGGTGCCCATGCCGCTGGACACGGCGGGGCCGTTCATTTGCAGCGCAAAGACGCAGGTGGCGATGGGGCCGGTGACGGCGGCGGCCAGCGTGGGGGGGATCCAGACACGGGGATTGCGGACGATGTTGCCCATTTGCAGCATACTGGTGCCAAGTCCCTGCGCCGCCAGACCGCCCCAGCGGTTCTCCGGGAAGCTCATGACGGCGAAGCCGATCATCTGGGCGCAGCAGCCTGCTACGGCGGCGCCGCCGGCCAGACCCGTCAGGCCCAGCGCCAGACAGATGGCGGCGGAGGAGATGGGAAGGGTCAGGGCCACGCCGATGACCACGGAGACGATGATCCCCATGAAGAAGGGCTGGAGTTCCGTGGCCCACATGATGGCCTGTCCCACGGCGGAGGCGGCCTTGCCCACCGGGGCGGCAATGAGGGCGGCGAAGCCGATACCCGCCAGCACCGTGACGATGGGCGTCACCAGAATGTCGATCTTAGTCTCCTTACTGACGGCCTTGCCCAGCTCGGCGGCCAGAATGGTGACGAACAGCACCGCCAGCGGGCCGCCGGCTCCGCCCATGGAGTTGGTGGCGAAGCCCACGGGGATCAGGGAGAACAGCACCAGCGGCGGGGCCTCCAGCGCCCGGCCGATGGCTACCGCCATGCCGGGGCCCACCATGGCGGAGCACAGGCCGCCGATGGTGTAGGCCACGGCCCCCTCGCCCTTGCCGATGGTGACGATGCTCTCCGTCAGGAAGCCGATGTGCAGCTGCGTCCCCAGAGTGTTGAGGATGGTCCCCACCAGCAGGGTGCAGAAGAGACCCTGCGCCATAGCTCCCATGGCGTCGATAAAGTAGCGCTTGGCGGAGAATGCGATGTTCTTCCGGGCCAGAAATGCTTTGAATTTGTTCATGAGTGTCCCTCTCTTATTGGTAAACTTTGGTGTCTTGACACATGACCACTTTCCAATATTATAGCGGCTCTTTTCCATTTGTCAACAGAAAAATTCCCGGCGGAGGGAGGGCCTCCGCCGGGAAAAGGGGAAATGGTCGTTCTTTTAGGGTCGGTGGTCACTCCACCAGAAAGCCCCGCTGGCGCAGAAGCTGCAGCAGATGCTCATAGGCGGTCTCGTCCGGGCAGGAGAGGGTGTGCAGATGCACGCCGCCGGTGAGCTGGGACAGGGGGGCGGCCCCGTCCATGCGCTTCATGAACTGATCCACGTCCAGACGGCTGGACAGGTGCAGGGGAGCGGTAAGCTGCCCGTAGACCGGGTGCTCCACGATGACGTCCACCACGGTACAGCCGCAGTCCACCATGGCGTCGAGCTCGTCCCGTGTCTCCCCGGCAGAGTGCATACAGGCGATGCGGCGCAGCAGACCATTTTGTGCGGGGATCACATAGCCCCGTGCGGTGGCGGTGATCTCCTGACCGGCGGCACGCAGCAGGGCGATATCCCCCACGATGATCTGACGGCTGACGCCCAGCTCCTGGGAAAGAGTCGTGGCGCTGATAGGCGCTTGGGATGCGGAAAGTAGCCGGGCGATTTGCTGGCGGCGCTCCGAAGCAGTCATAGCAGACATGGCAAGGTCTCCTCTTTTGAAAATCTCTGGTCATTATACACCAACTGCCATTTTTTGGCAAGCACTTTTTAGCGTATAGAGAGGTTGTTTTCTGTTATGTGACGAAAACGTGACGAAACTATGGGGGATTTGGCGGAAAGGATCTCACTATCTGCGCTGTGTATGCGAAAATCGCTGTAAAATGGGATCATGAAACCTTACTAATATGAGATAAAATGAATGTGGATGCTAAAAATTTAGCGGTGGGAGGGCGTGGAATGATACCGACGACAGAAAGCGGCAGGCTTTTTCCCGGCGGGCGAATTGACAAGGGGAGCGGTGTGTGTTACAATTTGGTTACAAGTGTATGGTTCTATTAAAGAAGGGAGTTATTCAAATGGCTGAAAACAAAAAGACCGAGGGTCTCATCTATAAAAACCACCCTCTGCGCCGTATCGACAACATCATTTACTACGGCAGCATGGCGGACAAGTACATCATTATGCTGCAGATCCTGGACACCAAGAAGGAGCAGGACATGGACGTGGCCACCCGTGTGTCCGTGCAGCTGCAGCTGACGGATCCCGACCTGAAGTCCCGTGACCGGGTGGTGAAGAAGTCCGAGAAGGACAGCCTGTACGCAGCCATGGACGTGGGCTCCATCTGGCTGGAGCGGGCTCTGGCCGGGAAATAAGCGGGTGTCCGGCATGACACGAAAATTCCTGCTGGCGGCGCTGGTGATCCTGCTGGCGGCTTTGTGTACGGTACATCTCACCACGGAGCGCACGCCGCCGGAGAATGTGGTTTCCCCCGCCGTCCACTTGGGCATGGTGGTGCCAAGAGAGGCGCTGGAGAAGCTGAAGGCGGCGGAGACTGCGGCTCTGGCGGCCCCCCAGACGGCGGAGCCGACGGCAGACGTGACAGCGGAGCCTGCGGAGGAGGAGAGCCTTCCGGCGACGGATACCTCCGTGCTGGCGGCGGCTGTCACCACTGACGCCCTCTACATCCGCCGCAGCGGCGATTGGGACGCCGAGGCGCTGGCGCTGGTGGACTATGGCACCACGGTGGCCGTCACGGGAAAGAGCGGCGGCTGGTATCAGGTGCGCTACGACGGCATCGAGGGCTATCTCTCCGGGGAATATCTGGACCTGCGAACCTCCGGCCTGACCGGCTACGGACAGGTGACGGCGGATGCACTGAATCTGCGCTCCGGGGCCGGTACCGGCTATGAAACGGTGACATCCCTCCCCAATGGGGCGTGGGTGTCGGTGTCCCGGTTTGAAAACGGCTGGTTTTATGTAGACTACGACGGGGTGAGCGGCTACGTCTCCGGGGACTATCTGGAGCTGTCTGCCTCACGGCCCCAGCCCGGGGGAGATACCTCCTCCGATGGCGGTTCTTCCGGCGGCTCCGGCGACCTACCCAGCGGCGGCGACGCCGGAACGGTCTCCGGATCTGCCTCGGATCTGGTGGCGCTGGCTCTGTCCTATCAGGGGGTGCCTTACGCCTATGGCGGGGCGTCTCCCAGCGGCTTTGACTGCTCCGGCTATACCATGTACATCTATCAGCGGTTCGGGGTGTATCTGCCCCACGGGGCCACGGATCAGCTGAGCTACGGCATGGCGGTGGGCTTCGGGGAACTGCAGCCGGGGGATCTGGTGTTCTTTCAGGATGCGGATTTCTCCTCCAGCGCCGCCTCCCACTGCGGCATCTACATCGGGGACGGGCAGTTCATCCACGCCACCTCCGATTCCCGCTTCAACTGTGTGAAGATCACATCCTTCAGCGAGAGCTACTATGCCAGCCACTTCCTGACGGGCCGGCGGTTGTTCTGAGGGGATAAGAGGACAAAAAGCATCGCATCTGCTATGCAGATGCGATGCTTTTTTACTATTTCTATCGTGTTATGTTACCTATCAGAACAGGCCGGAGATGACGCCGTTTTCGTCCACGTCGATGGCCTCTGCCGCCGGGGTCTTGGGCAGACCCGGCATGGTGAGAATGTCCCCCGTCAGGGCCACGATGAACCCGGCTCCGGCGGAGACCTTCACCTTCCGCACCGTCAGGATGAAGTCCTGAGGGGCTCCCAGCTTTGTGGGGTCATCGGAAAGACTGTACTGGGTCTTAGCCACGCACACCGGCAGGCCGCCGAAGCCCAGCTCCGTCAGGCGGTCGATTTCCCGGTCGGCCTCCTCGGTATAGGCCACATTGCGGCCACCGTAGACGCTTTGGGTCAGGGCCAGCAGCTTGTCCCGGATGGGGAGAGCGGCATCGTAGGCGAAGCGGAAGTGGTTTTCCCGCTCCAACGCACGCAGAACGCCGCAGGCCAGCTCCATGCCGCCCCGGCTGCCCTTCTCCCACACCTCCGATAGGGCCACCTCCGCCCCGTAGGCGGCGCAGGCCTCCTGCACCAGTGCCAGCTCCGCCGCCGAGTCGCTGGTGAAGCGGTTCAGGGCTACCACTGCCGGCAGACCGTAGATCTGCGTGATGTTCTCGATGTGCCGCAGCAGATTGGGGAGACCTCGGCGCAGGGCTGCCGTGTCCTCCGTGGCCAACTGAGTTTTATCGGCGCCCCCGTGGAGCTTCAGGGCCCGGACCGTGGCCACGATCACCACTGCATCCGGCCGCAGTCCCGATCCGCGGCACTTGATATCCAGAAATTTCTCGGCACCCAGATCGGCGCCGAAGCCCGCCTCCGTTACCACATAGTCCCCCAGCCGCAGGGCGGCCTTGGTGGCGGCCACGCTGTTGCAGCCGTGGGCGATGTTGGCGAAGGGGCCACCGTGGATGATGGCGGGAGTCCCCTCCAGCGACTGGGCCAGATTGGGGCGGATGGCGTCCTTCAATAGGGCAGCCATGGCCCCCGCCGCCTTCAGGTCCCCGGCAGTCACCGGCTGGCCGTGGCCGTTGTATCCCACGATCATCCGGGCCAGACGAGCCTTCAGGTCCGCTAAATTTTCCGCCAGACACAGCACCGCCATGACCTCCGTAGCCACAGTGATGTCAAAGCCCTCCTCACGGGGTACGCCGTTTCCCTTGCCCCCCAAGCCGCAGAGGATGTACCGCAGCTGGCGGTCGTTCATGTCCACGCAGCGCCGCCACGTCACCTGTTGGATGTCCAGAGCGTTGCCCTGATAGATGTGGTTATCCACCATGGCCGCCAGCAGGTTGTTGGCGGCGCCGATGGCGTGGAAGTCGCCGGTGAAATGGAGGTTGATGTCCTCCATGGGGGCCACCTGCGCCCAGCCGCCGCCGGTGGCTCCGCCCTTGAGGCCGAACACCGGCCCCAGAGACGGCTCCCGCAGGGCCAGCACCGTCTTTTTCCCCAGCGCCGACAGGCTGTCCGCCAGCCCAATGCTGGTGGTGGTCTTCCCCTCCCCGGCGGCAGTGGGGTTGATGGCTGTGACCAGGATCAGCTTCCCGGTCTGGGGCTTGCCCGCTGTGGCGGAGGGCAGCAGCTTGGCCTTATAGCGGCCGTAGCACTCCAGCTGTTCCTCCGTCAGGCCCAGCTTTGCGCCGATGGCGGTGATGGGGAGGAGGGTACAGCTCTGTGCGATCTCGATATCTGTTTTCATGAGTTAGTCCTCCTTGCGCTGCCGTCTGCGGGATGCGGAGACGGTATTTTCCATGAGCATGGCCCGTGTCATGGGGCCTACGCCTCCCGGCACGGGGGTGATATAGGCCGCCTTTTCCGCTACGGCGGCGAAGTCCACGTCGCCGCAGAGTTTGCCCTCCTCATTGCGGTTCATAGCCACATCCACGACCACGGCGCCGGGTTTGACCATGTCGGAGGTGATGAGGCCACGGCGACCCACGGCGGAGATGAGGATGTCCGCCCGGCGGCACTGCTCCGCCAGATCCGGCGTGCGGCTGTGGCAGACGGTGACGGTGGCATCCTCCGCCAGAAGCAGCAGGGCCATGGGCTTTCCCACGATGTTGCTGCGGCCCACCACCACACAGTGTTTCCCGGCGGGGGAGATGCCATACGCCCGCAGCAGGGCCATGATCCCGGCGGGGGTGCAGGGCAGGAACCGGGGCAGCCCCAGCATCAGGCGACCCACATTCTCCGGGTGGAAGGCGTCCACGTCCTTCTCCGGGCGGATAGCCTCCAGTACGGCCCGGCTGTCCAGCCCCTGCGGCAGAGGCAGCTGCACCAGGATCCCGTCCACGTCCTCCCGGCGGTTCATCTCCTCCACCAGCGCCAGCAGCTCCTGCTGGGTGGCTTCGGCGGGCAGATGGTGGTTCAGGCACCGCACCCCGCACTGGGCGCAGTCTTTCTCCTTGTTGCGGACGTATACGGCGCTGGCGGGGTCGTCCCCCACCAGAATCACCGCCAGACCCGGCTGGCGGGGCAGGGCGGCGGCCTTCTGCCGCAGCTGCTCCCGCATCCGGACGGACAGGGCCTTGCCGTCTAACAGCACGGCACTCATGACGGATCCTCCGTCGGAGCTTCGCCGGAGGGCTCCTCTTGGGAGGGAGCCTCCGTCTCGGAAGAGACAGCTTCGACGGGAGCATCCTCAGTGGGAGCTGCCTGAGCAGGAGACTCAGCTGCCGGGGCGGCAGCCGCTTCGGCTGCGGCGGCGTTGCGGGCCGCAACGATGTTGACATACAGCTCCTCCGGCTTGTGGGGATGGAGCTTGATGTGGTAGTACAGCATGAAGAGGGACACGAATACCATCACAAGGCTCAGGGCCTGCGACACCCGGATGGGCTGGCCGCCGATGGTCCAGTTGAAGAGGTACAGGCTGTCGGTCCGCAGGCCCTCGATCCAGAAGCGGCCGATGCCGTACCACAGGAAGTAGAACCAGGTGTTCTCACCGTCGAAGCGGCGGGCCTTGGATACCACAAAAATAATGAGCAGCAGACCCACCAGATTCCACAGGCTCTCATACAGGAACGTGGGGTGGACCTCCACCAGCTGGCCGGTGACGGTGGTCAGCTGCATCCGCCAGGGCAGGGTGGTCTCGGCGCCGAAGGCCTCCCGGTTCATGAAGTTGCCCCACCGGCCGATGCACTGGCCGATGAGCAGGCCCATCACCGCAAGGTCAAGCATGGCTCCCAGCTTATAGCCCCTGTGACGGCTGACGCAGATGCCCACGATGACCACGGCGATGACGGCACCGTAGATGGCAAGGCCGCCGTCCCAGATGGCAATGGCCTTGCGGAAGCTGAAGCTGCCGTCGCTGTTTTTGAACTGATCCAGATAGAACAGCACATAGTAAATTCTTGCCCCCACGATGGCGCAGGGGATACCCCACAGAACGCTGTCCAGCAGGTCGTCCTCGGTGATGCCGTACTTGGATTTCTGGTTCATGCACCACCAGATGGCGATGACCAGACCAAGGGCGATGAGGATACCGTACCAGTAGATGCCGTTGCCGATGTCCAGCGCCTTGGAGCTGGCGGTAAAGGCCCAGTCCCCGAACAGGCCGGGGAACCGGATGGGGCTGTCAGTCATAATTTGCATGATGATTCCTCCTTGGGATAAAGTGCAGAGCGCCGTGCGCTCGAAGGGGTGGGGTGGCTTCAGGCCTGCGCCGCCAGCTCATGGGCCAGCCGCTCCACCACGCCGGGGGCGTAGGGCAGCTCCAGCCCGGCAGCTGCCAGCGTTTCGGCGTAGAGCTTGCTGCCGCCGGAGGCGCACAGGGCGTGGTATCTGGCCCAGCCGTCCACGGGGTCGGCGTCATAGGCGGCCTTCAGCTGCTGGGCGCAGACGATGGAGAGGGCGTAGCTCACCACATAGCGGGGGAGCATATAGATGGCCATGTTGGTGAACAGATCGCAGCCAGCCAGCACCTGCTGCCGCCACGGCTCGTTGTTCTGCGCCCGGCCGAAGGCCTTCTCCGTGCGGTCGAACTCCTCCGCCCACTGAGAAAGAGAAGCATCCGGGTGCTCATAGAGCCACGTCTCGAAGGTGTGGATGGAGCAGAAGGCGCACAGCTCCTTGATGAAGTCGTAGCGGTGCTCCGTCAGGAACTGGGGGGCGTGAGGGCCGAAGAAGTCCCGTGCGTAGGGGAGGGTCAGCAGCTCCATGGTCTTGGAGTGGACCTCCGCCAGATCGGGACTCAGCCCCACATAGTCCGCCAGCGGCTGGCTGCGGTAGGAGAGGTAGCCCTGAAGGCCGTGGCCCAGCTCATGGGTATAGACGGTGACGTCGGAGCCGGTGCCGTCGCAGTTGGCGAAGATGAAGGGCATCCCGCAGGGGGCACCCAGCATATCACAGAAGCCCATGCCGGAGATTTTATTGGGAGAGCCTGCCACGTCCAACAGGTCGTGGCGGACCATCTCGTCGAAGAAATGTCCCGCCTCCGGACTCAAGGCGTGATACATCCGGCCAGCGGCCTTGGGCAGCTCCTCTGCCGCCACGGGGACGGCGTTGCCCTCCGGGAACACCAGCGCCCGGTCATAGGGCAGCAGCGTTTCCACCCCCAGCCGCTGGCGCTGCTGCTCCTGCATTTGCAGGTACAGGGGGGTGATGTACTTTTGCACCTGACGGCAGAACTCGTCCAACTCCGCCCGGCCATAGCCCAGACGCTGCATACTGAGATCGCCGTAGTCGGCAAAGCTGTCGAAGCCGTTTTCACGGGCCAGCTGGTTCCGGGCATGGACCAGCTCCCGCAGGAGCTTTTCCATCACGGGGCCGTTTTCCACGGCGGTCTGCTGCTGGGCGTCATAGGCGGCCTTGCGGCGCTCCCGGTGGGTGCTGGTCAGTGCAAAGCGCAGCTGACCGCCGCTGAGAGTCTCGCCCTGCACCTGATACTTGGTGGAGGCTGCCAGCTGCTGGTATTGGGCGGTGAGCCGGGAGATGCGGGCCTGCAGCTCCTTGCCGCCGGTGTGGAGCCGCTGGTCCAGCGTCAGCAGACGGCGCAGCTGGGGGCCGAAGGCCTCATCCACCGCCGCAGCGTAGGGACTCGCTGCAATGGCCATGGATAGGGACTGGGTATCCAGCGTCTCCAGTCGGGGCAGAGTCTCCTGCAGCTCCCGCTGGTAAAATTCATCGGTGACATCGTGGAAGGCCCGGATGGTGGCGATGCTCTGGCAGAGAGCTACCTCCTGCTGGAGGGCATCCCGCTGCCGAACCACCTCCAGCAGATCCTCCGGATCTTGGGCGTCCTTAGCCCGCTGGGTCAGGGCATCATACCGGGCCTGAAGGGCCTCTACATCGGGGCTGGTATAGGGAAGAGCGGAAAATTTCCAGTTGTCGTTCACGATCAGTCCTCCTTGGGATAGATAACGGACAGGGCCACACGGCTGCGGCAGATATGCTCCCGGATGAAATCCAGCACATCCTGCGGGGTGATGCTGTCGTAAATTTCCGGGAAGCGCAGGGGATCAAAGTGCTGGAAGCAGCCCTCCACCAGCGAAATGGCGATGGAATCGAAGGAGTTGAGACCCTTCAGGGAGGCCCCGAAGTTCCCCCGCTTCATCCGCTGCCAGTAGTCCGGATCCAGACCCTCACGGGTCAGGCGTCGGGCCTCCTCTAAAATGGCCTCCATCACGGCAGCGGGATCGTTGCTGTCGCCGCCGGCGTAGGCGTAGGCCGCTCCGGGCAGCAGGTCGAAGGAGCTGCCGAAGGAACCGTTGATGAGACCCTGACTGTACAGCCGGGAGAACAGGGGACTGGAGTCCCCCATGAGGATATCGCAGGCCAGATCCCCCAGGATGTCCCAGCGCAGCCGCTGCTCTCCCTCCGGGGGAGCGGGGCATTTGAAGCCCACCAGAAACGACGGCATGGACACCTCCATCCGGCAGGAGGTCTCCGACTGAGCGGGGGTGTCTCCCTCGCTGCCACCGTAGTCACGGGGGATATCCGGGCCGCTTTCCGGGGGCAGGATATCCTCCGCTGCCCGGAACACCGCCTCGGCGTCCAGATCACCCACCGCCACCAGACACATATTGGCGGGGGTGTAGAAGGCCTTGTGGCAGCGGTACAGGGTCTCGGCGGTGATGCGGGAGATGCTCTCCACGGAGCCGGCCACGGGGATACGGGCGGGACTCTCCCGGTACAGGGCCTGCAGCATCCGCTTATAGACCTGCCACTCCGGGTCGTCCTCGATCATGCCGATCTCCTGAGCAATAATGCCCTGCTCCTTGGCCACGCTCTCGTCGGTGAAGTACGGCACCGACACAAAGGACAGCAGCTGCCGCAGATTCTCGTCAAAATGCTCCGTGCAGTCGAAGTAGTAGGCCGTCATGGCGTTGCTGGTAAAGGCATTGGGCTCGGCGCCGTTTTTGGCCATCTCCTGCATGGCGTTTCCGTCGGCGGTGTCGAACATCTTGTGCTCCAGATAGTGGGCGATGCCCGCCGGGGTATCCTGCCATGCGCCGTCCTGCTGAAAGCGCAGGTCCATGCCGCCGTAGCGGGTGGCGAACATGGCGTATTTCCGGGTGTAGCCGGGCTTGTGGACCACATAGGCCGGCAGGCCGTTTTTCAGGCGGCGGAAGGTCACCGTCTCGTCAATGCGGGGATAATACATCCTCACGCCTCCTTTCCCTTCAGGAAGTAAATGGTATCCAGCTGCACACTCTGGGCTGCCGCACGGATGCGCTCCGGGGTCACCTGCCGCAGCAGCGCCGCCATCTCCTCCGGGGTCTCCCGGCGGCCGGTGGCTGCCAGCCCCAGATAGTAGTTCTCCAGCGCTCCCTGAGAATCTCCCAGCGCCTGCAGGGCGCTGAGCAGACTCTCCCGTGCCGCCGTCAGCTCCCAGTCCTCCCAGAGACCCTGCCGGATCTCGTCCAGCTGGCGGAGGATCTCCGCCTCGGCCCGGTCATAGTCCGCCGTCTCGATGCCGGAGGACACCGTCAGGATGCCCTTGGAGCGGACGTAGGTGCTGGAGGCATAGTAGCAGAGGGAGAGCTTCTCCCGGACGTTCAGAAACAGCTTGGAGTTGCTGGAGCCGCCGAACATGAGATTAGCCAGGATCATGGCGGGCTCGTCATCGGTATCGCAGCGGAAGCCCATGGAGAGCTTGCCCTGCGTCACGTCCATCTCCTCCGTCACCAGTCGGGGCTGGGAGGGAGCGGCGAACCGTCGGGGCGGCTCCGGCTCCGTTTGGGGGCCACGGGTCAGGGAGGAGAAGGCCGTCAGCAGGGCCTCCTCCACCCGATGGCACTCGGCGCTGCCGCAGTAGAACAGCTCCAGCCGGGAGGAGGACATCATCCGCTGGCTGTGAGCGTAGAGCTTCTGGTTGTTGATCTTGGCCAGCCCCGCCTCGTCACCGAAGCGGCTGATGCCATAGGGTTCCCCGGCGCACATCTCCTGCAAAAGCCGCAGATCGGCCCAGTCCCGCTTGTCGTTGCGGATGGAGCGGATGGCGTCGGCCAGATTGGCCTTCTCGCCCTCCACATATTCCTGCAGAAACCGGCCGCCACGGGTCACAGGGTCCAGCAGCAGCTCCCCCAGCAGCTCCGCCGCAGGCTCCAGCAGCGGTTCATTCCGGGAGACGAACCGGTCGTCGATAAAGCTGGCCACGAAGCCAAGGCACTGCGTCTCCCCCCGCTTGCGGATGGTGGGGCTGATCTGTGCGCCGTAGAGCCGATCCATGGCCGCAGCGAGCTGCTCCATGTCCGGGCAGCGCATGGTGCCGCGGTGCAGCACCGCCGGCAGCAGGGCGTTGTAGGACGCCGTTTCCTTGGCCAGCGGCGTGATGAATTGGGCCGACAGCACCCCGGTTTTGAATTTCCGGGCCGGCAGATAGGTCAGATACACATGGGGCATGAGCTCCCAGCGCTTCACTTCCATGAGATAGGCACCTCCATCGGGTCGTAATCAGAGCCTATTATACCGCAATCTGCATCGATTGAAAAGAGCCAGTTGCCGGAGCGGGGAATTTTTATGGGCAAAAGGAAGCGGGGCGGACAGAGGGTCCGCCCCGCAGGGGATATAGCTTTAGGAGAGAGAAACGATTTCGTACCTGAATCCGTCATGCCTGTATCGAGAAAACGCCCCCTTCCGGGGTTCGGAAGGGGGCGGCGGTCATGGGGGCATTACTTTCCCGACAGGTCCACGGCATGGCGGATGAAGCTCATAGGCGGTACCGGCCGGGGCAGGGGCATGGTAAAGGTCATCTGAGGCGTTTTCGGCTCAAAGAGGGGCAGTCCGTCGGCATCCGTCATCTCCGGCACGGTAAGGGAGAAGGGGCGGGTATCCGGCCCCACCACCTCCACGGTATCGCCGGTGCGGAACTTGTTGCGGAGACTCAGGGTGGCCAGTCCCTCCGGGGTGCAGTCCGTTACCACAGCGCAGATCTGCCAGTCCCGGATATAGCGGGAGTTCTCGTAATACTGGCCGGGAGGGCCGTAGAAAAAGCCGGTGGAATAGTGGCGGTGGCTGACGTGCTCCACCTCGTCCCGCCAGACGGGGTCGGCGGGGCGGCCCTGCGCCACGTCGTCGATGACATGGCGGTAAGCACCGGTAACGATGGCGGCATAATAGGCGGATTTAGCCCGGCCCTCGATCTTCAGGCAATCCACTCCGGCGTCCATGAGGTCGTCCAGATGGTCGATCATGCACATATCACGGGAGTTCATGATGTAGGTACCCTTTTCGTCCTCGAACACCGGAAAGTACTCGCCGGGGCGCTTCTCCTCCATCAGGGCGTACTGGTAGCGGCAGGGCTGGGCGCAGGC
>CDYX01032858.1_pt1 | contig 17037 bp, 15 predicted proteins | sample 554871 | NCBI WGS metagenome assembly CDYX01 (sample SAMEA3182061, study PRJEB8094) | gut metagenome | biome: human; feature: gut; material: Stool; isolation source: human stools | place: Canada | collected 2013-01-14 | reverse complement strand
CCCGGACGGCACCTGGGAGGCGAATCTGTTCCAGTTCTACTACCGGGTCTATCCCAAGCTGGCCGCATCCCTGCCCAAGCCTTTCGCCCTGAAGGACGGCATCAGAGAGGACGAAACGCCGACACATACGGCTCTACGCGAAGCATTTATCAATGCACTGGTCCATTGCGACTATTCGGTCGACTCGAACATTACGATCGAACTACACAAGGATTGTTACATATTCTCCAATCCAGGTTCCCTGCTACTCTCCATTGCCCAATATTATCAGGGAGGCAACAGCGTATGCCGCAACAAGGCCCTGCAAACGATGTTCATGCTGATCGGCTCAGCGGAAAAGGCCGGAAGCGGTGCCGACAAGATCATGCAAGGTTGGAAAAAGGCAAATTACCGCAATCCGCGAATCGAGGAGATCACTCACCCCGACAAAGTCGTATTGACATTACCTCTTGTCAGTTTGTTGTCCGATGAGGTCATCTCCTATCTGAAATCCCTGTTCGGTGAGGATATAACGTCCATAGAACACAACAAGTTGATGACCCTGGCGACCTGTTGCAGCGAGGGCGAGATCACCAACTACCGAATGCAATTGGTATTGGACAAGCACAGTGCCGATATCACAAAGTTGCTCAAAGAGTTATGCAACGACCGATACCTTATTCCCGAGGGAATCGGCCGCGGCACGCACTACAGAATCAACAAAAAATTCCGAGAGGGGGGACTTCCCGGGAATGTTGCTAGTAATGTTGCTAGTAATGTTGCTAGTAATGTTGCTAGCTCTCCAGACAAGGAAAGGCGCAGAAGATTATCATCCAGCGAATTACACACAGCCATCCTGCACGCATGTGTTGATTTTGAATCGCTGGAAACCATAGCTAACAAAGTAGGGAAGAGTCTACGATACCTGAAAAACAGAGCCATACCCATCATGGTTGCCGAAGGGTTGTTGGAACGTGAATATCCCAATATGCCGAAACATCCCCATCAGCGATACCGTGCAAAAAAGAGATAGCCAGCCGTGCCGCGCCGTCGAAAAATAACAATCCAAGCCTCCGAGCTGGAGTGCTTCGAGACGCTCGTTCGGGAGCTGCACCAGAGGCCGGAGTTTGCCGGATTCGATCCGTCGAGCCTGCACGTCTGGGCTTACGAACGGTATGAGCCGAAGCTGAAGGATGCCGACGCGATTCTCCGCCGCTTCGACTACTGGCTGGGCGTGCACAAGGGCGAACAGTATCTAATGGCAAACGGCAGCCGGCTCTTCAACAAAAAGGAGCTAGCCGAGGCGCTGGGCGTCGCACGTCCGACGCTCGACCGGTGGATTACGAACGGATGGCTGGAGCCGTGCCGCATTCAGATCTCGGCTGGCGGTGACACCCTCTTTGCGGCCAACGCCGTTCGGGAGGTATTGGAACGGTTCCGATAGACTCAAAATCACATCTACTACAACGAGGACGGCACCCGCCGCCCTCGTTTTTTCGCCCTGAAAGAATCCGATTACACGGCAGTGCCAACCGAAGCAAACGAATGCCAAAGTCCGGAAACGGGCGGAAGTGTGTCTTCAGTGTGGCACCGGTTGGCATCGGTTGGCGCTGATTTGTAACGCCATTCGCCGTTTTCGGGAGGGGTTCGGAAAGCCTTTCTTTGCGTCATCAACCAAATTCGAATCGTTATGACCAAGGAAATCTTTCTGAGCGGCATGACCGCCGACCAGCTCTCGGAGATGATTCGCGAATCGCTGCGCGACGAATTGCGGCAACTCCATCCCGAACCCTCCGCCGAGACACCGAACTATCTGACCCGCCGCGAGACAGCCCGCCGCCTGCGCATCTCGCTCGTAACGCTCAACGACTGGGTGAACCGCGGGCGGATCCGCGCCCATAAAATCGGCGGGCGCGTCCTCTTCCGCGACAGCGATGTCGAGGCGGCACTGCACCGGATTGTCCCCATCAAAAGCCGATAGCCATGAAGACGACAACAGATTGCATCGGCATCCGGGAGTATCTCCTCCGCCGGGGACTGCAACCCCACCGCGAAACCGCCACCCACGGCATGTTCCTCTCGCCGCTGCGCAAGGAGCGCACCCCCAGCTTCAGCGTCCGCTACGACAAGGGGCTCTGGTACGACTTCGGGCTGGGTGAAGGAGGCACGCTCCTCCAGTTGGTCATGCGCCTCGAAGGGTGCGGCATGGCAGAAGCCATTCAACACTTGCGCAAAGGATCCGCAGACGAAGTCCCCTTCCAACCCCTCCCGACCGCCTTGACACGCGAAGACTCCCCGCTGCGGATTCTCGGCGTCGGGGAGATTCGCCACCCGGCGCTGATCGGTTATCTGCGCGAGCGCGGCATCGACCTCGCCGTGGCCGGAGCGCTGTGCCGCGAGGTTCACTACGCCGTCGGCGAGCGGCGCTTCTTCGCCATCGGCTTCCGCAACGACGCCGGAGGATGGGAGCTGCGCAGCCCGCAGTTCAAGGGAAGCAGCGCCCCGAAAACCATCACGACCTTCGACCGGCACGGCGACACGGCGCTGCTCTTCGAGGGATTCTTCGACCTGCTCTCTCACCTGACACTGCAACACGAGCCGGAGCCGGCCGTCGATACCGCCGTGCTCAACTCCGTGGTGAACCTACCCCGTGCCCTTCCGTTTCTCGCACGCCACGCGACGATCCACACCTTCCTCGACAACGACGAAGCGGGGTACCTCACCCTCGAACGACTGCGCAGCGCCCTGCCCGGTGCGACCGTCATCGACCGTGCGGAGAGCTACCGTGCCCACAAGGATCTGAACGAATCGCTGCGACCCGCCGCGAAGATTTCCCGCACGCCGCGTCGTCGCGCCCGCAAGTTGTAACGTCGCCCGGAATGACGCCGGAACCGTCGCCCACCCATCGGCCGCTTCGCGACCGCGGCTTTTTCCCCGAGGAAAAAGCCATAGCCTATTAGGGCTTTTTCCGACGCATCGGCCCGCCGACGCTGAAAAAGCCCCAATAGGCCAAAGGGTCAAGCCCCTCTGGACACCCCCTGTCGTGCTGCGCACGCCGACCGCCAAGGCGGTCCCTTCTTCTACCACACAACCTCCGATAAACGACCGTACCATGGGATATGCCGTCCTGCATCTTGACAAAGCCCCGGGCAACGAGGCGGCCATGACCGCCCACATCGCCCGCACGAAGATACCCACCAACGCCTCACCCGAACGCACCTGCCTCAACGAGGAACTCGTCGAGTTTCCCGAGGAGGTGGCCGACCGCACGGAGGCGATCAACTACCGCCTCGAACACGCCGGCCTCACGCGCAAGATCGGGACGAACCAGGTGCGCGTGATCCGCGTCATGCTGACCGGTTCGCACGACGCGATGAAGCGCATCGAGGAGGAGGGGCGGCTTCCGGAGTGGTACGCCGACAACCTCGCCTGGTTGCGCGAGACCTTCGGAGCGGAGAATGTCGTCTCGGCCGTCGTACACCGCGACGAATCGACCCCGCATATCCACGCCGCCGTGGTGCCCATCGTCACGGGCGAGCGCCGCAAGGCCCGCACCGCCGCATCCGAAACACCCGGCAAGCGGCACTACCGTCCGAAATCCGCCGCACGGCCCCGTCTCTGCGCCGACGACGTCATGTCGCGCATCCGCCTCAAGCAGTATCAGGACACCTATGCCGCGGCGATGTCCAAATACGGACTGGAGCGTGGCATCGACGGATCGGAGGCGCGTCACATCACCACGCAGGAGTTCTATCGCCAAGCCATTGCCCAGCAGCAGGATCTGCAGGAGAACATCGACGCGCTGCTCCGTCTCGAAGAGCAGAAGCGGAAGGCCGTCGAGCAGCTCAAACAACAGGAGCGGCAAGTGCGCACCGAGTATGAACAGACCGCCACGCTCCAGGCGCAGAAGAGCGCCGAACTGAACCGCACCGAGGCCGAGTTGAAGAGCGTGAAGGGCGAACTGAAAGGTGTCCGGTTGAAAAACGCCGCGGCGGAGGTTGGGTCGAATATCGTCGAGGGAATCGGGGCGATGATCGGCACATCCCGCGTCAAGCGGCAGCAGCAGATCGACCGCCTCAACGCGGAGAACGCCTCCCTACACGAGCAGATCGGAACACTGAACCGCACCAACCGCGAGGAGAAGGCCCGACATGAGCAGGCCGAACAGCAGTTGCAGGCGAAACTCGACCGCATCGAACATTGGCTGCCCGACACACAGACGCTCATCAGCTGGGGCGAATACTGCCGCGACATGGGCCTCTTGGAGTCGGGCGCCCGCGAGATCATCGCCATGAAGCCCCTCTACGTCTCGGGCGAACTCCGCGCACCGGAGTATTCGCGCCGCTTCGACGTCTCAAATACCGAAATCCGCCTGCAACGCGACCCAAACGGCCCCGGAGGCTTCCAGCTGCTCATCGACCGCCAACCCGCACACGCCTGGTTCCGCCAACGGTATGTGGAGCTCATGACCCGCCTGGGCTACCCCGTCCGCCCCGAACGCCCCGTCATCCGACGACATACCATCGAGCGGTAAAGCCCGCCCCGAAAGACAAAGAGAATATCCGGTCGAACAGCCGGATATTTTTCTTCACTTTGTGAAGAAACTTGCTTAATCGAAATATTTGTAGAGTTTGTATTGCGATTTTTTCGAAAATAATTTGTTTTTCTCGGGCAAAGCGCATACTTTTGTAATAAACCTACAAAGAAAAAAATGGTGAAACTGAAAGATGTTGCCACTATTCAGACGGGAGTTTACCTGAAAAGCACTCCTTTGCCCGACACCTGCTACCTTCAGGTGAACGATTTCGACGAGGAGGGGTACATCCGTCCGACCGTCCGACCGACAACCACCGTCAGTTCCAAGGCTGCCCGCCACTTGCTGACAGAAAGCGACCTACTGCTCGCCGCCAAGGGTGGCAAGAATTTCTGCGCCATCGCCCCGACGCAACTCGGGCCGTGCGTGGCCTCACCCTCGTTTCTGATTATCCGAATCGACAACCCGACCCGCATCCTGCCCGAATACCTCTGCGGATTCCTCAACCTGCCATCCACCCGGCAGCTGCTGACGGCGCAGGCCCAAGGGTCGGCCATCGCCTCGCTCAGCAAAGCTGACCTCGAGGAGTTCGATGTTCCGCTCCCTCCGCTGGAGCGCCAGCGGGTCTGCATCGCCCTCACCCGCCTGCATCGCCGCGAACAGGCCCTCTACAAGGCCATCGCGGAGCGCCGCCGGCAAATAACCGATTGTAAATTGACAAAAATATATAAAGATGAACGGTAAAGTTACACAGGAAGAGATTAACAAAGTCGTATGGCAAGCCTGCGACACCTTCCGGGGCGTGATTGACCCCAGTCAATACAAGGACTACATCCTCACGATGCTGTTCCTGAAGTACGTCAGCGATGTCAGCAAGGCGAAATACAAGGAGTACCTCCAGCGCTACGACGGCGATACGGAGCGTGCACAGCGGGCCATGCGCCGCGAACGGTTCCAGGTTCCCGAGAAGAGTTCGTTCGACTACCTTTTCGAGCACCGCAACGAACCCAATATCGGCGAGCTCATTGATGTTGGCCTGGCGGACCTTGAATACGAAAACCGCGAAAAGCTGAGCAGCGAGGACGGCAGCGGCATCTTCCGCAACATCAGCTTCAACAGCAGCAACCTCGGCGAAACGAAGGAGCGCAACGCCCGACTGAAGCAGTTGCTTATCGACTTTTCGGACGATCGGCTGCAATTCGACGAGTCACACCTCGAGAACAACGACGTCATCGGCGACGCCTATATGTTCCTCATCGAGAAGTTCGCCAGCGACGCCGGGAAGAAGGCTGGAGAATTTTTTACACCGAAGGAGGTTTCGACCCTGCTGGCTCGTCTGACCAAGAGCGCCCCCGGCTCGCGCATCTGCGACCCGACGTGCGGCTCGGGTTCCCTGCTCATCAAGGCGGGCCGCGAGGTAGGCTCCGACAACTTCTCGCTCTACGGCCAGGAGCTCAACGGCAGCACCTGGGCGCTGGCCATGATGAACATGCTGCTCCACGGTTTCGACAGCGCCACCATCCGCTGGGGCGACACGCTGCGCAACCCGAAGCTCAAGGAGGGCGACGCGCTGATGAAGTTCGACACCGTCGTGGCCAATCCTCCCTTCTCGCTCGAAAAGTGGGGCGCCGACGAGGCGGCCGACGACCCCTACAACCGCTTCTGGCGCGGCATTCCGCCCAAGGGCAAGGGCGACTGGGCCTTCATCTGCCACATGCTCGAGGTGGCCAACGAACACGGCAAGGTGGGCGTTGTCGTTCCTCACGGCGTGCTGTTCCGCGGTGCCAGCGAGGGGAAAATCCGCCAGCAGACCGTCGAGGAGAACCTCGTCGAGGCCATCATCGGACTCCCGGCCAACCTCTTCTACGGAACGGGCATCCCGGCCGCCATCGCCATCTTCAACAAGGCCAAGACGACGACCGACGTGCTCTTTATCGACGCCAGCCGCGAATTTGAGAACGGCAAGAACCAGAACCGGCTGCGCGACGAGGATCTCGACCACATCGTCACGACCTACCGCCGCTTTGCGCAGGGCGAACTCAAGCCGGGCATCGTCGAGGAGCGCTACGCCTACGTGGCCCGGCGCGAGGAGCTTGCCGACAACGACTACAACCTCAACATCCCGCGCTATGTGGACACCTTCGAGGAGGAGCCCGAAATCGACATTGCGGCCGTGCAGCAGGAGATTGATGCCCTGGAAAAGGAGCTTTCCGAGGTGCATATCCGGATGGATGGTTATCTGAAGGAGTTGGGATATTAAAAACAAGAGCTATGAAAGAGAACTATTCGTACAAAATCAAGCTCCGTTGCATTGTATGCGGCAGCGAAGATCATTTTGACAGCAACGAAGACAGATCGTACATCAAATGCACCAACTGCGGGAAAGAATATTTCGGAGGATACGATGAACTCGTTTCGTGCAATCAGGAGCAAATTGCGGAGGTAAAAGAGCTTGCAACCGAAGAAGTTACTAAAGACTTGCAGAAAGAGTTGGATCGAATGCTCAAAAACGCCTTTAGAGGCAATAAATATATCAAAATCAAGTAGCTATGGAAGTTTGGGGCTTAATTATATCAATATTGGCGCTTGCGGCCAGCGCTTTTACCTATTTTAAGCACGATAAAAAGCTAAAAGACCAGGAGCGCAAGATCAACGAGTATCAATTAAAACAGATTGAGAAAGAGGATTTAGAGAGTAAAAAGGCGGCTATTCGAGGTAATATTGTCAAAGGCCTCAAGGGTAAGAGGACGCTTAAGGTTTACAATAGCGGTCGTGCGATTGCCCGTAATATTAGAATTGCAGGTCTGGACGTAAAGGGTATACTTCATAGAGCGGATGAATTCTTTCCTTACGAATTGATGAATCCTCAGGACTATACAGAAATGACTATCCATCTTGTCATGGGTTGTCCCGCAACAATTAAATTAAAGTACATTTGGGACGATGAATCCGGCAAGAACAATGAGTTCGAACAGGTTTTAACCTTATAACGACAAAAATGAGCAGTAAAATAGATAATTACAATCGAATGGTCGATTTTATCGGGAATGTTATTAAAGCAACAAGCGATCCCAATGACCAGGAAGATGTCGATAAGGCATTAGACATTGCTCGTACCGTTGGCAATGCATTAGAAACTGCTACAGATAACAATAATGCGGCTCACCGACATGGCAACAAACACTGACATACCACAAGGCTATAAGGCGACGGCGCTGGGGATTATTCCGCAGGAATGGGAGGTGAAAACATTAGGGAATATTGCAGAAATAAACCCTAGCAAAGGAAAGATTACCTCTAAGGTTGTAACTTTTCTGGCAATGTCGGACATCTCAGAACAAGGTGGAGTCATAAATGAAAATATCTTACCTATAGATTCTATCAAACCAGGACTTACACCTTTTAGAAAAGGCGATGTAATTATTGCGAAAATTACCCCGTGTTTTGAAAATGGCAAAGGAGCCTTATTAGATAAAATAACGGAGGATGATGGCTTTGGAAGTACAGAGTTCCACGTAATTAGATGCCAGCAGGATAATAAATTTGTATATTATCACACACAAAGCTACGCATTTAGGAAACGCCTTGAGTCACAAATGACAGGAAGTGCTGGACAAAAAAGAGTTCCCGCGGATTCTGTTGCTGCATATAAAATAGCTGTTCCGCCGCTGGCGGAGCAGCGGAAGATTGCGGAGGTGTTGGGCGTGTGGGATGAGGCGATTGAAAAGCAGGCGCGGCTGATTGAAAAACTCGCCCTGCGCAAACGCGGCTTGATGCAGCGACTCCTCTCCGCAAAACTCCGTCTCCCCGGTTTCTCCGAACCCTGGCAAAAAGTAAAATTGGGAGAGATCTGCGAAAGAGTTACACGAAAGAACATTGAAGACAATCAGAATGTAATGACAATATCTGCTCAACGCGGTTTCGTCGCTCAAACAGATTTCTTCAATAAAAGCGTGGCAAGTGAGACCTTAGAAAGTTATTATTTGGTCTTCAAAGATGAATTCTGCTATAATAAAAGCTACTCCAACGGATATCCAATGGGAGCAATCAAAAGATTGTCCGAGGCCGACAAAGCAGTTGTAACATCTTTGTACATATGCTTTAACGTAAAACCAGAAACAAATACCAACATAGATTATCTCTCCTACTATTTTGATAATGGAGGATTAAATCGTGGTTTAACAAAAATAGCAAACGAAGGAGGTCGAGCCCACGGACTGCTAAACGTAACTCCCAAAGATTTTTTTGGTCTTTCTTTCGAAATACCATCTTTAAAAGAGCAAACCGCCATTGCGGAGGTGTTGATCGCGGCCGACCGCGAGATTGAGCTGGCCAAAGAGAAACTCGAACGCCTCCGCCGTCAGAAACGTGGCCTGATGCAACAACTCCTCTCCGGGAAAAAACGTGTAAAAATTAATATCTAAGAATATGGCAAAACGTAAAAAACCAACAGTCGCACTTATTTATGATTTTGATGGGACTTTATCTCCTGCCAATATGCAAGAATATGATTTTCTTAAAGCTATCGGCATCAAAAATAAAGCCCAATTTTGGCGTCAAAACAATGAACTTATAGAAAAACACGAAGCCAGTAATATTTTATGTTATATGAAATTAATGCTAGATAAGGCTCGTGCTGCAGGAGTTAGTGTTCAACGTCAAAAATTCGTTGATTTTGGGAAAAGTATTGAACTATACGAGGGAGTAGAAGAATGGTTTGATTTAATCAACCAATTAGGGCAAGAGGAAGGTGTTATAATCCAACATTATATTAATTCATCCGGATTAAAAGAAATGATAGAAGGGACTAAAATAGGGAATAAGTTTCAAGAAATATATGCTTGTACATTTATGTATGAAGATGGAGTTGCTGTTTGGCCTGCAGTAGCTGTAGATTTCACTACAAAAACCCAATTTCTATTTATGATAAATAAAGGGGTTACTAAAATAAGTGAAAATGCAAAAATAAATGAATATAAAGCAGAAGAAGATAGACCTATCCCTTTTAAACATATGATATATTTTGGTGATGGTGAAACCGATATACCTTGTATGAAGCTAATAAAACAACAAGGAGGAAACTCTATCGCTGTTTACAAACCTCGTAATAAAAAGAAAAAAGCATGTGCAGAAAAACTTGTATTAGATGATAGAGTGAATTTTGCATGTGCCGCAAACTACGTCAAAGATGGCGAAATCTACAATATTGTAAAAGCAATTATCAAACAGATTAAATCAAATTTTAACTTTAACGAATTGCAAAAACAAAATGTCAAACGATTTGGAGTAGAATAAGATATGTCCATCTCTTTCAAAGAAGACCATATCAGCCAAATTCCCGCGTTGCTGATGCTCGAAAAGCTCGGGTACACATACCTCACACCCGATGAGGCGCTGGCCCTGCGCGGCGGGAATCTCGCCAACGTGCTGCTCGAACCCGTGCTGCGCAAACAGCTCGCCGCCATCAACGTCGTGCAGGTCAGCTCGGTGCGCACTACCGTATTCTCCGAGCAGAACATCACCGCCGGAATCGACGCCCTGCGCAACATCCCGATGGACGAGGGGTTCATGGAGGCTTCGCAGACGGTCTACGACCTGCTCACCTCGGGCAAAACCCTCGAACAGATTGTCGACGGCGACCGCAAGAGCTTCGTGATGCAGTACATCGACTGGAAGAATCCGCGCAACAACGTCTTCCACGTCACCGAGGAGTTTGCCGTCAGCCGCACGGGGATGACCGAGACCTACCGGCCCGACATCGTCCTCTTCGTGAACGGCATTCCGCTCTGCGTCATCGAGTGCAAGCGTCCCGACGTAAAGGACTCCATCGAGCAGGCCATTTCGCAGCACCTCCGCAACCAGAAGGCCGACGGCATCCGTTCGCTGTACCTCTACTCGACGCTGCTGCTGGCCATCAACCGCCAGGAGGGCAGTTACGCCACGACGGCCACGCCCGAGAAGTTCTGGGCGCGGTGGCGCGAGCAGTTCGCCGACCGCGAGGAGGAGGCCCGTTACCGGCAGGAGCGGGAGCGAGTGGTCAACGAGCCGCTGCTGGACGACAAGCTCTTCGGGGAGCGGTTCGGCTATGTGCGCCGCAACTTTGAGGAGCTCTACAAACAGCCGGTCACCCCGTCGGTGCAGGACGAATACCTCTACAACCTCTGCCGCCCCGAGCGGCTGTTGCAGCTGATGTACGGCTTCACGCTCTACGACGACGGCATCAAGAAGGTGGCGCGTTACCAGCAGTATTTTGCCGTGCGGCAGACGATGCAACGCATCCGCCACATCGAGGGCGGGCGGCGGCGCGGCGGCGTCATCTGGCACACGCAGGGGAGCGGCAAGTCGCTGACGATGGTGATGCTGGCGCAGGCCATCATCCTCGACAAGGAGATTCGCAATCCGAAAATCATCCTCGTAACCGACCGCACGGACCTCGACCGGCAGATTACGGGGACGTTCCGCAAGTGCCAGATTCGCGTCGAGAACGCCACGACGGGAAGCAAGCTCGTCGAACTGCTCAACAGCAAGAGCGATGCCGTCATCACGACGATTATCAACAAGTTCGAGACGGCCGTGCGCGGCATCCGCACCCCGTTGACCGACCCCAACATCTTCGTGCTGATCGACGAGGGGCACCGCAGCCAGTACGGCGAAATGGGCATCAAGATGGAGAAGACGCTTCCGAACGCCTGCTTCATCGCCATGACCGGCACGCCGCTGATGAAGAAGGAGAAGAACACGGCCCGGAAGTTCGGCGGCATCATCCAGCCGGTCTACACGGTGGATCAGGCCGTGGCGGACAAGGCCGTCGTACCGCTGTTGTATGAGGGTCGCATGGTGCCGCAAGTGGTACACGAGGAGACGATCGACCGCTATTTCGACAAGATCTGCGGATGGATGAGCGACGCCCAGCGGGCCGACATGAAGAAGAAGTTCAGCCATGCGGACCAGCTCAACCAGACGCAGCAGCGCATCTACGCCATTGCGTGGGACATTTCGCAACATTTCCGGGAGAACTGGCAGGGGTCGAAGTTCAAGGGCCAACTGGTGGCTCCGCGCAAGCGCATCGCGATTCTCTACAAGCAGTATCTCGACGAAATCGGCATCGTCTCGTCGGAGGTACTCATCACCTCGCCCGACACCCGGGAAGGGGAAGACGAGGCATTCGGCGAGACCTCGAACGTAGAGGTGGCCTTCTGGAAACGCATGATGGACGTGCACGGCACGGCCAAGAAGTATGAGGCGAACATCATCAACCGCTTCAAGAACAGCGATAAGCCGGAGATTGTCATTGTGGTGGACAAACTCCTGACGGGATTTGACGAACCCCGCAACACGGTGCTCTATCTCGACCGAAAGCTGAAGGACCACACGCTGCTGCAGGCCATTGCCCGCGTCAACCGCGTCTGCGAAGACAAGGAGTTCGGGTATATCATCGACTATTACGGCGTATTGGGGTCGCTTAATTCGGCGCTGGAGCTCTACACCGATTTCGACAAGGAGGATCTGGAGGGAACCTATACGGACATTTCGGAGGAGGTGGCCAAGCTGCCCCAGAAGCATGCCGAGTTGTGGGACCTCTTCAAGGAGGTACGCAACACGACCGACTTCGAGGCCTTCGGCAATGTCCTGCGCGAAGAGGACCAGCGCTCGCTCTTCTACGAAAAGCTGCGGGCCTTTGCCCGGACGCTGAAGGTGGCGCTTTCGTCCATCGTATTCCATCAAAATACGCCTCAAGAAGAGGTCGAACGGTACAAGCACGATCTGGCCTTCTTCATGAAGCTCCGGAATGCCGTGCAGGAGCGTTACTCCGACATGGTGGACTACAAGCAATACGAAGGGCAGATTCAGAAGCTAATCGACACACATATCGAGAGCGGCGAGGTGCAGGTCATCACCGACCTGGTGAACATCTTCGACAAGGAGCGGTTTGCCGAAGAGGTGGAGAAGATCTCCGGGAAAGCAGCCAAGGCGGACACAATTGCCTCGCGAACGGCCAAGTACATCACCGAGAACATGGATACCGACCCGGCCTTCTACAAGAAGTTCTCGCAGATGCTCAAGGAGACCATCTCCCAGTACGAACAGGGGCGAATCGACGAGGCAGAGTATCTGACCCAGGCTACGGACCTGATGAACAAGGTGCTGAATCATACCGACAGCGAGATTCCCGACGTGCTGAAGGACAACAATGCCGCGCGGGCCTACTTCGGATTAAGTCTGGAGGTCTACAAAGCGGTCATAAGGCCCGAACAGGGGCTCGACCTGACGCAAATCGCACTCGACACGGCCAACCGGATCGACGCCATCATTCGTCAGCACATCTTCGAGAAGGGGACGCTCATTGTCGACTGGCCGCTCAAGGACCGGCTGGTCGGCATGATGAAGCTCGACATCGAGGACTATCTGATTGACGAGGTCAAACGAAAGTATGACCTGTCGATGACCTTCGACGACATGGATGCCATCATCGACCGGGCGGTCGACGTGGCTCAAAAATGGTTCCGGTGATGCAGCAGATATTCGTCTACGGAAAAGAGACGATTCCCTACAGCGTGCTCTTTTCCGCCCGCCGGACACTCGGAATCAAGGTATATCCATCCGGCGAGGTCGTTCTGCTGGCTCCGGAAGGGACGCCGGAAGAGGTTATCGAGCAGAAACTCCACAAACGGGCGCCGTGGATTCTTCGGCAGCAGGCCTATTTCAAGGATTTCGGGATTCGGAGTCCGGAAAAACGGTATGTCAGCGGAGAGTCGCACTACTATCTGGGAAAGCAGTTCCTGCTCCGGGTCTCGGAAGGCAAAACCAACAGCGTCCGCTACAAGGGTCGCTGCTTTGAAGTGATATGCACCTCTCCGGACAAGGCCCGGGAGTTGATGAAATCCTGGTACCGCGAACACGCAAAACTCAAGTTTGCCGAGTATGCGGAGCCTATTATTTCCCGATTTGCACGGTACGGGGTTGCTCCGACTTCACTCTATGTTCAGGAGATGGAAAACCGTTGGGGCAGTTGCACCCCCAAGGGGAAAATCATTCTGAATACGGAACTCATCAAGGCGCCGCGCCCCTGCATTGAGTATGTTATTACACATGAGATGTGTCATCTGCTGCATCCCGACCATACAGCAGCCTTCTTTTCCCTGCTCGAAACCGAGATGCCCGACTGGCGGCGTTGGAAAGACAAGTTGGAGCGATTCATGGTGTAGGTGCAAACAACTTCAAAAGCATCATCCGCCCGCCTCGTATGACAAATGTATGACAAATGTATGACAAAACAAAATGAAAACCGCGTTGTAGACATCTACAACGCGGTTTCTGTGAGGTCTGAAGCGGATTCGAACCGCTGTACAAGGTTTTGCAGACCTTTGCCTAGCCACTCGGCCATCAGACCAACTCGTTCCATCCCGTGCGGCCGATTACAATTACAACACAAACCCAACCTATTTTCTTCGGATCCGCCCTTCCCGGACCGGCAAAAACCGCTCCTCCGGAACTCGGACGGCCGAACGCTTCGGCGCATCGGGAGTGCAAATATACAAACATTTCCAGAATCTGCAAAACTTCCGCCGAACTTTACGTTATTTCGTGCGAGGATTCATGTTATTTCGCAAAAATCAGTACCTTTACTTCGTCAAAAGAATCCAGCGAGCCATGTCCCCCGAAGATATAGCATTGCAGATGACCCCGGGAATCGGCGTGAAGAGCGCCGTGCACCTCCTGGAGTGTTTCGGCAGCGCCGCGCGGATCTTCGCCGCGACCGAGGAGGAACTGACCGGCCGGGCGGCGCTCCGGCCCGAAGCGGCCCGGCAGATCGTGCGCCGCAAGGGGTTTCCGGCCGCGGAGCGGGAGTTGGAGCACTGCCGCCGCAACGGCCTGACAGCCGTCGCATCGACCGACCCGCAATACCCCGCCCTGCTGCGGGAGACGCCCGACTACCCCCATGTCCTGTACATCAAGGGCGATGCGGAAGCCCTGACGGCCCGCTGCATTGCGGTCGTCGGGACGCGCGACGCGACGCCCTACGGCCAGCACATGTGCAACAGGCTGATCGAAGGGCTGGCCGAACGGGTTCCGGGACTCTGCATCGTCAGCGGGCTGGCCTTCGGCATCGACGCGGCGGCCCACCGGGCCGCGCTCGCCGCAGGGGTGCGGACCGTGGCGGTGCTGGCCAATCCGCTTCCGGGGGTCACGCCGGCCCAGCACGCGGGACTGGCGCGCGACATTCTGGACCACGGGGGCGCGCTGGTCACCGAGCTGCCGTCGCAGACGAAGCAGAACGGGTCGTTCTACCTCGCGCGCAACCGCATCATCGCCGCGCTCGGCGCCGGATGCGTCGTCGTCGAGTCGCCCGACAGCGGCGGGTCGCTCGTAACGGCCCATTGCGCCGACTCCTACGACCGGACGGTGATGGCCGTGCCGGGACGCGCCACCGACCGGAGCTCGGCCGGAACCAACCACCTGATCCGCAACCGCAAGGCGCAACTGGTGCTGACGGCCGGGGACATCGTCCGGGAGCTCATGTGGGACCTCGGCCCCGACCCCGCGACGCTGCGGCCAAAGGTTCCCACGCCGGAGCTGACGCCCGACGAAGCGGGACTGCTCGGATGCTTCCGCACGAACGACCCCGTCACGACCGAACACCTCGCCGGAGCGAGCGGCCTCGACCCCGGAACGCTGGCGACGCTCCTCGTCGGGCTGGAGCTGGCGGGCGCCGTGCGCCAGCTTCCCGGAAACCGTTACATGAAGCTATGAATCTGACAGATACCCATTCGCACCTGTACGAACCCGAATTCGACGCCGACCGCGAAGAGGCGCTCGCCCGCGCCGCGGAAGCCGGCGTGGAGCGCCTGCTGCTGCCGGCCATCGACTCCGGCAGCCACGAACGGCTGTTCGGGCTGTGCCGCCGCCATCCCGGGCGGTGCGTTCCGATGATGGGGCTTCACCCGACGTCGGTGAACGGCAATCCCCGCTGGCGGGAGGAGCTGGCGACGGTCGAACGCCTCCTGCAAACCCCGCCCGAAGGGATTCCGCCTTTCTGCGCCGTGGGCGAGATCGGTCTCGACCTCTACTGGAGCCGGGATTTCCGGGCGGAGCAGACGGAGGCCTTCCGGCGGCAGATCGACCTGGCGCTGCAATACGGCCTGCCCGTGGCCGTCCACACCCGCGAGGCGTGGCCCGAGACGCTGGAGATCGTCCGGGAGTACCGCGGCCTGCGGGGCGTCTTCCACGCCTATTCGGACACGGCCGCGACCTACCGCGAACTGCGCACGCTGGGCGACTTCGTCTTCGGCATCGGCGGCGTGGTGACCTTCAAGAAGAGCCTCCTGGCGGAAACCGTGCGCGAAATGGAGCTGCGCGACATCGTGCTGGAGACCGACTGCCCCTACCTGACACCCGTTCCCCACCGGGGCCGGCGCAACGAATCGGCCTACGTGCGCTACGTCTGCGACAAGGTCGCCGAAATCAAGGGGCTCGACCCGGAGGAGGTCGCCGCCGCGACGACGGCCAACGCCCGGCGGATGTTCGGCCGGCCGCAGATGCCGTCCGGCTCTCCCGCGCAGGAGGACGCTCCGTCCGGCCACGGAAAAACCCCAAACGACACCCGCCCATGAAAAACGTCCGGATCACCGTCATCCGCAAGGTCTGCCACAAGGACCTGATGGAACGCTACGAAAACCCGATCGAGCACGCCTGCGATCTGCACGAGGGGCAGGTCTTCGTCTCCGACGGCATGCAGCGGCCCGAAGGGCTGTGCCCAAGCGCCTGGCAGACCCTTTCGCCCTTCGTCATGGCGCTCGCGCACGGCGCGACGGACTTCTACGACGGATGGATGCGGAACCCCGCCTCGGCGATGCTCTCCTGCAACGACGGGTTCCGGCCCGTGAGCTTCCTGATCGAAACCATCGAAAACAACGAGAAATAAGACGACATGCGCTCTTCCATCCTGATTATCTACACCGGCGGCACGATCGGCATGAAGACCGACGCCGAGACCGGTGCGCTGGTTCCCTTCGACTTCAGCGGCATCTACGACGAGTTTCCCTCGCTCAAGCGGCTCAACGTGGACATCGACGTGCTGACCATGTCGCCCGTGATCGACTCCTCGAACGTCGAGCCGTCGAACTGGGCGGCGCTGGCCGGGCTCATCCGCGACAACTACGCCCGCTACGACGGCTTCGTCGTACTGCACGGGACCGACACCATGTCCTATACCGCCTCGGCGCTGAGTTTCATGCTCGAGAACCTCGCCAAGCCCGTGGTCTTCACCGGCAGCCAGATTCCGATCGGCGTACTGCGCACCGACGGCCGCGAGAACCTCATCACGGCCATCGAGATCGCCGGGGCGCAGCGCGACGGCCGGCCCGTGGTCCCCGAGGTGTCGCTCTATTTCCAGAACCGGCTGTTCCGCGCCAACAGGACCTCGAAACGGAGCGCCGAGGCGCTCAACGCCTTCTGCTCCGACAACTATCCGCCGCTGGCCGAGGTGGGGGTGAACATCGCCTACAACCTCCCGGCCATCCTGC
>CDYX01025509.1_pt1 | contig 17258 bp, 16 predicted proteins | sample 554871 | NCBI WGS metagenome assembly CDYX01 (sample SAMEA3182061, study PRJEB8094) | gut metagenome | biome: human; feature: gut; material: Stool; isolation source: human stools | place: Canada | collected 2013-01-14 | reverse complement strand
ACGAACGTCATTTCCATCACGGACGGCCAGATCTATCTGGAGTCCGAGCTGTTCCACTCCGGCATCCGCCCGGCCATCAACCCCGGTATCTCCGTGTCGCGTGTCGGCGGCAGCGCCCAGATCAAGGCCATGAAGAAGGTCGCCGGTACCCTGAAGCTGACGTATTCGCAGTACCGCGAACTGCAGTCCTTCGCGCAGTTCGGCTCGGACCTCGATGCCGACACGAAGACGCGCCTTGCCCAGGGCGAGCGCGTCGTGGAGGTGCTCAAGCAGGACCGCAGCTCCCCGCTGGACGTCGCTCTGCAGGTCAGCATTCTCTACGCCGTCGTGCACAACATGCTCATGGACGTCCCCGTCGAACGCATTTCCGCCTTTGAGAACGCGCTGTTTGACCATCTGACCGTGCAGCATCCCGAAATTCTCGAGGACATCCGCAAGACCGGCGAGCTTCGGCCGGAAAACGAGGCCGCGCTGCGCGCCGCCATCGAATCCTGCCGCGCGCCGTTCACGGCCTAAGGAGCGCTGCCTATGGCTTCCATGAAGGATATCAAGACGCGCATCCGCAGCGTCGAGAGCACCCAGCAGATCACCCGCGCCATGGAGCTCGTCGCCACGTCCAAGCTGCGTCATGCGCGCGAGCGGGTCGAGCGCTCCCGCCCCTTCCACGAGGTGCTGGGTGAAGCCATCGCGGGCATTCAGGCCGGGCTGAAGGAAACGCCGTCCGTCTATTCCGAGGTGCGCCCCGTGAAGAAGACCTGCTTCGTCGTCATCGGCGGCGACCGCGGTCTGGCAGGCGGCTACAACGCCAACCTGCACCGGCTCGTGCTCTCGCTGGCAGGCAGCGAGCCCTACTGCGTGCTGCCCATCGGCAAAAAGCCGCTCGAGCAGTTCACCCGCAGCGGTGCGGAGCTCGTCAGCACCTATTTCGGCCTTGCCGCCTCCGTCGGCATCGGCGACTGCATGCAGATCGCCCGCCTGCTGTGCGACGGCTTTGCAGCCGGGCGCTATGACCGCGTGACCGTCGTCTATACGGAGTTCCGCTCCATGCTCTCGCAGGTCCCCGCCTCTGCCGACGTTCTGCCGCTGCAGCTCACGGGCGAAGCAAAGTACCAGAGCGCGACCGTCGAGGACGACCCTGCCGCCCTGGTCGCGGCCATCGTGCCGCAGTATGTCTCCGGCGTGCTGTATTCCGCCCTCTGTGAGGCCTCTGCCTCCGAGCACGGCGCGCGCCGCACGGCCATGAACGCCGCCAATAAAAACGCCGGTGAGCTCATCGACTCGCTGGTCCTCAAATACAACCGCGCGCGGCAGGCAGCCGTCACGCAGGAGATCACAGAAATCGTTTCCGGCGCCGAGGCGCTGTAACGGAAAGGAGTCAACCGAATGCAGGAAAAGAACATTGGTTCCGTCGTGCAGATCATCGGCCCGGTGCTGGACATCCGCTTCCCGGCCGGTCAGCTGCCCGACCTGCTCAACGCCATCGAGATCGAGCGCGACGGCGGCAAGCTTGTCTGCGAGGTCGCCCAGCAGCTCGGCGACGATGTGGTCCGCTGCATCGCCATGAGCTCGACGGACGGCATGGTGCGCGGCATGGAGGCCGTAGACACCGGCTCGCCCATCAAGGTCCCCGTCGGCAACGAGACGCTCGGCCGCGTCTTCAATCTGCTTGGCCGCGCCATCGATAATAAGCCCCAGCCCGTCACCTGTGAGAAGTGGAGCATCCACCGCGACCCGCCCGCCTATGACGAGCAGCAGACCTCCACGGAGATCCTCGAGACCGGCATCAAGGTCGTCGACCTGATCGCCCCCTATGCCAAGGGCGGCAAGATCGGTCTGTTCGGCGGCGCAGGCGTCGGCAAGACGGTCCTCATCATGGAGCTCATCAACAACGTTGCCAAGCAGCACGGCGGCATCTCCGTCTTCGCGGGTGTCGGCGAACGCACCCGTGAGGGCAATGACCTCTATAACGAGATGCAGCAGTCCGGCGTTATCAACAAGACCGCCCTCGTCTACGGTCAGATGAACGAACCGCCCGGAGCCAGAATGCGCGTGGCGCTGTCCGGCCTGACCATGGCCGAGTACTTCCGCGACCGCGAGGGGCAGGACGTTCTGCTCTTCATCGACAACATCTACCGCTTCACGCAGGCAGGCTCCGAGGTCTCGGCCCTGCTTGGCAGAATGCCCTCCGCCGTGGGCTACCAGCCGACACTGGCCACGGAAATGGGCGCGCTGCAGGAGCGCATCACCTCCACAAAGAAGGGCTCCATCACGTCCGTGCAGGCCGTTTATGTTCCTGCCGACGACCTGACGGACCCGGCCCCGGCCACGACGTTCGCCCATCTGGACGCAACGACCGTTCTGGACCGCGGCATCGCCTCGCTCGGCATCTACCCCGCCGTCGATCCGCTGGAGTCCACGTCCCGTATCCTCACGCCGGACGTGGTCGGTCTGGAGCACTACGAGGTCGCCCGCGAGACGCAGCGCATTCTGCAGCGCTATAAGGAACTGCAGGACATCATCGCCATCATGGGCATGGACGAGCTGTCCGAGGAGGACAAGCTGACCGTCAGCCGCGCCCGCAAGATCCAGCGCTTCCTGTCCCAGCCGTTCTCCGTTGCCGAGCAGTTCACCGGTATGCAGGGCAAGTACGTCCCCATCAAGGAGACGGTCCGCGGCTTCAAGGAAATCCTGGAGGGCAAGCATGACGATCTGCCCGAGTCCGCGTTCCTGTTTGTCGGCACGATCGACGAGGCCGTTGAGAAGGCGAAGCAGGGGGCTGCAAAATGAGCAGCTTCCATCTGCAGATCGTCACGCCGGACGGCAGCTTCTTTGACGGAGAGGCCAATTCCGTCGTTGTCCGCACGACCGGCGGCTATGTGAGCATCTATCCCCACCACACGGACTATATCGCCGCGCTGGACATCGGCCGCGTCGTCGTCACGAAGGACGGCGAGCCGCGGCATGCAGCCTGCGGCGGCGGCTTTCTCAGCGTGGAGAAGGGCGAGGTACGTCTCGTCGCCACCACGTTCGAATATGCCGATGAGATCGACGTTGCCCGTGCCGAGGCCGCAAAGGCCCGCGCTGAGGCTCGCATCGCAGCGGCCACGGAGGAGCGCGACATCAAGCTGGCCCGCGCCAAACTCAGCCGCGCCCTGAACCGGCTGCATATCGCAGGAAAATGACTGCAAAAAGGCCTGCTGCAGAACTTACGCTGCAGCAGGTCTTTTTTGCACCGTTCTGTGCCATGTTCCGCCTTGACATTCTCCGACCGATTGTGTAAAATTATTATGAACAGGATATGCCCTGTCATTCCTGAATCTGTTTGAATCGAGGTAATTTCCATGTCCATGATCCAGTGCCCGAACTGCAAAAGCATGGTCGACAACAGCGGCGCATTCTGTCCGAACTGCGGCACTCCCATCGCGGCTGTCCCTGAGGCTCCCGTTCAGCCCGTGCAGGCGCAGCCTTCCCAGCCCGTCTATGTTGCAGCGCCCGTTCCCGAAAAGCGCGGTGCACACGGCTGCAGCATCGCCGGCTTCGTCTGCGGTCTGCTTGGCCTGATCTTTTGCTGGACCTACATCGGCCTGCTGGCCATCCCCGGCCTCATCCTCAGCATCGTCGGCATGTCCCAGAAGAACCGCAGCAAGGGTCTCGGCATTGCCGGTCTGATCCTGAGTGCCATCGCCCTGTGCATCTGGCTCATTGTGCTGGCGGCCATCGGCATCGCCGTGCTCTAAGCCCTAGAAAGAGAGGAATCTGTTATGAGATCATTCTGTGCCAACTGCGGCGCCCCCGTCGAGGAAGGCGCTGCGTTCTGCGGCAGCTGCGGCGCACCTGTTCAGAACGCCGTGGAGCCCATGCAGCCCGCCGTCCCTGTGGAGCCGCCCGTCGCTCCCGTCGAATCCCAGCCTTCCGCTCCGGCCGAGTCTGCCGCTCCCGCGCAGGCCCCGGTATACCCCGTCTACCAGCAGCCGGTCTACGTCCAGCCTGTCTCCCCGCTGAAGGGCAGCAACGGTGTCGGCGTGGCCTCGTTCGTCATGAGCATGGTCTCGCTCGTCGCCACGATCGCCGTGATTGCCATCATTTCCAGCATCATGGATTCGGTCACTTCCTTCGATTTCAGCTTCAGTGAGCTCCAGACACTGTGCACCAGCGGCATCGTGCTGGCCATTCTCGCACTGCTCGTGTCCATCGTCGGCCTCATCCTCGGCATCGTCGGCGTCGCCCGCCGCAATGTCAAAAAGGGCATGGCCCTTGCCGGCCTGATCATCAACGCCGTGGAGCTGCTTGCCGACTTCGTCGTGATCGCCATGATCGCCGCCATCATCAACGAGCTCTTCTGAGCGCGTTTCCCGGCACATATTCCGCGCGGCTCGGCTCCGGGCCGCGCGGTTTTCATTTGGAAAGGAAAAACATCATGGATCAAAATCTTCGGCTTCTCTTTACGGAAATGCTCCGCCGGACCGGCCGCTGCCGCGCGCTGTACGACGGACCGGAGGGCATGCTGCTGCAAACGGGCGGAAACGGCCTTTTCTGCGGCATTCCGGATGCGGACGCTCTGCTGCGCGTACTGCGGGGCGTGACCGTTCCGAAGGACGCAGGCTTCACCGTCTTCTCGCACGAGGCCGCCGACGCCGTGCAGCGCGAATTTGGCCTGCACGATCAGGAGGCCTATGAGACGCTGCTGTACCTGCAGCCGTCGCCGCCCGAGGTCCCGGCCTGCTCCATCCGCCCGCTGACGGCGGAGGATTCCGCGGAGGCGGCGCGCTACTATCATCTGTTTGACGATCCCCAGCCCTATCTGCGCGGCCGCGCGGAGGCCGGAGCGCTGTGGGGCCATTTCACCGCAGAAGGGCGGCTGGCAGGCTTCCTCGGCATCCATTCCGAGGGCAGCATGGGCATGCTCGAGGTCGTGCCGGAGTTTCGCCGCCACGGCATCGCGCAGGCGCTGGAGGCAGCGCTCATCCGGCTCCATCTGGAGCGCGGCTGGCTGCCGTACTGCTTCGTTGCGCCGGATAACGTGCCGTCCCTCTCGCTGCAGGCAAAGCTCGGGCTGACAAACATTCACATCCCGGCCATCTGGTTATTTTAAGGCAACACCGCATCATTGCACCTTCGGCCTTCGCCGAATGCTCTCGCTGAATGATACGGTGCTGCCCTGAAAAAGCGGAGCGGGAGGAGCCATTTCGATCTGGCTCCTCCCGTTTATAATATCACACGCCAGGCCTCGGCCAGACGCTGCAGTGACCACGCCGCGTTGGCCGGGCTCGTCGACGGCAGAACGACGGCCGGGCGGCCGAGCAGCGGCTCGTTATAACGGCGGTAGTATTTCAGCGACGTGTTCCCATTGCAGAAAATGCGTTCGATCGGCGCATGCTCCGTGATGGCGCGCAGGTCGTTCGGCACAACGTCGCGGATGCTGCTGTCGGACGAGCCGGTGATGGTGCACTGCCCAATGGAGTCCCACAGCGCAAAATGGTGGCGCAGGGCAAGCGCGCGCTTCTCCTCCACGGTCTGCGGTGTCGGCTCGCCGGTCAGCAGGGCGAGCAGCGGCCAGAAGCGGTTCTGCGGATGGCCATAGAAAAACATGGCCTCCCGCGACTTGATCGACGGGAATGAGCCGAGGATAAGCACGCGGGACTCCGCGTCAAACAGCGGGGGGATGGGATGCACCTGCGGCATGGGCGTCTGCGGCATGAGATCAGCCTCCTGGTCTAAGAAAACGCTGATTGAAACAGCGCTTCCCCTAAAAGCTGCCCTCATTGTAGCCCGCGCCGCCCCGATTGTCAAGCGTCCGGCGCAGCACGCGCCGCAGCCAGCTGCCGTCCTGCTGCGTCAGAGCCTGCAGCAGCACAAAGGCCGCAAGCAAAACCGTCAGGAACCAGCCGCTGCGGCACAGGAGCCGCACAAGCCATCCGCCCATCGCCGGAGACGGGAGCGTCAGCAGCAGGGCAAGGCCGAGGCTCAGCAGCGGCAGAGCAAAATCCGCCGCGCGCGGCCGGTGCTCCGTCGCAACGAGCAGCCGCCGGATGCTCAAATACAGATTGATGGCATGCGTCACGGCAAACACCGCCACATAGCCCGCAACGCCATGGCGCGGCAGCAGGACATAGAGGAATACGACGTCCAGAACGGACGTCAGCGTGTTATAGCGCACGCAGCTCAGCTGCTCGGCGAGGCCCTTGAGCATGCCGTCGACAATGGCATCGAGATAGAGCATCAGCACCATCGGCGCAAAGATGCGCAGGTAGCGCCCGGCATCCGCGCTGTGATAGATACACTGCCCCAGCTCCTCCGCGCAGACGAAGAAGAAGCCCGCCACGGCTGCGGCAAACAGCATGGTCATGCGGATACACTTCCCGCTCAGGTCGCGCACCCGCAGGCTGCGCCCCATGGCCCGGCAGCGCGAAAGCTCCGGCACCAGCAGATCGGAGACGGAATAGAGGATGGCAGCCGGGAACATCAGGATGGGGAACACCATACCGTGAATCGTCCCATAGCCCGCCATAGCCTCCTCCGTCGAGCCGCCGTAGCGCGCAAGGCCGATGGGGATGAGCAGCTGCTCGGCCGTGTTCAGCCCGGCGCGCAGGGCGTCGTTCAGCGCCAGCGGGACGCTCAGCCGCAGCAGGCGCTTTCGCATCGGGATGCGCTCACGCGGGACCTGCCGCATATCGCGCCGGTAGCGCAGATACAGCAGCGTGAAGTCAAAAATGCACCCGGCGGAGCTGCCGAACGTGATGGCGCAGCACGCCCGCGCCAGATCGTCCCCGGCCCAGAGGTACAGCAGGGCGACCGTCAGCCCGACGGACACCAGCCGCTCCGCGATCTCGATGCCGACGAGCTGGCGGATGCGGGAGCAGGCCGTGTAATACCCCGTCATAATCCCGCACAGGCAGGAAAACGGCAGCAGCAGGCCCATGACCCGCAGACTCGGCCCAGCGCGCAGGTCGCGCAGCCACTCCATTGCGAAAAAGTCCGACAGGAAGAACAGTGCTGCGCCGGAGACGGCACTCACGAGGATGCCGTATTGCAGGCAGGCACGCATGGCCGCGCGCACGCCGCTCAGGCGCCGGTGGCCGAATTCCTCCGCCGCCAGATACATGGCTGTCACGCGTACCCCGGCCGTCCCGGCCAGCATGGCAAAAACGCCGATCGTCGAGATGAGCTGCATCAGTCCAAGCCCCGCCGCGCCAATGCGCACGGAGAGGAAGACCTGAAATGCGATGGAGATGAGCCGCAGCAGCAGGTTCGCCGCCGTCAGAAGCAGCGCGCCGCCCAGAATGGAGTCGTTCCGCTCCATGCCCTCACCTCCCCTGTCCAATATATCAAAACGCCCCCGGAAACATGCCTGTTTCCGGGGGGATCAGATCGGTTATCATTGAAGCGTTGCAGGGTCGGGACATGCCCCGACCGGCGCGGCGCCTGCAGCTCGTACCGAGTATCGATAGCGCACCAATTGCGTCTGCAGCGGCGCTCATTGAGCGCCATACAGGCTGGCCGCATGGGTCATATTTCCTCTGTGGCGCAAAGCTCCCAAATTTGTCATTGCGAGAAGGCCCAACGTGGCGCCCTGAGCGCAAAGCGCGAGGAAGTGCCCTTGGGGTGCAATCACGGGAAAGCAGTTGCGATTTCGCCGAGGGCTGCCCGCTATCCAACCGAATACTGCGAGATTGCCACGTCGCTTCGCTCCTCGCAATGACACGTCAGGTAGTGCCGTGGTGCACCAGTGCCCTTCTGCCATTAAATATTCCCTGCAAGGCGGTCACTGACCGCCGCTACAGACACAATCGGGTTGTGCGGCTTTATCGATGCCTTTTACGAGCCGCAAGTGCCTCCCCGAGATTGCCACGGCCCCTTCGGGGCCTCGCAATGACAAACTTGAAGGCACTGCGCCAATGAATTTGTGCCGCAATCATTGCCTGCCTGCATGGCGCTCAGGCCGCTGCATTACCAGTCCCGCAAGAAGTCCCGGACGGCTGCACGGGCAGGCTCACAGGTCATCATGTCGCCGTCGAGGCTGATGCGATGATAGGCCGCCGCGCGCAGGAAGCAGACATCCGGCTCCGTTCCGGGCAGCACATGGTCCCGGAACGCCGCCAGAAAATTCTCCCGGCCCGTATTGCTGACAACGATGAATTTCTTCGGCACGGCAAGATAGCGGTCCGCCAGCTCGGCATGCCCGTTGAAGCAGCACTGGCTCCGCTCGTTGAACAGGAAAAAATTGGAGCACGGAAAATCGCAGTAATTCGGCACGATGAACACGGCGCGGCCCGCCAGTGCCGCCGCCTCGTTCAGGCGGAACGCATCGTCCGCAAAATAGGGGCAGGCCTCGCGCTGCCGGAAGCACTCACAATGGCAGGCGCCGCAGCCATGCACCGAAAGTCCGGAAAAATCGAAGCGGGTCAGACCCTCCGCCCCGAGCGTTTCCTGCACACAGTCGGCAATGGCAGCGCAGTTCCCATCCGCCCGGCTGCTGAAGGAGATCACACACGTTTTCATTCATTAACCCTCGCTTTCGCTCAGAATTCGCCCGCTGCATACATCAGCGCGGACAGGGCGCACAGCGGAGCCGTCTCGCAGCGCAGGATGCGGCTGCCGAGCGTGCAGATCTGCAGGCCGGCCCTCTGCGCCTGCTCCACCTCGCTGCGCTCCAGACCGCCCTCCGGCCCCGTCAGCAGGGCCGCCGTGCGGAACGGCGCGGACTCGATGGCGGCGCGGAATGTGCGCTGCTCCTCGTTCTCATAAAAGCAGACGGCAAGCTCCGCCTGCGCAGCCCGCTGCAGCGCCGCCTCATACGACGGCAGCGCCAGCACCTGCGGGATGCGGCCGCGCCCGGACTGCTCTGCGGCCGAGGCAGCGATCTTCTGCCAGCGCTCGAGCTTTTTGGCAAGTGAGCGCTCATCCGGCCGGGAGACGCAGCGCGCGCTCGGGAACGCGACCAGCTCCGCCGCGCCCAGCTCCGTCGCCTTCTGGATCACATGCTCAAATTTATCTGCCTTGGCAAAGGCCATATACACGCTGCAGAACACAGCAGCCTCGCTCTTTGCGGCCGTGTGCTCCTGCACGACAAGGCTGACCTGCCCCGGAGTCACGTCCGAGACAACGCAGTGCCACTCCTCGCCCTCGCCGTCGCACACCGTGACGGCATCTCCGTTTTTCAGGCGCAGCACACGCGCATGCGCGGCATTCTCCCCCGTCAGGACCAGAAAATTCTCACCCAGCTCCGCGCGCGGAACAAAAAAACGCGGCATAGCGCTCTCCCCTCCCCGCCTTTGCGGCGGTGGTTTTTTGTTGTTTACAGGCAGCACCGCACATTTGCATCTTCAGCCTCTGTTGGATCGTGCGGTGCAACTTGAATCAGGGAAGCTCTGATTCAATCTGCAAGAGTGGATGGCGAAAAAGATCCGTCATCCGCCGCAGCAGATCGATTCAGAGTTTCCTTAAGGAAGCTCTGATTAAATCAACAAGAGTTGATGGCGAGAGATTTTTTGGCAAGTCGAGGTATGGAAAACGCAGGAATACTTTGTGTATTTCAAGTTTTTCATACCGATGGATTGACGAAAAAGATCCGTCATCCGCCGCAGATGATTTATTCAGAGTTTCCTTTGTAATATTGTAGCATATTGGCAGGCAGTGCGCAAGCCCGCCCGGCTCGCGCTTGTATTTCGCCCGATTTTGTGCTATTATTTTTCGGGAAAGGGGGCGAACACGCATGGACGATCTGCTGAGCGGGCTGAACGCGGCCCAGCGGGAGGCCGTCACGGCCACAGAGGGCTATGTCCGTGTCATCGCGGGCGCAGGCTCGGGCAAAACGCGCGCACTGGCGCGGCGCTTCGCCTACCTTGTGAACGAGGTCGGCACGCTGCCCGGCAACATCCTGTGCGTGACGTTCACGAACAAGTCTGCCGCCGAGATGCGCCAGCGCATCCACGCCCTGACGGGCGACGAGGACACGGGCTATATCTGCACGTTCCACAGCTTCTGCGTGACCGTCCTGCAGGAGGACAGCCACGCCGTGCAGTATCCGCGGCGCTTTCTCGTGCTTGACAACAGCGACATCGACGCCATGCTCCGCATCATCTATGAGGAGCGCGGGCTGACGCTGCGCGCCATGACCTTCAGCGCGGCGCGGGACATGATCGAGATCCGCAAGCTCAAGAAGGAGCCGCAGTATTATCTCGATCTCATCACGCTGTCGCTCGAGACGCTGCAGCAGAAATATCTGCAGGCCGAGGCCCCGGACGACATCATTTTCTATGGCTATCTCTACCAGCAGAAGAAATGCTTCGGGCTGGACTACAACGATCTGCTGAAATTCACGCTCTATATCTTCGAGCAGGATGCGGACATCCGGCTCAAGTGGCAGCAGCGGCTGGAATACATCATGGTCGACGAATTTCAGGACATTGACGAGCCGCAGTACACGCTGATGCAGGTGCTGTGCGGCTATCACCACAACCTCTTCGTCGTGGGCGATCCCGACCAAACGATCTACACCTGGCGCGGAGCGAACATCCGGTATCTGCTGGACTTCGATCAGGTCTTTCCCGGTACGCGGACGATCCTGATGATGGAAAATTACCGCTCCACGCCGCAGATCCTGTCCGTGGCCAATTCGCTCATCGCCAGAAACACGGACCGCATGGAAAAATCCCTGCTCCCCACTCTGCCGGACGGCGCACCGGTCCGTCTGCACCATGCGCGCAGCGCGGCGGACGAGGCCGCGTGGATGGCGGCGCAGATGCAGGCCCTGCACGACGGCGGAACGCCCTACCGCGATATGACCGTGCTCTACCGCGCGCATTATCTCACGCGGACGGTCGAGGAGGTGCTCCAGCGGGAGAAGATCCCCTATACCATCTACAGCGGCGTGCAGTTTTTCGGCCGCGCCGAGATCAAGGACGCCCTGTCCTACCTGCGCATGATCGCCTGTCAGGACGACCTGTCGTTCCTGCGCATCGTCAACCAGCCGAAACGCAACATCGGCGAGCGCCGCCGCAGGCTGCTGCAGGAGCAGGCCGCACAGGAGGGCTGTTCGCTGTTCACGGCCCTGCGCCGCAGTGTCGGCACGGAGACCTTCCGCGGCACGGGTGCGGCACGCTTCGTCTCGCTCATCGATGCCTTTTCGTCCGACTGCTCCGGCCGGTCCGTCTCGGAGGTCCTGTCCGCCATCCTGCACGAAAGCGGCTATGAGGCCATGCTCCGCACGGAGGGCAGTCAGGAGCGGCTGGACAATCTGGCCGAGCTGAAGCAGTCCGTCTATGAATATGAGACGACGTGCGGCGAGGAATGCACGCTCGAGCACTATCTGGCCCATGTGGCCCTGTTTACAAACGCCGACGCGGGCGACAGCAGCGACCGCGTGAAGCTGATGACCGTGCACACGGCCAAGGGACTGGAATTCCCCCATGTGTTCCTGTGCGCGATGAACGAGGGACTGTTCCCCTCGAAAAAGATCCGGACCCTCCCCGCCATGGAGGAGGAGCGACGGCTGGCCTTCGTCGCAATGACGCGCGCGGAGCAGGGGCTGTACCTCTCCGAGGCCGCCGGACGCAATTTTGACGGAACCGACCGCTATCCCTCGCGCTTTCTGCTCGACATCGCCCCCGGCCTTCTGGAGCAGAGCGGTGAGCGCGACGATATGCTGCTGGATAACGCCCGCAGCTACATTGCCATAAGCGAACGCACGCTGCGCGGCAGCGCGGACGCCGCCGCCTTCCGGCCCGGCCAGCGCGTGCGGCACAGCATTCTCGGCACGGGCACCATGCTGGAGCTCGACGAGGCAAAGCAGGCCTGGCTCATCCGCTTTGACGGACTGCCGACCCCGCGGCGCATTTCTTTCCGCGCGCGGCTCACGCCGTGCCCGGAGCAGGAAGGAGACACCCCATCATGACCCTACAGGAATTTTTCGCGGAAAATCCGCGCGCTGCCATCGCGTTTTCGGGCGGCGTGGATTCGTCGTATCTGCTGTACGCTGCGGTGCAGTGCGGTGCAGACGTGCACGCCTACTTCGCCAAGACAGCGTTCCAGCCGCAGTTTGAGCTGGACGATGCGCAGCGGCTGGCCGAGAGCGTCGGTGCAAAGCTAACCGTGCTGGAGCTGGATGCCCTGTCCTCCGAGGATGTGGCGCGCAATCCTGCAAACCGCTGCTACTACTGCAAGCAAAATATTTTCGGAAATCTGAAGCGCGCGGCAGCCGAGGACGGGTTCACGCTCATCCTCGACGGCACGAATGCCTCGGACGACGCCGGGGACCGCCCCGGTATGCGCGCCCTGCGCGAGATGGACGTTCGCTCGCCTCTGCGCGAATGCGGCCTGACGAAGGCGGAAATTCGCCGTCTGTCGCACGAGGCCGGGCTGTTCACCTGGGACAAGCCCGCCTATGCCTGCCTTGCCACGCGCGTCCCCACCGGCACGCGCATCACGCCGGAGCTGCTGGCCGCCACGGAGCGCGCCGAGGGCTGGCTGTTCTCGCAGGGCTACACGGACTTCCGCGTCCGCCTGCTGGACGGCTGCGCCCGCCTGCAGTTCCCGGCAGATCAGCTTGCCCGGGCACTGGCCCAGCACGACGAGATCGTCGCGGCCCTGAAGCCCGATTACCGGGCAGTTCTGCTCGATTTGGAGGCACGCCATGCATAATTCTCTCACCGCCCTGCTCACGCAGGTGCGCGACGGAAGCATCTCCGTCGCGGACGCGGCCCTGCAGCTGCGCGAGGCTCCGTTTGAGGACCTCGGCTATGCGCGCGTCGACCATCACCGCCGCCTGCGGCAGGGCGCGGCCGAGGTCATCTACGGCGCGGGCAAAACGCCGGAGCAGATCGCTGGCATCGTCGATTCCCTGCAGCGCAGCGGGCAGAAGACCGTGCTCATCACGCGCATGAAGCCGGAGGCCGCAGCCTATCTGCAGGAGCGCGCAGCGCTCACCTATGACGCAGCCTCCCGTATCGGCATCGTCGGGCCGCTGCCGGAGCCGGACGGCGACGGAAAAATCGTTGTCGCGACCGGCGGCACGAGCGACATTCCCGTCGCCGAGGAGGCAGCGCTCACAGCCGAGGTGCTCGGAAACCGCGTCGTGCGGCTGTATGACGTCGGCGTGGCCGGGCTGCACCGTCTGCTCGCCAGTCTGGACGAGCTGATGGGTGCGCGCGCCATCATCGCCATTGCCGGGATGGAGGGCGCGCTTGCCAGCGTCATCGGCGGACTGGTCGACTGCCCCGTCATTGCCGTGCCGACGAGCGTTGGCTATGGTGCGTCGTTCGGCGGTGTTGCCGCGCTGCTTTCCATGCTGAATTCCTGCGCCAGCGGCGTTTCCGTCGTGAACATCGACAACGGCTTCGGCGCGGGCTATCTTGCCAGCATGATCAATCATATGGGGGCCAAGCCATGAAAACACTGTATCTTGACTGCGGCATGGGCGCTGCGGGCGATATGCTCACGGCGGCGCTGCTCGAGCTGCTGCCGGAGCCGAAGGCATTTCTGCAGGAGCTCAATGCGCTGGGCATCCCCGGCGTTGTCACCACGGCCGTGCGCACCGAAAAGTGCGGCATCTGCGGCACGCAGCTCTCCGTGACCGTGAACGGCGCGGAGGAGGAGAGTGAGGACGTCCCGCTGGCGCACACACATGCTTGCAGTCATGTTCACGAGCATGACCATGAGCATGAACATGCCCATGAACACCCTCATTCCCACACCGGCATGGCAGACATCCGCGCGCGCATTGCGGCCCTGCCGGTCCCGCAGCGTGTGCGGGACAATATCCTCGCCGTCTATGGCCGTCTGGCCGCAGCAGAGAGCGAGGCCCACGGCAGGCCGGTCGACCAGATCCACTTCCACGAGGTCGGCACGATGGACGCGCTTGCGGACATCACGGCCGTGTGCCTGCTGCTTGAGCGGCTCGCGCCGGAGCAGATCATCGTCTCGCCCGTGCATGTTGGCAGCGGCCACGTCCGCTGCGCCCACGGCATTCTTCCCGTTCCCGCCCCGGCAACGGCCATTCTGCTGCGCGGCGTTCCCATTTACGGTGGGCACATCGCAGGCGAGCTGTGCACGCCGACCGGCGCTGCCCTGCTGACGCAGTTTGCCGCGCGCTTCGGCGATATGCCGCCCATGCGCATAGAGCGCATCGGCTATGGCATGGGCCGCAAGGACTTCCCCGCCGCCAACTGCGTCCGCGCCCTGCTGGGCGAGACGGAGGACAGCGCAGAGGACGTGCTGGAGCTTGCCTGCAATCTGGATGACATGACGCCGGAGGCCATCGGCTTTGCGCTGGAGCGTCTGCTGGAGGCAGGGGCACTCGACGCATGGACGACGCCCATCGGCATGAAAAAATCGCGCCCCGGCGTATTGCTGCGCGCGCTGTGCCGCCCGGAAAAGCGGCAGGCTGTGCTGGACGTATTCCTGCGCGACACGACAACGCTCGGCGTGCGGGAGCACCGCTGCAGCCGGACGGCGCTGCAGCGCAGCGTCAGCGAGACCGACAGCCCATGGGGGCCGGTCCGCTGCAAGCAGGCGGGCGGCTATGGCGTTTCCCGCAAAAAGTATGAATTCGACGATCTGGCACGCATCGCCCGCGAGACGGGCCTGAGCCTGCCGGAGCTGCTCGAGAAGCTGCCGTAGCCCGTGCAGAATCCTGCAGGCCAATGTTGACCGCATTCGCAAGGGTGTTATACTCTCTGCTCTTGTATATCGAAGTTTTATTCTCCCGTTTGTCCACAAGGCTCGCCGCCTTGACCTCCGGCTACTTTGCGATCTGCTTGGCGATTTCTGCTTGACATTCCCCTCTATTCGTGCTATTTTTTCTCTGACAGAGCATCCGGAGTACTAGCCCACCCGTCGGAAACGGCGGAACTAGTCTTGATTTTCCGGTTGCTCTGTCTTTTTTCTGCAGCGGCCGATCACACTTGTAATTTTCCTCCGGATATCTTGACGCCGTCTGCGTCGTATGCTATACTTCCAATATAGCCGCCCTTGTGCAAACCGTCTGGGCTACCGCTTCGGTAGCCCAGCGACCGAAGCACCTGGGCGGCTCTTTTTGCGTCTGTGTACAGCACGCCGCTGTCCCCGAGAGAAACCCTGCCTCCGTCCTCACTGCCCGGCCTGCAGAACGCGGCTCCCAAGCGCCGATTGAAAGCGAAGCGGCCGCCCATTTAGATGGGTGTTCATAAAACAGTCAATGGAGCGTATCGGTACAGATACGCTCCATTTTTCACGTCAACATACTATGTAATGGGGTACAGTCCCTTGGCTCTCCCTTTGGGAGAGCTGTCACCGCAGGTGACTGAGAGGGCCCTGCAGCCTTTTTCGAATGATAAGATCAATTTGTGCGCACACACCGCGAAAATCCTTGTCGATATCCCGGTTGGAAAATCGCAGAATCTCCAGCCCAAGAGACATCAGAAATTGAGAACGTTCCGCATCATAAGCAAGCCCCTGAGGTTCATAATGCTGAGAGCCATCCAATTCAATGACCAGTCTGGCCGAAGCACAGTAAAAGTCCACGATGAATCTGCCGATAATCCGCTGTTTGTAAATTTTTACTGGATATCTGCGGAGAAAAAGATACCAGAGCTTACGCTCGTGGGGTGTCATCTCCCTGCGAAGCCGTCAGGCATTTTCTAATTGGGTGTTGTCTTTTGGTATTGTCATGGTTTGCCCTCTCCGTCCTCGCTATGCTCGGCCACCTCTCCCAAAGGGAGAGGCAAGGGATGCTCGCACGGTACACCGAAAGGTGTATAGAAGTGCGCCCTTTATCAGTTCGGCAAATTAAGTTTACCGCTCGATACGGTAGTATTTGAATGTTTCATCTTCTCCGACAAAGCGAAAGCCCACCTTTTCCAGCACATGCTGACTCCGGGTGTTTTTCCTGATGGTATCTGCGTTTACCGCAGCCATTCCAAACTCGTCAAAGGCGGTTTTTACTGCCAAACGTTCTGCCTGCGTTCCATATCCTTTTCCCTTCACCGCGTCGTTTTGCATATGGATACTCAGGGAACATTCTTTTTTATCATGGTCAATCTGCTTCAATTGCAATTCCCCGATCGCCTTATCTCCAAGCATGATCGCAAACAGTCTGCGTGAAGCATCCTGCCCCTTCATATCAAAATATCGATTTACCGCAGCTTCGTCATAAACATAGGGCTGAAACAGGTGCATATCCATATAGATAGACGCATCATTCGTCCAATGCTTGTACAGTTCGTGACATAGTTCTCGCGTCATCGCCTTTAACTGAATTGTTGGCATGTTATACCTTACCTACCTTATCATTCCGATTTATTGCTTTATTTAATTCTGTCATATGGCTTTAATATGTGCAAGAACAGTCCCGGCAGACATTACTGCCGGGACTGAAACTGTCTTACGACCACCCGCATTTCTGGGCGGCCGCTTTGTTATGTTCCTTATTTACAGAGCTGCACGATCATATCGGCGCAGGTATCCACGCCGAGCGCGCCGCTGTTGAGGCAAATGTCATAATTCTGTGCCTGCCCCCAGACGCGGCCCGTGTAGTTCTTATAATAGACCTTGCGCTTCTGGTCCTTCTCGGCGAGACGCTTCTCCGGTGCCTTCTGCGTCTGGCCGTAGCGCTCGACGATGCGGCGGGCGCGGCTGGCCATGTCGGAACAGATGAACACATGCAGACAGTCCTTCCGGTCGCGCAGGATATAGTCCGCGCAGCGGCCGACGATGACGCACTTGCCCTTTTCCGCCAGCTCCTCGATGATCTTGCTCTGCGTGATATAGAGCTGATCGTGCATGGAGAGGTTGTCGTGGCTGTAGCGCTCGGCCGTGGCCAGATAGAACAGCAGGCTGTTGCGGGCGTTGGCATATTCGCCGTGCTCCTCGATGTACTCCGGCGCAAAGCCGCTGCGCTTTGCGACCTCATCGACCAGCTCGCGGTCATAGAACGCATAGCCGAGCTTCTCTGCGACCTGCTTGCCGATGCTGCGGCCGCCGCTGCCGAATTCACGGCTGATCGTAATGATATTCTTCATGACGGTTTCCCCCCGTTCTTTTACATACAGCCTGCCGAATAAGTTCCCTCTGTCCTGGCAAGTTTTCGACAGTCTGATAGAAATAGTATAGCACACAATGCGCAAAAATGCAAAATGCAGGAATAAAAATTGCAAAAAAATCACCTTGACGAAAAATTCCCTCCGGGATTTTTCGTCAGGGAAACCTTCGGCTGAGCAGATCTTTTGACAGTCTGTTCCGTGCATCAAAAAGCCTCGCAGAGTTCGCCGCCCGCAGGCGGCGAA